>Ga0209700_104644_pt1 | contig 24395 bp, 15 predicted proteins | sample SiratroredBW_FD_187528 | JGI IMG/M metagenome (GOLD analysis project Ga0209700, IMG submission 187528) | Root nodule microbial communities of legume samples collected from California, USA - Siratro red BW (SPAdes) (version 2) | ecosystem: Host-associated > Plants > Roots > Nodule | place: USA...
GGTACATCAGTAAGAAAATCTATCTTAGCCTCCTCAGAACAGCCACAATCTTTTAAGTCCAAAAATCCTCTTTCCTCCAAGTTGTATCACAATTTCCTAACTATTCATACCCAAGGTGGTTTTCATAGACATATGGCTCAAGGTTTTAATAATATGATAGGCACAAATGGGTTTACAATTGAGTTCCTCTCATCTCACCAGGTAGCTTTTTGGCTCTAGTTAATATTTTGCTCTCATTCAACAACTTGCCTTCTTCATTCTTATCAACACAGTCAATCTTATTCTAACAAAATCAAGCAACAATCAATGTCAAAAAAGTATGCACTCACAATATACTCTCAGTGTATCACTCCTCTCTCAGCATCATTTCCTCATATCCTGTCAATCAATGTTAATGTTAATCCTCCCAATGTCCTATTGTCTTCCTGATATACTATAACTGCTAGCTCAAGCTCAAAAAGAAGACTACTCTACTTATATGCATGCAGAATTTTCAGTTAACAGATCAAACCCTTTTTACTCAACCCCAGCATAACAAACACATTTAACACAGAAAATAACATGTCTTACCAATCAATTCACCCTGTGCTAATATCTTTTACAGTCATCCATAATTAAATTGTATCAAAGCAAGATATATACAGTCATCCAAATTGAAAGAACTACACTACCACATATGTCTCTGATCAATACCAACAAAATGACATTAAAACAGCACAGCATCTTCAACCAGCAATTTTCAGGACTCTTCACTTTGAGTTTCTTCCTCTGTGTCACTCCTATTCCTTCCCTGTTCTGCATTTCCTTCATCATCTTCTTCTTCAGTTTTTTCTAAGCTCGAGCTCCCATCAGATGATATCACACAAGGTATTGCTGGACCTTTGTGCTTAGCTCCTTTTTTTATTACTGTTGTTTTAATTCGAAAAGATCTTCTCAGAGGGCCTGGATGATCTTTCTTTTTATCAGGAACTTCAGCAGCACCATTTTCACCACTTTCCTCAGTATTAACATTGGCATTCTCTTTAGCAGTTTCAGCAACTTCCTCAACAACTCCCTCAACCACCATTTCAACTATGGTTTCTTCAACATTCGCAGCAAAATTTTCAGTCTTGTCCTTCGCAACCTCAGTAGTTGCTTCAGCTTCTTCTACAACCTCAGCAGTTGCCTCCGCTTTTTTCTCAACTTCCTCATTCTTCACAACTTCCTCATTTTTCTCTACTCCCTCATTTTTCTCTACTCCCGTAGTGCTCTGCGCCTCATGACAATCCTCCTCCCCTCCCACTGAACTTGGCCAGTCCCCTGGCCAATTCAGATAAGAGGACAATTCTTCATCATCCATATAAGCATTATCCCTCTTTGCATGATACATTTGCAGCATAAATCTGCATAGAGTACTCTGTTGCTCTTCGAAGTGCAAAATATGCTGCATCAATTTTTTCTCAATAGCTTCCAAGGTAGGTTCAGACATTGAAGCTGGTGGGCTGGGAACTTGATTCCTCTGCTCTGTACGCTCTTCTGGATTGGTGCAATGGTGATCAATGAACTTTTTGTCAATTGGAGTTCTTATTTTTGCCCTTGGTTCAACAATGACCCCATTTTCAGCACATAATCCAGTAATCAATGCAGGGAATCCCAATGTCCCTAGTCTTTCTGCACCTCTAACACGCTCCCAGTCTACTGTTCTCTGGATCTCATCTAAAATTATTCGAGCTACGTTGATGGTATAGTCATCCTGAATCATTGAAAACAATAAGTTGCTCCTAGCAACATTGATGTCAGACACATGACCTATTGGAACAACATTGGCTAACATGAATGTTAGCCATACTTGCGATAGCGTCCGCATATCTCCCCTCCTGATGCGTGTTTCCTTTCCAGATGCCACAATCTGATAGCCTTTGCCAAGCATGCACAATGTCATAGCCACTTTTCGATTACTGAACCCTTTCTTTCGGCTACACAAACGCTGATAGTGGCATTTTTCTTCTTGTCTGGGAAAAGGGTTTCCCAAAAAATCATCAATAGCTTGTGGACTGTAAGAAATCCACCTTCCTCTCACCATTGTTTTCCTGTGGCTTCTATCCTACCTTTCAGCCCAGGCATTCGCATAGAACTCCCTGACAACTTCTTCGTAAAACCTCCACATCGGCTCTGCTAGCTTCTTCCAGTTTCGCCTCAACACCCCCATCAGAAATGCATCACAATCTCCAGGTTTTAAGTCCTCCCTTCTCTCAGGCAGGAATCGCCACTGAGTAAGTTCCTCATATCTTCGGAACTTGTTTTCATTCAGAAATTTCCTGGTTGTGCTCTACTTGTGGACGTTCGTCGGTTCATCTTCCTTAGGAGTTTGAGAAGGAATGGCATCATCAAAGAAGGGTTCGTCAGCCCTTCGTCTCATTTTCGGTTTGACGGGAGCAGTGTGCTTTACTCGTGGCATTCTTCCTGCAAACCAAGGTTAGTACACAAAGAAACTCAAAGCCACTCACTATTCTCAACTATACCAGTAAGTGAAACCCTCAGAAGCCCTAAAATCACTCTAACCGCAAACCCTAACGACTCAAATCCACTAACTTCTCCTCCTATAACTACCACACAACGTAAATTCTCAACTGCAATGCAATAGTGGTAGCGAGAGAGAGAAAAATTTTTGCAAATGGAGTAGTGATCTTACATGAGTTCCAAAGGTTTGAGTTCTAGGGCAGAGAGAAAGTCGAGAGCAAAGATGAGAAAGAAGAAATGAGAGTGTAACTGAAAAGTCACTGACTGAAGTGACCTTGTATCACAAGGCACAATCCCATAATGTTGCACTAGTCTACGCTAAGTGATTTCTAGCTCAAGCGCTGGGCCTAGCTCAATCTACAGGCCCATTACACAGTCTCAAAATTTTCCAAAAATCTAAAATTTATTTATTTATTTATATTTATATTTTTATTATTTTTTTTCAAAAATAAACTACTTAAAAATGCAACTAAATCCTAAGAATTAACAAATTAAACTTTGGATTGCCTTCCAGCTAGCGCTCGTTTAACGTCATATAGCTTGACGCCTGAATTTCATTCCTCCAATGTGATTACTGAGATGAGTTTCTCAACTTCACCCCCTTTGTAATGTTTAGTCTCTGTCCATTAACCATCCAACTCTTCTAATTTTTTGCGTCCTCAATCTCAATTGCACCATAAGGCTTAACCTGCTTGACCATAAAAGGGCCTGACCATCTTGACTTTAATTTACCAGGGAACAACTTCAATCTGGAATTAAATAAAAGAACAGGCTCCCTTGGTTCAAAGTTCCTCTTCAGCAATTTCTTGTCATGATAAGCCTTGACTCTCTCCTTATATAGCCTTGAGGACTGATATGCATTCAGCCTCATCTCTTCCAATTCCTGCAGTTGTATCTTCCTCTGTTCAATAGAAGCCTTTGAATCAAAATTCAACCACTTCAATGCCCAGAAAGCTCGATATTCCATTTCCACAGGAAGATGACAAGCCTTCCCATAGATTAACTGAAATGGAGACATTGCAGTAGGTGTTTTATAGGCTGTTTTATAGGCCTATAGTGCCTCATCTAGCTTTATAGCCCAATCTCTGCGTGATGCTGACACTGTTTTCTCCAGAATTCTCTTCACTTCTCTATTAGACACCACTGCCTGTCCATTAGTTTGGGGATGATAGGCTGTAGCTATCCTGTGCTTCACCCCAAAATGTGCAAATACCTTCCTCAATTCTGCATTACAAAAATGAGATCCTCCATCACTGATCACCACTCTTGGAGTACCAAACCTGCAGAAAATATTTTTCTTCAAAAATTTGATCATTGTTTTTGCATCTACTTTCTGGGTTGGGATTGCTTCCACCCAACGTGAAACATACTCCACAGCCAACAAAATATATTCATTTGAGAATGAACTAGGTAGGGGGCCTATGAAATCAATCCCCCAACAATCAAATATTTCAATTTCCTGAATATTCCTTAGGGACATCTCATGTCTCTTTGAAATAGTTCCTGTTCTTTGGCAATTATCACAATGCTGCACATGCATGTGAGCATCTTTGAATAATGTTGGCCAGAAAAATCCTGATTGTAACACCTTAGCAGCAGTTCGCTCCCCATTGAAGTGTCCCCCATAAGGAGAATTGTGACAGTGCCATAGTATATTCTGAGCTTCCCTATTAGTCACACATCTTCTCATCAAATTGTCAGCACCTATCTTGAATAGATAAGGATCATCCCAGATGTACTGGTTTGAATCCTTTAACAACTTTCGACTCTGCTGCCAATCCATGGTCCCAGGTATGATTCCGGCAACTTTAAAATTGGCCATATCAGCAAACCATGGCCTTTCTTGCACTACTAGTAATTTCTCATCAGGGAATTCATCCAAGACTTCAAATTCCCTAGCAGTAACCTCTTCATTGGCCAATCTGGATAGATGATCAGCTACATGATTCTCGCTTCCTTTTTTATCTTTAATTTCCAGATCAAATTCCTAGAGTAGCAACATCCAGCGAATTAGCCTGGGCTTAGAATCTGGCTTTGTCAGCAAGTACCTGATAGTAGCATGATCAGTATAAATTATCACTTTAGAGCCTATAAGATAAGCTCTAAACTTCTCCAAAGCATAAACAATTGCTAACAACTCCTTCTCAGTTGTAGTGTAATTAATCTGAGCATCATTGAGAACCTTGCTTGCATAGTGGATAACATAGAACAATTTTTCTTTCCTCTGCCCCAGAACAACTCCTACTGCATAATCACTAGCATCACACATCATCTCAAAACCTATGCTCCAATCAGGTGCAGTTGTCACTGGTGCAGTAGTCAACTTTCTCTTTAAACATTCAAATGCCTTCTCACACTCCTGATCAAAATTGAAGGTTGTTTCTTTATTTAGCAAATTACACAAGGGCTTCGCAATCTTTGAAAAATCCTTTATGAATTGCCTATAAAACCCTGCATGACCAAGAAAACTTCTGACTTCTTTAACATTGGTAGGTGGAGGCAGCTTCTCAATGATCTCAACCTTTGCTTTGTCCACCTCTATCCCACGTTCAGAAATTTTGTGGCCTAACACAATACCTTTTGTGACCATAAAATGGCATTTCTCCCAATTCAGCACCAGATTGGTTTCCACACACCTTCGCAACACCAAATTTAGATTCTCCAAACATGCATTGAATGAAGATCCAAAAACTGAAAAGTCGTCCATAAAAACTTCTATACAATTCTCTATCAAATCTGCAAAAATGGCCAACATACACCTTTGGAAAGTAGCTGGTGCATTACATAATCCAAATGGCATCTTTCGGTAGGCGAAAATACCAAAAGGACATGTAAAAGCTGTCTTCTCTTGGTCTTGTGGATCTACTGTGATCTGATTGTAACCTGAATAGCCATCCAGAAAGCAATAATAAGTTTTCCCTGCCAACCTTTCCATCATCTGAGCCATAAAAGGGAGAGGAAAATGATCCTTCCTGGTTGCTTGATTCAGTTTCCTATAATCAATGCACATCCTCCAACCCGTGACTGTTCTGGTAGGAATTAATTCATTCTTCTCATTATGAATGACAGTCACACCACTTTTCTTGGGAACCATCTGCACTGGACTCACCCAAGCACTGTCTGAAATAGGATAAATCATCCCAGCTTCCAACAACTTCTGCACCTCCTTCTTCACTACTTCTTTCATTGCTGGATTCAACCTCCTCTGAGGTTGTGCAATAGGTTTAAAATCTGCCTCCATATGAATTCGATGCATACAGTATGCTGGACTGATTCCCTTCAGATCTGATAATTGTCATCCAATAGCTCCTTGATTGAGTTTCAGCACCTCCATCAGTCTTCCCTCTTCTTCAGCAGTTAACAAACTGCTTAAGATTACTGGTTTCTTCAAATCTCCACCAAGGAAACTATATTTAAGGTGTAATGGTAACACCTTTAATTTTGGTGTCTCCTCTGTAACAGAATTACCAGTTACCAGTCTCTCTGTGGTTCCTGTCTTCTGCAGAAATTCCTCAGCTCGGTCTAAATCAGTAGCTAAGTCCAAAGCCTCTGTATCTCCCAATTCAACTAACTCTTCTACAGGTTTGGTGATAACTTGCAGTAGTGTGTCTGAATTGCCTAAACCTTTTTGCACTCGCCTATATTCTTCATCCAACACATCCAGCCTGAAACAATCCTTTTTATCATTAGGATGTTTTATAGCCTCAAACACATTGAAGCTTACTTCCTCATCAGCAACACATATCTTCAACTTCCCTTTGTCCACATCTATGATTACTTTTGCTGTTTTCATGAAGGGTCTCCCCAAAATCAAGGGAACATCCATATCCTCCTCAATATCCTTCACAACAAAGTCTACAAGAAAAAGGATTTTATCCACCTTAACCAATAGATCCTCAACAATTCCATATGGTTGTTTGATAGATCTATCTGCCAATTGCAACGTCATACGTGTAGGCCTGACCTCTACCTCTCCTATTCTTTTCAACATGGACAGAGGAATCAAGTTAATGCATGCACCTAAATCCAATAGTGCCTTCCCCACATATAGATTACCTACAGTGATTGGTAATGTAAAGCTCCCAGGATCACAAGATTTTTGTGGAATTGCCTTCTGAATGATTGTACTACACCCTGCCTCTAATTCCACTCTTCCTTCCTCTGGGAATTTTCTCTTCTTAGTTAACAATTCCTTCAAGAAACGTGCATATGTAGGCATCTGCTGCATTGCCTCTGTGAAAGGTATGTTAATCTGCAGATTTTTCAAAATTTCAGTGAATCTGATAAATTGGCGCTCAACTTCTCGTTTGGAAGGTGCATGTGGATACGACACATGTTTTAAGGGTACACCCTCTTGGACCTTCCTTCAATATTGGCTTCTATCAGATATTTTCTCGTCCTGTGCTCTGATCTCTGCACTCTCTTTCTTTGTAGCCAACTCTGGTTGACTCTCCTCCTCTACTTTGTCTTTACCATTCCTGACTACTAATTGTTTACTTTCAACAGTCTCTTTATTTATGTCAGAATCAACCTGCTTTCCACAGCGAATGGTGATAGCCTTACACTGCTCCTTTGGATTGGGTTGAGTGTTGGCGGAAAACTGTCCCCCTTGCTGCTCTGCTAGCTACTTAGCCAATTGTCCTACCTGCGTCTCCAAATTCCTCAAAGATGCCTCCTGATTTTTCTGATTTGTCAGAGAAGTTTGCACAAACTTCTCCAAATTTTCTTCTAGCTTGCTAGTTTGCTCATACAATGTAGGCTGCTGCTGCTGATACATTGGCTATCTACCAGAATCTCCTGAGTCTTGCTTCCATCCCCATGGCTGATTTGGTGGATTTCTCCATCCTTGAGAGGCATTGTTTGGAAAATTACCCTGTTGACCATTCTGCCTGCCAGAATTCCCCATGTACTGCACTTCCTCAGTTGTTGTTCCAACTACAGTCTGCTGTGAACAATTCCCAATTACATGGTTTCCTCCACAAAAGTCACACCTTAATATTGGAGCTTGATAATTAACAGCCTGTGAGGCTTGAACTGCCTGCAACTGCTGTGCCTGTAACTGCTGTGGCAGTTTTGCCATTTGCTGAGTCAAAGCTTCCATCTGCTGTGCTATGATTTTGTTCTGTGCTAGAATTGCATCAGTGTTATTCAACTCAAAAACTCCTTTCTTCTGCACACTTTGTCTATCATACTGTGCTTGATAATCAGTTGAGGCTAAAGCATCAATAATTCGTGTAGCATGTTCCACATCAACTACCATCATAGTTTCTCCTGCTGCTACATCAAGAATCATTTTGGTATCCGGCCTCAATCCATTATGGAAAATGTTCAACTGTGCAATGTTTTCGAAGCCGTGATTTGGACACCTTCTCAGCAACACCTTGAATCTCTCCCATGCTACACACAAAGCCTCATCTGATCCTTGTCTAAAATTTGAGATTTCTGATCTAGCCTTTATGAAACGGGATGGAGGGAAAAATCTCTGTAAAAAATTTTCCTCCACATCACTCCAGCGCGTCAGGCTCTGATTTGGATGTGATTTCAGCCACTCTTTCGCCTTTCCAGTTAGTGAGAAAGGAAACAACCTCATATAAGCAGCATCCTTATCCTGATCTTCAAACCCCATGGTGGCTGTCAATTCGTAGAATGTTGACAAATGAGTATATGGATCCTCATGCTCCATTCCAGTGAATTGATTAGCACTAACCAGCGTCAGGTGTGCTGGCTTTATTTCAATCACTCTAGCTGTGTTAGGAACAACTATACTGGAAAAATGTCTGGGCCCTTGCTGCAAAGCATAGTCACCCAACACTCTTCTTGGTGGTGGATCAGCCGGATCGACATGACCATTGGCCTCTTCTGCCATGATTTCACCACTAGTTTTGTCCCTTGACTGACTTTTCTGCTCACGCTTTCTTCTTTGCCTGAGCTGTCTCAACGTCTTATTGATATCTGGATCAAATAACAACTGTTCTTCTTTCCTTTGATTTCTCAAACGCATCAACTGCTATCTAACAACAGATTACGATCACAAGAAAAATCAGTAATTCACAATGCAATTGATACAAAATTCAATTTCCAATTCTTCACCGCTCCCTGGCAACGGCGCCAAAAACTTGTTAAAGATTTTCCAGCAAATATACTGGGTCTACAAGTAATATAATGAGTAAGAGAGTATCGTATCCTCAGGGAACGGAAATTGTAGATTGACTCAATATCAATTGTATTATGAACAAAGATTTAACAACAATGATTTGTTCTGGTAACTGAATATAAAAAGTAACTTGAAACGCAATTAATAATAAAGAGGAAAAATCAATAATAATAACAACCTTGGGATTGAATAATAATATTCTCCATTCGCATATACTCTTAACTGAATTCAATATTGTCTTTTCCAATTATCAATCTGCGCAAATAAAAGCCTTTTCAACCTGATTTCTCTAGCATTGAATTTCATAAACTAAATTTTCTAACTTCTATGTCTAGTTATTAAAATAATTTAATTAGCATTAAGATCAGTTGCTATATGCAGTCATTACTCTATAATTCATTCCTGAACTTATAAATGTAATGCATTAACGTTTGGTTCTAATTCCAAAAAGTGCTTTTCAGTCACAAAGAAATTTAAAGTATGACAATTTAATATAGAATGTTAAACAAAGATAAATTGAATAAAACAATATCAAATAAATATCAAGAGTACATTTGAAGTGGAGAAATTACATTCAATCCCAAGAAGAAGAAAATTAGCTACTCATTTTAACCATAAAAATACAAGAGAAGAGGAAAAGAAAGATCTTGATCACAACGGCTAGGAGAGCGTTCCCACAAATGAGAGATGGTAGGTGATGGATGATCCTTTTCGTTACCCTATCCCTCCTTTTATAATGTTCGCCATTTGAGTTGGTTACTTTGAGCCGTTATCTCATGATTTGCACTCTAACTGCTGCCCTTGAAAATATTAACAACTTTAAGTGGATTTTAGCCCAGGCTATCTCCCTCGCTCCAGCGAAAAGTCACTTACGCTCCTTTTCCTTTAATTCTGCACCCATTCTCTTTCTTCTTTTAGTTTGAACTAATTTTTCACAAAATCCGCTCTTTGCAACATAAAACTAATTAAAAAACGAAATATCTAACAAACCTCAAATTAAAACCAAATTAGTCAAATAAAATCTCAAACTAAAACAGAATTAAAACAAAAATCAACCAAATATTCCTAAATCTAACCTATAATTAACAACTATCATATACTTACGTATGGAGCTCAAAATTTATTATTATTTATATAATACAAAATTAAATTAAATGTCTTAATTCTTGAATGTTTTCTCCACTGTTTAATTTTGTACATTTATTTGTCTTCCGTTGTATTTTAAATTAAGTATATAACAATTATTGGTTAAGAAAAATAGAATCCTTTGTGTTATTAATTGATTTGGTATGTCACATGAGGAGCGAAAAGTATATCTGGCAACACTTAGTTTCCAAGGAGCGACTATGTATTGGTGGATGGATCTGGTGAAGGATAATCAACTCTGCAGTTACCCCCAAACTCAATATTGGAATGAGTTAAAATCAACTCTATGGAAGTGGCATGTACCCTCATATATGATAAAGAGTTGATGGACCGGCTCCACCAACTCCAACAAAAAGATATTTCTGTTGAGGAGTACCAATAGAACATGGAGTTATTGTTAACGATTGGTTGATTTCAAAGTAGTCTCTGTTATGAAATATGGGATAGGGTTGAGTTGTTACCCTATAATGATTTTGATGATCTTGTGCATATGTGTTCATTAGGGTTGAACAACAGCTCAAAAGGAAGACCAATACAAAGAAGGATTATTCTAGGATGTCTTCCTCCCAAAATGATTACAATAGAGAGGGATACCCCTCCAATTATGAGAAGAAAAAGAAAGAGAAAAAGAAAAAGAAAAAAAATACATAAAAGAATCTCCAAACTCCTAACGGAGGGATATTCAGTATTTTAGATGTTTTGAACAGGGACATTATTATTCTGAGTGTTCCCAGAAAAGAAACATGACTATTAATGAGGAAGACATTGAAAGCACTGATGATTCAACGTCTTCCCTTATTGAAGACAAAAGTTTAGTCTAAAGAAGAAATTTAGCCTTGTGAATGAGACTTATGGTGATAAGGTTGTTGAAAAATCAACCTAATAAATTAGAAAAATCTCAATGAGAAAATGTATTCCACACTCGCTATAAGGTTTTTGAAAATATTTGTTCAATGATTGTGGATGGAGGTTATTACTGTAACTATTGTAGTTCCAGGTTGGTGGACAAGTTGTCTTTGACTATTAAACCTCATCCAAAACCTTACAAACATCAGTGATAATAAAGGGGGTATAATAATTAAAGACCAAGTAAGTGTGTTAGTCTCTATTGGAAAATATAAAGAAGTTCTTTGTGATGTAGTACCAATGAAGGCTAGACATATCTTTCTTGGACAACCATGACAATTTGACAAACAAACTTTGCATGATGGCCTCACTAATAAGATTAGTTTCCTGCATGAGGGTAAAAAGATCATTCTTTGTCCTCTCACACATCAACAAGTTAGAGAGGATGAAATAAAAATGATACAAACATTAGAGAAAGGAAAACATAAAAAGGTAATGAATAAAAATAAGGAAAAACTAAAAGAATGAGAGTCAGAGTTAGTTACTAGAAAAGAACGTGTTAAAAGAATTTGTATGCTTCTTAACTCTTCTTTCGAAAAAGGTACAAATTTTAATTATTCTTGTGAAAATTTTCAAAAACTTCGCTTTGATAAGTCATTGCATTGCACAAAGCAGCGGAAAAAAAGTGAACACAAATATATCCTTCATTGTTCAAATAAAAATTCTTTTAAAAACAAAAATAAAGGGTATTCTTTCTTCAATCTTTTTTTCTTTGCAATAAAATATACTTTTGTTTTCTATCTTGTATAGATAAATATTTGACCCTGATGGAAAATGATGAAGTGAACAGATGAAGTTTGTAGTCAATGAGCTTCATGCAAGATCTGAGGATAATTTTTTTTTCAAGAGGGAGGGTATGTTGCAATCTTGCCTCTACTACTGCAGACAAGAATAAAGAGGTCATTGAGCTAGAGCCTTAATCAGGAGCTTATAAGGAGATTGGGCCTAATTGTGCTTGTTTAGGTCTCTAAACAAACTTTTGGGTCCAAGTTTAAAATTGGAGAAGATCATTCTAGAGAATTTGGAGCTTCAAGATTATAAAACCTCTACTTGTAAAAATTTGTATAAAGTAGTATAGAATTTATTTTGGACCTTAGGCCAAGTAAAATAGGATTTTGGGCAAGTTAGTATAGAAATTTAAATTTTGGGCCTTGTATTTGGGGCAAATAGTAGAATAGGTTGTCTTGAATTTTTGAGCCTTGTATTTGGGCTAAACCCGAAATCTAAGAGAGAGAGAGAGAGAGAGAGAGCACCTAGGGTATGAGCTAGGGCTTAGGTGACACCTACACATGCTTCTCATGCTCCTTACCACATGTCACCTTGCTAATGGAGAAGAACTTATCCATTCATGGCTTGACATGTGTTATTCTCTAATTTGAGAGTTTTTAAGAAGCTTGTCATACAAGCTAAGGTTAGTCGTAATTTTTTCCTATAAATAGAGGTGCTTTCTGTTACCACCAAGGGTTGCTAAATGATTTGATGAAACCAACAAAAGGATGAAGTCTACAAAGGATCAAAGCTACCAATGTGGATTGCATGAAGACTTATAAAGCTTGATGGAGTTTTTGGTCTTAGACTTAGGTTGTGTGTGTGTGAGTTTGGTTATGGTTTAAAACCATGAGTTGCATGAGGTATCACTAAAACTAAGCTCCAAAATTTATTTTAATTAACAAAAAGAGGTTTAACAGTTTTGAAAATCTAAGTTTGAGGAATAATTCAGTAAATTGTTTTCAAAATTCAAATTGCTGGATTTTTTCTAAGTCACTGAAAAATCAATTGATTGAACGATTTATACAATCGGTTGAGTTTTTTAATAGAATGAAAACAATTTGTCTATATAAAGGGCAAGAACGTGTTTTCAAAATATCAAGACATTTTTGAGCGAATAATTGTGATTTTGCTAAGAGAGAAAAACGTGTTTTTCACATTAAGAACATTCGACATTTGATTTTAATCAAGAACAACCTCAAGAACATTAATCTTAGAGTCTTGTTTTGAGTGAGCTTTTACGCAATGGTGGTTTTATACCAGAGCTAAGTGTTTCTACTCGATTCTTAATTCATTTTGTAACCTGTTGAGTAGAACTACAGTTGTATTTGAAATATTCTTGATCATCTTTGTACTGGGAGTTGTGGTTACATATTACATAGTGGTTTGTAAGTTGTAACTGGTTCTGTGCAGTGGGTTCTGCATTGTTTGGACAATTGTTGTTGGGTGCAGTAGGCTGTTTGCTACTGGGAGCAGTGGTTGCTTGCGAGTTGCAAGTGTTTTGTATTGTGTAAACTGATCTTCGTGATCTTTATCAGTGGAACTCTTTACTTGTTGAAAAATGACTGGACATAGCCCTTGAGGAAGGGTGAACCAGTATAAATCTTTACATTCTTGATCTTTCTTTCTCCCTTCTTGAACGCGCTTAGTTATATCTGTTGTCATTTGCGGAATTAATTATTCTTCACTTGTTTTTGATTGTTTGTGATTACTGGAACTGTTATTATATCAATATAATTGAATGAATCTGTTCTTGATTATATTAAAGTATTTCTTGTTTTCTGCTATTATTGTTTAATTGATTTAATTTCTAGAAATTTGTTTTCTTGAATCAATTGTTATTTCTTGTTATGTTAATTAATCAAAAAAGTTGTATTGTGTGATTGATCTGGAGTTTACTGTGAATACTGTTCATCTAGTTGTCTCTATGTAATTCTGAATCACAATTTATAATCAATTCAATGCTTTCGCTTCTGATTCCGATCCTTTTAGTGGGTATTGATCGAAGTTGTGTAAATTTAGATTTCAGTAAATTGTTCTTACTACTTATTGTTTCTTTCTTGACTGTTTTGAGTTTGTGCACCGTATTCAATAGATTGCATTTGTGATACAAGTTATGTGATACAAGTTAATTGCTGATTTGTTGTTTCCAATTCTGGGTATCATTTCAATTGATTGTTTATGATCTGGAATCAATTGAACTTTTGCTATGCACATCTTAATATCATTTTTCAATAGTTTCAATATAGAGCTTTTATTCAAATTTTAATACTTTCCATATTTGAGAAAATTTTTTGAAAGTTCAATTCACCTCCCTTTTGAACTCGGTCTAAACTTGTTTTTCAGTTTCCTCTTGTAAAATAACTTCGACGAATATATTGAATTACTGTCAAAATATTTTCAACGCTTCTACTCTTGTCAAGGTTCTCTCTAGATGAGTCTTACACAAGATTTTTTCTTCTACTACATCAACTCGAATTCATGTTCAAACATCAAATCTTTCAAGAAGAAACATATTGAAACATGTAATTGAAGGAAAAATTACATCAAACATATCGTTATTTAAGTTTTTTTTTTATAGTTTTTGTTGTTAAGCTTTAGCTGCTTTCACCTATCATCATGGTTAGCTGGTTCTGGTGCGACCATGTACCAAACAGTACATCACCACAACTGCAATGTCAGCACACATGAAACCAAAAAGCGATGTTAGTAGGAGCAAATCCTAATATTTTAAAATCATTTAGGTCCGACTCTTTAAAAAGAGTAATGTTACGTTGACACCGTTGGTGGATTACCCCCACTTGACATTGGGGTAATTGTGTCAAAGTGGCTTACGTGGCAGGGACAAAGTTGGAAGACAAAAGTGAACGAAGCCCTAAACCTTTTGCATTCTCGCTCAGAATCTGAAAAGCCTCCTCACAGTATCCCAAAAGCCTCTCAGTCTTCGGCCTCCTCTCAATCTCCCACCTTTCGCCTCCTCTCATTTCAAAGCTCTCAGTCTTCCGCCTCCTCTCAGTCTCGCGCTCTCTCAGTCACGTTCAGTCTCAGCCTCCTCTGCACTTTCGCTCTCTACACTTTCACTCTCGCTCTCTACACTTTCAACCTTTTGCATTCTTTTATGTCATTTACATGATTGTTCTTGGTTCTTAGTAGAGAAAAGAATGTTTTTTGTAAGTGTTTTAAGTGATTTTTCTTGAAAAATGATGTTTTTGTTTGTTTGTCGTTTGATTTCCATGTAAAGTTTGTGTTTTTATATGCTTTTTTATAGAAAAGGAAGTCTTTTTGGTGTTCTGTTCTTCGTCGTTGCTGGAATATAAAAAGTTTTTGCGTTTAGGGTTTGATTTTCGTTGGTGGTTGAAGTAAAGTTTGGTCCTTTGTGTGATTTACAGTGTTCTTCTTGGTTGTTTATAGAAAAGGAATGATTTTTGTAAGGGTTTTAGGTTTGTAATGTTTAAATCTGTTTGTTTTAGCAAGTGATGAAGACATGTGTGTTGAGTCGCCAAAACATGAACAAAGGTGTCCTCTCGTTAAAGAAGGGTAACCACACGTGTTTTGTCAAAAAATAAGTGGTTCTGAGCTTACAAAAAATCAGTGGTTACCAATGTCCTAACGAGGGGACACCTCAGTACAAGCTTTGGCTACTGATGACAATGACAATTATTTTACAAAACCTCACTGGTTACCCATTCATTCATGAGGGGACACCTTAGTTATAGTTTTGGCGACACACATTAGTGTTGTTTATGTGTTGATTTGTTCATGTGTATAGTCGCCAAAACTTGAGGGAAGGTGTCCCCTCGTTAAAGAAGGTGCAACCTCTGATTAATGCAGTGTTAAAACCATTACTAATGCACACAGGCTAATTTGGTGTTTGAACATTGATGGCTAGAAAGGGACGACCTCAACATAGATATTCATAGCCATGTACCAGTTTCAAGAAAGGGACAACCTTCATTTAAAAGATTAAAGTCAGGAGTGCATTCGAGTCCTTATATGACATGGCCACTCTCCCACCAGCAACCCTAGCAGGAAACCCACCAGCATCCCTAGCATCAACCACAACAACAAGCTAGAAGACAGAGGCAGAAGCACCCACCATTAAAAGAACTTGAACAAAGACTCCAACAAAGATGATGATTCTTAAATCCTCTAAATTAGGACCTCCTTTTACCACATACCCTAAGAAAAGAAAAAGGTCTGTAAGGGGTGGTTTAAGGAATGTAAAAAGTCACAACAATTAATTGTTGTTAATGTAAATTGAACAAATTTTTATCAAAGAATTGAAATTGATATTGCATCATCTTGTTATTTAAATTGTTATTTACATATGTGTTCAATGTTGTAACATATGATTTCTTTGGGCAAATGTTGCATCATATTGCTTTAAATTGTTATTTAGTCGCCAAAACGTAAACTGAAGTGTTCCCTCATTAAAACATGGATAAACCAAGATGTTTTGTAAGTTGATAGATGTTATTTATGCACACATGTGTGTCAATTTAACATATTTTGATACATAAAAGGGTTATGGAAGCAATTCACAGGATTGTAACTAAAGGACATAAGAACTTAAAATGTCACAATTATTGTAATGCATTTAGTCACCAAAACGTTAACTGAGGTGTCCCCTCGTTAAAACATGGGTAACCCATAATGTTTTGTAAGTTGACAAATGTTATTTATCCACACATGTGTGTCAATTTATCATATTTTAGTACATAAAAGGGTCATCCAAGCAATTCACAGAGTTGTAACTGAAAGACATAAGGACTTAAAATGCCAAATTGGTGGTATTGCATTTAGTCGCCAAAACGTTAACTAGGGTGTCCCCTCTTTAAAACATGGGTAACCCATGATGTTTTGTAAGTTGACAAATGTTATTTATGCACACATATGTGTCAATTTATCATATTTTAGTAAATAAAAGGGTCATCCAAGCAATTCACAAGTTGTAACTGAAGGACATAAGAACTTAAAATGCCAAATTGGTCGTACTGCATTTAGTCACCAAAACGTGAACTGAGGTGTCCTCTCGTTAAAACATGGGTAACCCTTGATGTTTTATAGGTTGACAAATGTTATTTATGCACACATGTATGTCAATTTAGCATATTTTAGTACATAAAAGGGTCATGGAAGCAATTCACAGGATTGTAACTGAAGGACATAAGAACGTAAAATGCCAAAATGGTCATAATGTATTTAGTCGTCAAAACATCTACTGAGTTGTCCCTTTGTTAAAGCTTGAGTAACTAGTTACAGATGCTGACTCCTGTGTGTTTCCTAGCGATGTGAGGAGTGACACAAATCCACCAGATTGAACAGTATACACCTGTAAAGACCATGTCAGCAAAATATATCACGAACCGTTTGATGGATGTAACACAAAATACAACACCAGATTCATGCAAATGTGTAAATTTGTATGTAACACGAACCGTTTGTGTTTTGTAGTTCATTATGGATACTGTTATTCTTGTGTTTTGTTCGTCAGTCGCCAAAGCTTGTACTGAGCTATCTCCTCATTAGAACATGGGTAACCACTAATTTTTTGTAAGCTCGGAACCACTTATTGTTTGACAAAACACGTACCCCTTCTTTAACAAGAGGACACCTTAGTTCATGTTTTGGCTACTCAACACACTTGTGTTCATCACTTGCCAAAACTAACAGATTCAAACATTACAAACCTAAAACCCTTACAAAATTCATTCCTTTTCTATCAACAACCAAGAAGAACACAGTAAATCACACAAAGGACCAAACTTTACTTCAACCACCAACGAAAATCAAACCCTAAAAGCAAAAACTTTTTATATTCCAGCAACGACGAAGAACAGAACACCAAAAAGACTTCCTTAATATAAAAACACAAACGTTACATGGAAATTAAACGACAAACAAACAAAAACATCATTTTTCATGAAAAAATCACTTAAAATACTTACAAAAAACATTCTTTTCTCCACCAAGAACCAAGAACGATCATGTAAATAACATAAAAGAACAAACTTTACTTCAAAACCAAAAGAAATCAAACCCTAAACGCAGAAACCTTTTCAGATCCAGAACAGAACAGTGAAACGACCAAAAAGACTTCCTTTTCCATCAAAAATCGCATAAAAACCAAAACTTTACACGCAAATCATTCAACAAACAAAAAAAAAACATCCTTTTGCATGAGCAATCACTTAAAAGAGCAACCTTTACACTCTTTTCAAATGAAAACGAAATAAAAAATGAACCTTTTGCTCAGACGAAGAATGCAGACAGCGACCTTAGCGAAAGCGAGAGTGAACGAGAGCGAGAGTGCAAAGAGCGACAATGGACAGAGCGAAAGTGTAGAGAGCGAGAGTGCGGAGGCTGAGAGTGAACGACACTGAGAGAGCGGGACACTGAGACAAGGCAGAAGACTGAGAGGAGGCAGAAGACTGAGAGGAGGCGGATCACTGAGAGAGGGGGAGACTGAAAGAGGAGGCGGAAGACTGAGAAAGCGGGAAACGTATAGGAGGCTTTTGAGATTTTAAGGCTTTTGGGAGACTGCCACGCTGGCTTAACACGCTGGCTTAAAATAATAATATTTTTCGCCACATCAGCAGTGTCAACTAGGAGTATACCACGTGGCAATGTCAACCTAACATTACTCCTTTAAAAATTAATTTTTTTCTCACATTGACCGCTTTGAAAGTGAAGCATGAGTCTGAAGATACGGGGACTCTAAATCTAACAAGTGAAAAAAAAAAATGTTTCCTCTACATAATTTTTATTTCTATTTCTATTAAATCAAATAATTAGAAATTCTTGTTATTTACAAACAATCATTTATGCAATCACACCCAACTAGAAAACAAAATCTAATTGCTCGTTAAAACTATGTGTGTGAGTGAAGAAGCGCGATCTATCTCCAATTTCCATCAACCCACACAAACAAAACAAACAAACGCGGTCTTTCTTTGTATATTTCATTTCTCCGCGTGATCAGAGAAAGAAAGGTCGAATGGCGACGAGGTACTGGGTAGTGTCTCTCCCCGTTCAGAATTCCACATCCATTCTGTGGAACAAATTGCAGGAACAAATCTCCAAACACTCCTTCGACACTCCTCTTTACAGAGTACATTCTCTTTCTTTTCTCTCAATGTTTCACTTTATATAATCAACAATCGTTTCTTATTTTCTTCTCTTTTTCTCTTCAAATTCGCAGTTCAACATCCCTAATCTCCGTGTCGGAACCCTAGACTCTCTCCTCTCTCTCAGCGACGATCTTGTCAAGGTGCGTTAAATTCTCCATCACAATAACACATTATTCAATGGTTTCGCCTGTTCATGGTTCCGTTGCGATTCTTGATATAGCGGAAAATTACGGAGGGATGTACGTTGTTTGGCACGGTTGAGGATTTCTTAGACTTTGTTAATTTTTTATTTGTTCGCTGTGCTTGATCTGGTTTGTGTGTGTGTGCAGTCGAACAGCTTCGTGGAGGGAGTGTCGCACAAGATCAGGCGACAGATTGAGGATCTGGAGAGAGTGTCGGGCGTGGTGAGCAGTAGTTTGACGGTGGATGGAGTCCCTGTTGATTCGTACTTGACGAGGTTTTTTCGATTGGAATCTGTGAAGACTGTGATCTGTTTGTGATGATTTGTTGTTTTGTGATGAAGATTTGGTGGTGCTGTGGTGGATGCAGGTTTGTTTGGGATGAAGCCAAGTATCCAACTATGTCGCCGTTGAAGGAGACTGTGGATGGGATTCATGGTGAGGTGGCAAAGATAGAGGATGATCTCAAGGTTATTCATATTCTGACGCAGATTTAGACATAATTTGATTTTGTTGTACGAGAGCCGATTGCGCAGACTATTTCTTTACAGTGATGTATATATATATCCTGTGGTAATTTAGTTGTCTTGCTTAATATTGTGGAAGTTCTATGTGCTTTTTCTTCTTGATTACTACCTTAAGGTAAAGGATTATTAACACATTAATTTGGTTGAAAATGAACAATTGAGGCTGATGCTTTTTGATAGGTTGTTTTTCTTATGTCTTTCACATTCTTCTTGGTCTTTTTATTCAATGTTTCTTCTAGTAACCGGAATAGCTTTGTTATTTAGGTAATGTCAGATGTTCCTATGGCTGGTGACAATTTGATGATGGTATATAGTGATTTCAGAGAGGTTAGGTGAGCGTAACAAAGGGATTTTCAGGCAGGGAGATGATTTCGGTCAGATTGGCTAAGCTGATCCTTTTTGTATATGTACCCCTTCTGTTCTGTCCTTTAATGGCATGTTTGGCATTACTGTGCTCTGGTGTAATTTTCAGTAGTGCTTTATTTAGAGATTAGTGTATGTTGTTTGGTTTTGTGCCTTGTTTGGTTGCTGGTGTGTAAGGCAGAAGCAAATACAACATGTTGACGATAAGACAGGATTACAGGTTTATTACAGGAGGAAGTTTGAAAACAGAAACTAAGAATAAAGTTGGAAGTTAGTTTTTACAGCTAAGAGTTTGTTAGATAGAACCCTTTTATAGGAAGCTTAGAGGGAAAAAGAGACAGTTTTGGAGTTTTAAGAGTTTTATAAATAGAATAATCCAGTGGAAAGAAGTGTTTGAAATTGCTTTGAAATTGCTTGGTAACCTGTGATGCCAATTTTTTTTTTCCTTTTTTACAAGACCATGGTACGAGTTTGATATAGAGCAATGACATCACTCGCTTATGGTCTTGTGTGGTTAAACCATTTTCTTCCAAAGCTGAAATTTTGTGAAATTCAGCTAATGAGAATGTATTCTGATAATCAAACAATTTTTCGCATTGGTTCTAACTATGTTTCATACGATGACCAAACACAGAAATTGACTGTCATTTTGTTCACACAGAAGTTTCTAAGGAAATTTGTGCCAAGTTTGTTGGCTCTAATTTTCATCTGGTAGATATTTTGATAAAATCCTTGATAGGATCTCAAATTCAAATTATATGTTTGAAGCTTGGTACATAGAATATATATGGTCCAGGTTGAGGGGGGAGTGCTAGGATTGTTTATTTAATATCTTAAATAAAATTGTTTGTGGTTGGACCTATCTGTAGCCGCGAGTTCTAAGGGTGAACATTATTCTATATCTTTTTCTTTCTCCTTGTACTTCTGTTGCAGGTTACATATTTATCTATCTATCTATCTATATAAATTTAAATATATATCCAAGTTAACAGCTCTCAAGTTCCTTCTCTCATGTTTCTCTAAGTTACAATGTTTTCTCTAATTGCATAGTCAATGTCAAGTGAGCTTCAAGTATTATATTCCAATTACTTTTATATAAAATTCCTCTTCATGGTGTCTCTTTGCGGTTTACAAAATTCAATACTTGACTTGCAAGTTGGCTAACCAAATTAACAACAATGGAATATCTCTTGTGTGAGGCAAGTAATCCAATTTCCAACTCTTATCCAATGATACTCTATCATTTTCATTACTAAATTTGAGGTTCGAATCCATGCGAGTACTTGTAGGTTTACAAGCTGCCATGTGTCTCCTTAAGCAAATCTGTGACATTTTTGTTACCTTTCTTGTGAGACTTTTCAATCCCCAAATAATGTTTCCGCCTCCCAAGAGTTTGTATCTCAAACTGTTTTGCTAAATGTTGACTCGAGTTGTTCCTCCCGATCATCACTAATGACAATTATATCATCTAGATACACTAACAATATAGTCTCCCTTGAGGTCTATTGTTTGATAATTAAAGTGTGGTCTCCTTGACTTTGTCTGGATCCTCAGGTATTCATGACTTTGGTGAATCTCTCAAACCACACTGAGGTTCCAAAGCCATATAAAGCCCTTTTCTAACTTGCAAACAGAATTGACAGCAACTTTATATACTGGACGAACCTCCATATAGATTAACTCCTCAAGATCACCATGCATGAAAGCATTCTTCACATGACACTGCTGTAACTCCAAGCAATTATTTGTAGCAAGATGTAATAGTAATCTAACTGTATTCATCTTTGCAACTGGAGCAAAACTGTCCTAGAAACCATACATTTGAGTAAAACCCTTAGCAATGTAGAGTTAATCTTTCATGCTTTAAGGACTTAGATCCCCATTTTGCACAATGTAGATTGAATTGAATTTAGAAGTCCCTTCTTTCAGCCCATAAAAATAAGATAAAACCTAAGGCTCTCTATCTACCATATGAAATTGTTTTGACCAGACAATTTCAGTGGCTCTTGCTAAAGTTGTTCTGTTCCACAAAAGAAAATGAAAAAGGAAGAATGACATTGTTCATTGCTGATGAACAATGTAAAATAAAGAATCCTCATTTTACACACTGTACATTAAATTTTCTGTTTTGCTCTTAAATCTATGCTTTTTTGTCAGGTTCGTGTTTCTGAGTATAACAATATCCGCAGTCAGCTTAATACCATCAATAGAAAGCAAACTGGAAGGTTGTGAATGTTGTTTATTGGCTGATCATGATTTTTTAATATAATACTGTTATATTTCTTATCTGACTTGAATGCCCTTTTTGGTTGTTTTTAGCTTAGCTGTCCGTGATCTTTCCAACTTGGTAAAACCTGAGGATATTATAACATCAGAAAATTTAACAACCCTTCTTGCTATTGTTCCCAAGTATTCACAGAAGGATTGGCTTTCAAGCTATGAAACATTGACCAACTATGTGGTAAGAGCTGTCATATTTGCTCACATATTAAAATCTCTGCTGCTACTTACCCAAGATCATTATAAATAATGATTCACTATATTTTTCTATTTGTTTAATATAACAATATAACAATCTCTGTAATTTAAATAGATAGTCCAACCATGTTTTAAACTCGGAATATTCCTGAACAGAACCTTTTTATCGTGGTTTATTTTTAATTCTGATTAAAATAAGTATTTTAGGTTCCCAGGTCTTCCAAGAAGTTGTATGAAGATAACGAATATGCTCTTTATACGGTAACACTATTCAGTCGTGTTGCAGACAATTTTAGAACTAGTGCTCGAGAAAAAGGGTTCCAAGTAAGTATTTTTCTTAAGTTTCGTATACTGTCTTCAGTTTTATAGGATTGGTAAAATTCATATCCTTTTTAGATTTCCATCAAGTAACTTGTTTGTAAGCACGAGGCATGTTATGCAATGCCAAGTGTCAATATCAATTCGCGAGTTGAGGAAAGGTATTTAATGGAACTTTATATCATGCTTCAGATTCGTGATTTCGAATACAGTCCCGAATCACACGAAAGTCGCAAGCAAGAGTTAGAGAAATTGATAGAAGATCAGGAAAGTTTGAGGGCCTCTCTATTGCAGTGGTGTTATACTAGTTATGGAGAGGTATTATTCATTATTTATCACATCATTTAATTTGTACAGTGTATGTCCATGATATTGTAACGCAAAATATTCAGGTAGCAGGAGGAAACTAAGCAGATCATGAAATCAATTATGATCATTTACTTGACTATCTGCAATCTGCATCCTGGATTTCTTATAAGTTGATAATGCCTTTTCCCTGGCTAACTACTGTTGGCACTTTTAGTGACCCTTAATTTTTCAGTTTAAATTTCTACTTTTTGTTTACTTTTGAAAATTCTGCTGTTCTCAGTTCTCAGTATCACAAAATATTAGTAAGTTCTATGATCTGATGTCTATCTTCTGCTTGCCCTGTTATCATAAATGATGTGATTTCTGATTTGATGTTTTTACTTGTTTTATTTACTGAAGGTTTTCAGTTCCTGGATGCACTTTTGTGCAGTACGTGTATTTACTGAGAGCATTCTGAGATATGGTCTTCCACCATCTTTCTTGGTTAGATATACTCTGTACAACAGCTTTCAGTTTCATTTTTTTGCCTCCAAATATTTTATCACTGACCATTGGTTCTTGTGGTCATCCAGGCATGTGTTTTAGCTCCATCAGTCAAAGCTGAGAAGAAAGTACGCTCTATCCTTGAAGGGTTGAGCGATAGCACAAACAGGTAAGAGACTTATTTCTGTTTGTATTGCTTAAAATTTTGTACCACACAAGATTGATTTATGTGAAGGCAATGACATGTTGGGGGTCAAAATCCTTAAAAAATGCTTTTTTAATTTTGGTGAGTTTGTCACTAATGTGTGTTGGGCAGTGTCTTAGTTTACAGTTTCGTGCATCTTTTACGTAAAGTTTGGTAAATGCATTAGAAACTTAACAGGTTTCATACCTGTGTACATCAAAGAGACTAACCGTGTTTAGTGATTTCTTAATCAATTATCACAACCCTTGACTAATCTCAAACTATTTGAGATGTTGACACTTGGCACTCTTCAGAACCAGATGAAAAAGTGGAGATAGAAAGCAAAACGAAATTTGTTGCTGCTTCGCGTAAACTGTACTTCAATGTAACATTGTCACATGTCGCATGCTCATATTTCTATTGTTCCTTTGATATTTTCCGTGCAGTGGTTACTGGAAGACCGAGGATGAAGGGGTTGGGATGGCTGGCCTAGTAGCAGGCGATGCTGATGCTTACCCTTATGTCTCGTTCACTATCAATCTTGTTTGAGCGCACCCAGAAACAAGCTCTGTCTTGTTTCAGGATCAGGAAGGATTCCTTTGTACATTAGGGTCGTGTTCCATTATTTTTTATGGTCGTGTTCCATTATTTTTTATTTTATATATATATATATATATATATATATAATATATATAATTTGAGCTCATTCAAGCGTTATGGTATCCAGTTTTGATCATTATCATGTTGAGTTATTTCATTATATTTTCTCGTCTGTGATCATGTAACTGAAGAAGCTAAAATCTTTGTATTTTCTTGGTAGAATATCTACAAAATACTATACAATAAAATGACTGTATCTTGAGATAGATATATATATATATATATATATATATATATATATATATATATATATATATATATATATATATATATATATATATATATATTTTT
>Ga0209700_104645_pt1 | contig 24389 bp, 15 predicted proteins | sample SiratroredBW_FD_187528 | JGI IMG/M metagenome (GOLD analysis project Ga0209700, IMG submission 187528) | Root nodule microbial communities of legume samples collected from California, USA - Siratro red BW (SPAdes) (version 2) | ecosystem: Host-associated > Plants > Roots > Nodule | place: USA...
GAACTCTTACAATATGGAAATAAAAAATAACAACCCAAAATACTCAAATAATAAAAATAATAAGTTAATATAAAAAAACAGAAAAAAAACTAGAATAAGTAAACAGTAAAAGAAGAAATTGACATGGTTATTCAGTAAAATATAACAATTTGAAATTAAAATAAATTGTTATTTTATTATTATATAATATTTAATATGAAAATAAATTATTACTTTATTATTTTATAATATTTTATGGAATAAAATGAGTGACAAATAAGTATAATTCATGAAGACCAACGTGAAAGTATAATTTTCCAAACAACACAGCAATTCTTTCCTCACAACCAATCATGTGGTTAAAAAAGAAGGGGAGGCAGACAGGAAATAATTGTACCAACAAAGATGATTGTAGTCCACAAGTTTGGGAGTACTCTTAACTCTCTTTTTTTTTTTTTTTTTAAATAATCCCATGCGTTGCACGAATCAAATTCAAGTTTTCTGTACATTGCAGAATAAATAACCATCCATAGAGAAGCCACAGATTCATCCTTAAACACAGGATAACCATGGCGGAGCAGCTTGAGAAGCTTCACATTGCTGTGTTTCCATATCTAGCATTAGGTCACATAGGCCCATTTTTTGAGCTTGCAAAATTCTTAGCTCAAAAGGGTCACAAAATTTCTTTCATTTCCACACCTAGAAATGTCCATCGCCTACCCAAACTGCCTCAAAACTTGCAACCTTTCGTGGATCTGATAGAACTGCCACTGCCTAGTGTTGAGAAACTCCCAGAAAATGCAGAGGCCACAAGTGACATTCCAAACCACATCATTCCATACCTCAAGCTGGCTTTTGATGGACTTGAAGAACCTTTGACCAAATTTCTAGAGACATGCAAACCCCATTGGATCATATACGACTTTGCACCGTATTGGTTGCCACCAATATCTTCTAAGCTAGGAATCTCATGCATCTTCTTCTCTATTTTCAGTGCAACTGGTACGCATTTGTTTTTACGTTATTATAATAGGAAAGCAAGTGAGTCTGTGAAGAACAAAGATATTCCTGAAGAACATAATGAGACAGATGAATCGGCTGTTCCAGACGGCTTTCGAGTCCTTGCAACTTCTAATGGTGCTCAAGTTATTGCTTCAAGAAGCTGCATGGAGATTGAAGGTGAGCCTCTCAAATCGTGTCAAAGTATGTATACAAAACCAGTGATTCCAGTTGGGCTATTGCCACCTTCACTAGAGTTCAGTGAAGACAACAATGATTAAAACTGGAATACTATCGTTAGTTGGTTAGACAAACAGGAGAAAGGGTCAGTGATTTATGTAGCATTTGGAACTGAAGTGACACTAAGTGATGAAGACGTTACTGAAATTACTATGGGAATAAAAATGTCTGGTTTTCCCTTTTTTTGGGCTCTAAAGCAGCAAAACACCTCTACCGTTGAGTTGCAGGATTTGCTTGTGAATAACTCAGGAAAGGGTTTGGTGTGGAGAACATGGGCCCCACAGATGAGGATTTTGGCACACAAGTCTGTTGGGGGGTTCCTGACTCACTGTGGTTGGAGTTCAGTGATAGAGAGTCTTCAAATTGGGTGTCCACTTGTTATGTTGCCCTTCCAAAATGAACAATCAATAGTTGCTGGGCTTATGGAAGAGAAAAGGGTAGGGGTCAAAGTACAGAGAAGTGAGCATCATGGGAAGTTCACAAGGGAATCGTTGGCCAATGCATTGCGATCAGTGATGTTGGAAGAGAAAGGAAAAACCTATAGAAGTGAAGCAGAGAAGATGAGTAAGATATTTGGTGACAAAGAACTGCAACAAAAATATGTAGATCAGTTTCTTGATTATATGGAAATCCATAGGCCTGTCATGAAGGATTAGCCTTTCTGCCATTCTATTATAGCATTCAAAATAAGTCATGTTTTGTTGGTGGGATTTCTTTGAGTAACGTTATCTAGAGACTGCTGTGTGGTAGAATAATCATTTGACCCTATGTCAAAAAATAATATTTTATTTCATTATGGTTATGAATGTAATGGTTGTTATTGAGATTAAAAATATTTTTTTTAATACTTCTTTCGTTTTCTCCTTCTCGTTGGAGTCACTGGCATAAAAATCATGTTCAACGTCACATGATGGTTAAAGAAGAAATCTGCTTAGAAAAAAAATGTGATAACATTTTTGTAAATATTTGGATAATATAATGTCGGTTATTAAAAAAACTGATGATAAATATGTTTGGATAACATTTAAAATAAAAAAGTTTATAAAACCTGTAATGTCTGGTATATATGATGTCAGTTCGAATTCTGGGAACTGACGTGAACGTCACCTAAATAAAATTTTTTAAAAAATTTAGAAAAGTCTCATTTCAGTAGAATATATCATATCGGTTACAAGGTCTATAACTGATGAAATATTAAGACAACAAATTCAAATATATTATCTTATTTTTTTCATATAGGAAGTTAGATAATAATGTCGGTTAAAATTCCTGTTAACCGACATGATATGTTTAGCTCCAGAATTTGGGGGTTTAGGGTTATTATTTAATGTCGGTTCTAAAATTCTTAATCGATGTTATAGTGATCAACATCAATTGGAGCTTTCTTAACTGATGTTGTATCACTTATTTCAACACTACCTGTCTCATTTTTCCTTCCATGCTTTTGAGGTCGTCTTGTGTACTGTTCTCTCGCGCGTTCTCTCTCACTGTTCCCCATTGTTGAAGCTCAACGTCAGTTGGAGCTTTCTTAACCGATGTTGTATCACTTATACAAAACATATTTTAATAATAGATCAAGTAGTTTCAGATACAATAAACCAGTATATATTTTGTATGTTTATAAAATAATTATGTATTGCAAGACATACTAGAGATATCTCAATTCATATATAAGACTACAAAATTTATTTATAAAGTATATTAGACATGGACATAGTCTCTTCAATAGATAGTAGAATATTAAAATATCTACGTGTATTCAATTTAGAGTTTAATAGAGTTGAATAATATTTTGTATCATGTTATATGGTAGTTAATGTTTAGACGAGTAGCTAATATTAATGTTTCCATGTCATTATGATAGGAAAGATCATGAATTGAATTTTTCTAAATTCAATTTAGATTTAATTTATATCTTATAAAATAGATTGGATCTAAATGTAGTTTGTCAGATTAAATTAAATTTGAAGTGAATTGACTTAACCAACTTGATATGGGATCGAGTTAACTCAGTTTACATTCGTCCCGACTTGATGTGGGTTCAATGTCATGGCTCAACACAAGTTTAACTTGACCTGATTCAAAATAATTTGATCCATCTTGATTCTGCTTAGGCCTGATCATGATTCGACATAATATAGCTTGATCTAGGCTCGACTTCACATGGTTGTGATTGGACTTCGCCTAACTCAAGCCCAATCTAACTTGATTGAATGTTGGGTCAGACTGAATCAGCTTAACTTGGTCATGTGCGAACTTAGCTTAATTTGTTGAGGTCTTGACCAAACATAGGTTGACTATGTCTGATGTCTCGAATCAACATGGACCCAACTTGAGTTGGCTAGATCTTTCTTGTCCCACCAGAACTCATTTCGACTTGAATCTGGTCAAACTCAGTTCAACTTGGGTGTAAAATGACCTAGTCTCGATTGGACTCAACTCGAGTTGGGCCTCACCCAACTCGGCTAAACAATGGCCTACTTTGACACTACTTAACCTAGGTCCAACCAACTCAACTCGATACACGATGTAGATGAATTAACTCAGTTTGACATGGTCCATCCGATATAGGCCTAATGCCTCAGTGCAACGTGGACCCAACTTGACTTAACCTAACTTGATCCGGTCACTCACTACTAAAAAATTGCTAAACTGTGATTGAAATTAGTGACTAAAAAAATTGATCATTATTGATGACCAAATTAGAGACCGAAAAAATCGGTTACTACTAGTGACTGAATCAGTGACAGAACAAATCAGTCACAGATTCAGTCACAGATTCGGTCATTAATTTCGGTCACAGATTCTGTCACTAATTCGGTCACAAATTCGATCACTGATTTCAGTCACAGATAAAAAATAATAATTTTAATAATAATAATAGTAGTAGTAATAATAATAATACCAATAATAATAACAGTTATAATAATAATAATATTTATAATTATAATATTAATAATAATAGTAATTGTAATTGTAATAATAACTATAATAATAATCGTAACATGACACAATAGTTGCTCTGGTATGATGGCTATAAGCTTTCTCAAGCTGTTGAGGGGTCCTGAGTTCAAGTCTCCCTTGATGCACTTTAGCCAAAATCTCATTAAAATGATTAATGGTGGTAATATCAATAAAAATAATAGTAATTTACGTTCTCCTAATCTATTTTTGTTATACTTTATGGTTATATGGGTCTTGATTTTTTGAGCTCCATGTTAAAGGATGAAAAATTACATAAATAGGAAAAAAAGAAATTAATAAATTGTATAAATTGTTTTAAGGTGTTTAAGTTCACTATAAAATTTTTAAAATTATCAATAAAAAATTACTGAAGAATATATATCTGTTGATAAAATAGTATTAGTGAAAGATTTTATTAAGGATCAAATCCATTATAATTATCGATAAATTTTAACGATAAATAATAAGGTGGTAAATTTACTAGTGTACTTATTGACGTATAACTTAATCATCAAATTATTTCTTAATAAAATTCGTTAATAAATGGATTGTCAAAGTATTCATCAATTAAATTCTTTGATAAATTGACGCAATATGTTCATAATTATTGATAAATTTGATCTCTCAATAAAGTAATTTAATGATAATAATAATAATAATAATAATAATAATAATAATTTTAAGAATAATTACTTTATTGCTAACGTTAATAATAATAGTGGTAATAAATATTATTATTATGATAATAATAATATTAATAACAATAATTACTACTATTATTATAAATAATAATACTATTAATTAAAATAATAATAAAAACAAAACAATATTTGTCTTTGTTGACGAATTTTGATCGTCGTTAAATTAAAGGTTTATTGTAATAAGAATAGTGTTGTAAGATAATATATCATAACTCTACAATAAATTGAGTGGGTGAGATCACAATCTGAAATACCATAGTGTATTTAAAGATTGTTTTAGCAATATTTCTAAAGCAGAAAGGTCAAAAACCTATTTGGGTTGAAAGTGTGTACATCTCTCTGGAAAGGGAAGGAAAATGTGGGAAAGGAGCAAGGTGTGTGTCACAGGAGGCAGTGGTTACTTAGGTTCCTGGCTCATCAAGAAGCTCCTGGCCAAGGGTTACATTGTTCATGCAACTCTCAGAGACTTGAGTTACTATTCTCTCTTTCTCTTTCTGCACACTATGCATGTTCTCTTGTGAATTTTGATTCATATTTTGTAACATAATTAACAGAGAATGAGTCCAAGGTAGGGCTGTTAAAGAGCCTTCCTCATGCAGAAGACAATCTGGTTCTGTTTGAAGCTGATATTTACAACCCTACTCAATTTGATCCTGCAATTCAAGGATGTGAGTTTGTATTTCATGTTGCCACTCCCCTCACCCATGAACCAGGTTCATCTCAGGTTCGCCTATACATAACTCAATCTGTTTAAAACATGGAATAATTTTAACTCGTTAATGTTTAAGGTGTAGCACAGTCAACCGTAATAGATAGAATAAATAATTTGATCCTCTTTACACCTTGGATTACTGTTTATAATTTTGACAGTTGTAGATTTTGCTTTACAAATTTGGTGCACTGATGTATAGGGTTTTTGATTGTTATTAGTGTAACGTTATATTCGTGAAATCATTTTGGAGATGGTCAATCATTTCTATTTCAATTTAAGTGTTTTTGCTGTTTTGTATAAAAAGATTGAAGCACCACTCATTTTAGTTTAAGTGTTTCTGCTGTTTTATATAAAAGGATTGGAACATCCTTAACTGTTAAAAAAAAGTGTGAGTGATAATAAGATGCATGCATGTATAGCAGTACAAGGATACTACTGAAGCAGCAGTTGCAGGGGCAAAAGGCATTGTGATGTCATGTATGAGATCAGGGACGGTGAAACGTCTGATCTACACTGCGTCTGTTGTTTCAGCCTCTCCACTGAAAGAAGATGGGAGTAACTTCAAAGATGTAATTGATGAAACTTGCTGGACCCCTCTCAATGATTCCTTGGAATACGTGTACCTTGATGATCCTCTATACAAGGTTAGTTGCCAACTTTTTATTCTTCAATTTTTTCAAAGAAGGAATGAAACAAGTTATGTGATAGAAACAATATGTGTGATACAAACAAAGACATATGATAGAAACAAGACATGTGATAGAAACAAAGACAGAAACCTATATGGTACTAATGAATCGAAAAAAGTAGAAGAATTTCTTTCCATTCGTTTTAACCAATGTAAAAGAGGATAAAGGTGTTGGTAACAGCACATAGGCCGTAGTTAGTATGAGTGATAAGCATGTTGACAAATATTAGCTAAGCCTCACATGAGAAAATATATGCATGTGATTTATTAAGGATTTATTTCTTTGAGAGAGATGACATGGTAAATTTACCTCAAATTCACAACATAGTCATTTAGAGGGATTTTAATCAATAACTAGGAAAACCATTATGGATGTTAAGTCTCATGTACTACAAATCAATCTTCGGAGTTTCACGAGTTGATTTTCTTACAACATATTGTTCACTGTACAAGAATCAAATATGATACTTGATTGTGTTGGTCTTATATTTCAAGGACTATACTTATTCAAAGACACTGTCTGAGAAACATGTGTTGAGTTATGCGAATGATGAAAATGGTGGACGAGGTTTGGAAGTGGTGACACTCTCTTGTGGACTAGTGGGAGGTGACTCCCTTGTATCTTCTACACTCACTAGCAGGGTGGTTTGTATTGCACAGATCTTGCAAAATGAAGTTGCCTACAAATCACTCAAGTTCCTAGAGGGATTGCTGGGTAAAATTCCTCTTGTACACATTGATGATGTGTGTGAAGCTCATATTTTCTGCATGGAAAGCCCCTCCATCAGTGGAAGATTCTTTTGTGCAAGTTCTTACATTTCATTGGAAGAGATGGCTAACCATTACGCTCTTTATCATCCAGAATTCACCGTCAAACAAGAGTAAGTTTTTTTTTTTTTTTTTTTTTTTTTTTTTTTTAACAACAAAAAATAAATAAATAAAAGGAAGCACTTCAGGGATATTCCAACCTTTATACAGAATACCGAATCAAGAACTAAATGTCAAAAAATCAAAACACCTTTCTAGACATACTTAGACACTTATCTTGAAAACACCAAAAAACACAAGGAGTCAAACAAATACAATCCACACAAGAAACTAAACCACCCGAGAATAACATGAACAAAATACCCCCTACGAAACTATAATATCTAGGTTATTGAGCAAGGTCGCATCACCCTTACACTATACCCTGCAAAACCTGATCACTTCCAAACTACCAATTACAAATCCCACCTTACAACATGAAATGCTAGGCCAGAGAAAGTATGCACATCACTGGAGATAAATGCCAATATGAGTAAGAAAGAGTGGTTCTCTTTAACTTAAACTTAATCTAAAGCCAACCCTTTAGTTGAGCTAGACTAAAAATTTTCTTGGCATCCATAAGCCCATCTTTAAATACCACCTTATTTTTATGATTCCATATCTCCGAAACAATAACCACCCACATCCCTTTCCACACTCTATTAACACCATTCCTTTGACTCAATAGATAAAAGCTTTGAAAATTAACAAGTGTAGACTTATGTCTAACAACCACAATCTCAATCTACCTGTCATACATATCTCATACTTATCGTGCCACTTTACAAGTATTGAACATATGTTTAGCAATTTCTGCATCTCCTAGGCATCTCCTATGTCAAACAAGAGTACGTGATTGCCTATTCTTGGTTATTGCTAGGTTTACTATTTCTCTTGGTCTCTTTTGTTTTTGTTTCTTAAAGAACTAACCCAAAGGCCTAAAAGTAGTAGTATCTTTTATAAAATGATGTGACATTTTCGATGGAATAACTTCAAGCACGATTAAGATCAAATTTTTACAGTTTTCATCTGAAAATGAAATTTCAGATATAAAGATGGGCAGAAGAAGGATATCAAGTGGACCTCAAGAAAGCTGTGTGTGACAAAGGATTTGCATTCAAATATGATGAGAAGATGATATTGGATGATTGTATCAGATGTGCAAAAAGGATGGGTGAACTCTAGTGTTATTGCGTCCATTATATGAGCCTCCATTGCACCAAACAAATTCGAAGTTGAAACCTCGTTGAAGAATTGAAATCGGAAGCAATGGTAGCAAAATGTGTGGTTTGAATTGTACCAGTTTAATAAATCTACAGAGATTGTAAGTGGTTCATTTCAGAAATTGAATCCATATGCATGAGGAGCCAAAATAGGAAATTGGACTGAAATTTAGATCCATTTAAAATCGAAAGTATAGTAAACAAATGGTAAGATGCATGATAAACATAATTCAAATAATTTAAAATATTATAAGTATCTCATCTATAGACTCTGGAATGGTTGTCAAATATAAATTTGGTTTCTTTACATTTAAAATAAATGTGTTTCAAATAAGCTATTTTCAAATTTAATATATATATATATATATATATATATATATATATATATATATATATTTTTCTTCTAATAAAACAGAGAATTGACTATTTTCAAAATAAATAAATTAGACAGATGGGTTAAAAAGAATAAATTGAATTTTATTAAAAAATAAACCGGTCCGTATAAAATTACAAAAACAAACATGTTTGTGTGTTATTTTTACAGAAATTTTTAATTAATTTTTTCTATTTTAATGTATAATTTATAGACCAGTTGTTTTAATTTGATATGCTTTTTTTATTTCAGTTAATATATTTTGATTGAATTATTATGCTTAAGTTATAATACTTTTAACTATAAATTTATAATAATATAAACATTTATATTATATTTTTTAAAACAATTATATTACAAATAAATTTGTTATCTGTAAACATCTGTATTTTTAAATATGACGCTAAAATAATAAAATATATATTGAAAGAATAATCATTGTTAAAATAAACTTTGTGATATAAAAACACGTTAAAAATAATAGAAAGATAAAAATAAATACCTATTTTAACAAGAAGGAAAAAAGAGGACTTTGATCCCACAATTCAAGGCTACGAGTGAGCTTTCTTTGATGTATATCTAAGACTTATATCATAAGAATAGTTTTAACTATATAACCTGATATCATAAAATACAATTTTATTGAATTGAGAGTTAAAATTCAGCTTTCTTCTGTAGAAGGTCATATTGAGAGAGTTTTATAGAAACAAGAGTTAAGGTGTACGAGTTTTAACTTTACTTTTCTTTTAGTGAATATGTTTATCAAATAGTTCTTTGGTAATTTTTTTAGTTTTTAGGAATTATTATTTTATACGAATAATATTTTGAATTGTTCGAAACTAATAAATGAAAAACACCAAAATTGAAAAGGAAAAATATAAAAAATATCAAATAAAAATGAGATAAGAATAAGATTAATAAAGAATTAACGTCACCTTAATCGAAGATTTTAAAATATTAAATTAGTAAGTATTTTTTTTATATGTTGTTTAATTTTTTTATTTTTATTTAAAATTAAGACTCAGTGAGATATTTAACTATATAGACAAAAATCGAAGAAACAAAAATATATACAATGAGGGTGAGTAACAGGTATGAGAAACCATGAGAAACATAAGCAGAATCAAAATATAGAAAAACCAAACAAAAAGTGTCTATTTATTCAACCCTCTATGATTCAAAATGTTCAAAAGTATAATTGATAATTAAATTGTTGGAAACACTTCGGTCGATAAATTGAAAAGTGTACATTTTGTGTAATTAGGTGAGTATATAATTCTTGTATAACTATTCCTTCATATATTCTTTTTGCTAATTAAAAGAAATTATGAAAAGAAAAGGCACAAAATAGAAAACCTCAATTTGAGGGTCCAGGATACTATTTATCAATCAAGTGGTTATTATTTATTTATTTATCATTTCAGCATGTACATGTGAAACAAAGAACTCATTTCGATAAGCAAGAACAATTTGGAATGGTAGATGTAGTTCTTCCATAGGCATTGGTGCAAGAACAAGAAGCTGGTTTTCCTGTTTGAGAAGAGGCAATGTTAATATGATCCAATACAATGTTCGAACAACTTGATGAGTCGCAATTTAGGACAATAGCTTTCTCATCTCCACTTGTTCCTTCAAACTCACTGAATGTCACCTCACTCACTTTCACTGCTTTATCCCTCTGTTTATGTCAAATTCAAAATGCAACTTTAATAAGCTAGAAATAGGAGGAGCCAGTTGAAATCACAAGATATAAACATGAATCTAAAGTTTAGTGAGTACCTCGAAATCATTAAGACGATAGTTCTGGTTTATAATTATAGGGTTGAAGGCATGTGTTAATCTGATTTTCTCAAAAGTGATTTTTCTTGCATAGCCTGATCCACCCTGTCAAAATTTAGACACATATAAAATAAAATGATTAATTATATTTGGTACAAAATCAAAATATAAAAATCTGAATTAGCTAGGTCACTGTGAACAATTTTCTTTTAACAGTCAAAAATAAAATAAATAAGAAAGAATATTTAAAGGATGCTCTAATCTTATTATATAACAGAGAAACTATCATTTAAAAATTAGTATCTCAATTAATAAGTTTCCTCAATGTATTATCCAAACTAATCCAACATTATACCAGAGATACCAACTAACAAACTGATCAATTGTTAAAAAAAAAAAAAACAAAGCATTGTATATAAGCTGATCGTAACTAGAACAATTTTCTTTATAATTCTTTTTTCAGAAAAAATATTATTTTTCTAATTTAAAACTAGTTTATATTAATTGGTAAAAGTTCTATTGCATAATTTTTATAAATTTACATTTAACTTGGTATAAATTAACATTAACTTACCAAAGAATTACTTTTAATCAACAAAAATAATGTATAAATAGAGTAATTGGATACTCCAACTCTTTTACAGACAATTTTTTAATATTGAATGCAAATAGGTTAGTTACATCATCATGTGAATGTATTTTGATTGCACATATTGTACTATTTCTAGGTATTAATATTATTGAGTTGTTTATAAAAAAAAGAAAAAAAAGTTTACCACCCTTATCTTTATGTTTTACCTGCCATGTCTTGATTCTTGCTCCATTTTGGGTGTTTGTGAAGCTGCAATTCGATACATAAACTTCTTCAACTGTATCATAATTACCATTTCTTCCCAGGCTGCCAACACTGATTAATTCATTCATGTTAATTGATGAATTTTCGAATATAAAGATTAAGAAGGACATAATTTTTAATACAAATAATGCAGATATCATGTCATTAATAAAATTTATTTCATATCTAAAATATCAGCATGAGCAACTAATAATTTTGGACTATTAGGTTTAATGGACACAAGCAGTTTCAAATCACCACTTGCACAAACACAAACACATGAATAAAACTATTTGTATATAAAAAACCTTATTCCATGGCCTGGTCCACATGCAATTCGTGTAGCATTGATGAATGAGGAACCACCATTGATGGCAATGCAATCATCACCTTTTTACAATGGTTAAAATTACACCAAAAATACAGTGATTATTCAAAAAAAAAAAAAAAAAAAAAAAAAAAAAAAAAAAAAAAAAAAAACAAACAAAAGCTGCAGCAATGAAATTTCACATGTGTATAATTAAATTGATTTACCAGTTCCTATAATGGAATCTTGAATGGTGATATATTTTGAAGCACAAATGTCAATTCCATCAGTGTTGGGGCTGTCAGGAGGAGCATGAATATTGATATGAGAGAAGACAGCATTGGTACAACCATCTATTGCTATATGAGCTCGTGGACTATCAAAGATGTTGAGGTAACGAACTCTAAGATTATTGCAAGATTCGAAAGTGATAATCTGCATAAGTCACAAGATATTGAAAATTGCTTAAAAGCTTTCATAATCTGTTCCATGCATATTTTGAAAATCATGAGAAATTGTTTCTGCCTTGTGTTAGGATCCAATAATTAGTTAATGTGTTACTTAATGCATGAACAGATTTTATATGTATTGTGTTCCGTTATTATTTTTCTATGTTGATACATACTTTGTTGTATTATGTATTGTTATGTAAATTATGGACTGTCTTTATTTTTTCTATCAATTATATTATAAGACTGATTAAATATAAAGTCAGTTATACTTTTATAATAAAATTGAAATATTCTTAAAATGTTCATTTTAATTAATTTCATTCTTTACTGTTAAAAAAAATTAATTACTATTTTTGAACAAATGAAGTAATTAAGTTCTTCAAACCTTTGGTCTTTGACAAGAAGGGCATTTCCACCAAGCAGAACCCAAGCCATTGATTTGTCCACCATCTCCATCAATTGTGAGACCGTTTACGTGTGAAATTAAAATCAAAGAGGTCTGATCTTCAACTTTCAGACCTTTTGTCCATACATACTTCTGAGGTGCAACTATTTTCCCTTGAAGCTAGGACAAATTAATTGAAGAAAATAAGAAGCAACACTTATACTTAACCACTAGGTTTTAATAATGCTTGATATATACATAAAATTACTATTATTATTATTATTAAATTGAGATCAATTTGGCTTTTGTATTTGCTACAATTAAATAAATAGAAATATAAATTAACAAATAGTTATATAGATTAGTATATATTGTACCCTACCACTATACAAAGATAATATACCTATGGAAATAGTAGTGCATTAATAAATATTATTATTATTATTATTATATAAATACTTATGAATATACTTATGAAAGCAGAGAAATATCATATAAGTATAGTAAGTATTAATAAATAAATCTTTGCTAATTATATTTACTTATAAGTATTAATAGTAAAAATATCTTGAAATGAAATTAATTTATACAAATGCATATTCCTTTACAAGATTTATAAATACTTGTACTAAATATTTTTTAAATTTCAATACAAATAAAAAGATATACTTATACATAATAGACATATAATTCTTATTCATATATATATATATATATATATATCAATATAACTTATTAATATTAGTATAAAATTGTACGGGTTAGGTTGTTTTGTGAAATTTATTTTTATTCAATGTGTTTGACTATTTTCTATAAAGACAACTATCCTTCCCAAAAGATAACTATGTTTGAGTCCAACATATGACCATTATATATAGACAATAAAACCTTTCCTTTGAAAATTTAATGCAATTGCATATTCAATATTTCAATTCAATACCAATGTTTAAGCTGGAACAATGATGCATCTATGATCAAGGAGGTGATGTAAAAGATGACTTTAAAAAAAAAAAAAAAAAAGTTTATTAGTAACTTGGGCATGCTATACCTGCACATAAATACTTTTGGCCTTGCAAGGACCACTCAGTTTTATGTTCTTCAGAGTGAATACTTTATTTCGTGGTATAACAAGAGTTGGTGTCCCTTTTGTTCCACATGTGTCTTTCCATGCTCTTAAAAAGGCCTACCATAAATTCAGAATATAAAGTTCTAAATGAGTATCAAGATAGAAACTACAAACAATATCACCTTAATAAAGAACATTGAATGAATATTTATGTTCCACATAATACTATTTTCACTTTTAACAGTATTAATATTTATTAACAGTTTTTGCAGATTTTGTACACATGTATTTTTTTGTATATGTTTGAACATTTCTAGTGTTCTTTGTGTGTGTCTATATATATATATATAATTTTGTTGCTAATGAAAAATATAAACGAGTAAAACATTGAAATTTTCCACTAATTAGACTATAAATAAAATTGGAGAATAAAGAAAACTAGAGGAGAAAGACATATATACTTGGGAATCGTCAGATTTTCCATTGCCATAAGCACCATAGTTCACCACATTATAATATGTACTTTGGACTCCAACCATTGACCTCCCAAACGAACATGGTGAAAAAAAACCTAAAATAAAAAAACATGTTATTAGAATATGCATGTTCAACAAGAGTATATTTTTTTTGTTCTTTTGTGAATATGGATTAGGAAGTCAGGAGTGGGGGAAAGTATGAAGAAACATATAGTTCCGGGGGTTTAGTTAAATAGAAGTTTGAACCAGCATGAATGAATTGGACAGAAGTACTAATTAATTGAGAAAAAAAGAAAGAGAAAGAAAAAGAAACCACAAAAAATATTTTTTTTAATGGTAAAAATGCGATTTGTCTGACACATTAAATACATTAAATTTACATAATGTCAATTCAGAAAAAGAAAACTGAAATTTGCCGATATAAAAGAAAAATCTTTGATAATTTAGTTAAGTGATCATATAATAAATAAGAAATGATCAATGAATTGTTAAACATTAAACTTAGACATTTATTTTGTCTCCCGAAAGATAATGATGATTAAATGGATTTAATTTAATTTTTGGCATATTACTAAATATGTACCGATTATGAAAAATAAATTTAAATCTTTGGCATACGTTTTTGGTGAGAAAGTATAAATTTAATAATTAATATGCTAATTGTGCGTGTTCATAAAAAGAATTATTATTTTGTGCTATATGCTTATTTTGCTGTACAAATCAATTGTACATATAAATTTTCTCTTTCAATATCAGTACCCACCAAATGCACAAATATGATGTAAGGAATTATTACAAGATTATAATTTAATTCTATTAATGATATATCTATGTGAATATTATTAAAAGAATAAATTGAATTTCTTATTCAACGATGAAAAATCAGTTATATATTTTCATTGTGTACACCATAGCATCACAAATAATAATTGATAAAGATTGTTTGGTAAAACATTTTTTTTAGATTATAAATAAATAATTAGTTGACGAAATTTTAATAACATTATTTCATCTGTGTTTGGCAAAGTATTTAGTGAGATAACTTTTCGTAATTATTAAAAAAATATTATGTGATGATAAATAATTCATCAAAAACACTAATAAAGTTTATAAAAACACTAAAGTTTGTGACATGAGCGAACAAATATATATTTACATTGGATTTTGTGATGAAAAAATGTTAAAGACAAAAATCTCGCCACAAATGTAGTTACAAAATGAATGAGCGATAAATATTTGTAATACAAATAGTCTGTTAATAAATTATGTGTCACGCATGCTTAGAAAATAAATATAATAGAATCTTTTACATTGATAATTACAAAAATATCTCTTGCTTGAAGATATTAATTTTTATTTCATGTGATTTAAAACATAATGTTTCTTATTATGTGGTGCATCTTTAAGTAAAATATTATAAGCTCTAACCGCGTTCAAGCTTAAATATCATATATCTTTCTTTAAGTGGGATCTTAAGCAACTAATAAAATACTTTAAGAGAGAGAGAGTTCAATAACTTTAAATTTTCAAATTTTTTAAATTGGGAGTTGTTATATCAAAGTTTTAAGATCTTTATATTTGGTTTTGATTACGTGTTTAATAACAAAATATAAAAAGTAGTTTTTAACAGTAAGAAATAAATTAAATTAAAAAAAGATACTTCAAAGGTGTTTTAATCCTTATAAAAATACATCTTCAATCTACTCTACATATCCATTTCACATAAAAGCAGTTAATCGGTCTGCCCTACTGGATTCAAAAAACATACTCTGTATTCTCTACATGAAATCTAGTCATGAAAAATAAAAATAATAGGTAAAATACATAAGCCGATTAAGATATAAGTTTCTTCAGATCTTCTCGTGAAGATTTTCCATCCTCGAGCCAAGAAGAATGGAGAGCTGCACATACGACATACTCTCATTGAGCAATACTTCTGCGTAGAACAAGTCATTGCAAACAATCTTACTTTACACAAACCACTATCTAATTTCTCGTAAGCAATCTAAAGGATGCATGCACCAATCTGAAAAGGATCCTTGACATCTTAACCCACCAAATTTAGCCCATAACCAAGCCCGTAATTGTGCCAATGCGAAGATCTCTATCTCATTCACTTGACCATCCTAAAACACAATCCTATTCCTCTGAGTCTAGATTTTCTTAGTTAATGTCAGTCACACCCCTCTTCTTCAAACACAGATAGCTTCTTGCTAAGACCATTAATATAAAAACTACAAAAATGGTTAGCAATATCATGTTTCCACCTCCTTTTTACATAATGGATAGTTTTACATAATAGACAGAAATTACAAGATACCGTAACCCCTCTATTCTCAAGATTGACCTTAAAAGACACTCTATCTAGTATAACCCTCCATCCAAAAACTTTAATTGTCCCAGGCATACTAAGATCCCATATCACCATGAAGTAATCACTTTAAAGAACATCTTGTACCTGCTTGACAGTCCTGTATCCAGACTGAACTGTATAGGCCGTAACATTCTTCCCAACCGAAGTGATTTTACAAACAGGTCTTAACAGACACAAACATTTCATTTGGTTAAATAGACGTAAGTGTTTTAGTTAAACAAATACAAACAATTTGCTTATATGATTCATTTGTTAAGCTTTTACTTAGACATACGTAAGTGCACTTACTTGTTTGATAAACTTTAATTAGACTCGCAAAGCTGATTTGTAACCTCACGTTTCATAGTACATGTCGAGGACTTATAAATATTATTATTTTTTTTAACAGCAAAAAATGAATAAAATAAGAGGAACACTTAAGGGGTGTTTCAACCCTTGTACAACATACTCTAACCATAAGAGTGCCACAACTACCAAAACAATAAGTCCATACAAACAAAACAATCTACTAAACAATCAAAACCAGGATCCTATGGACACCTGAAAAAAGACAGAACCAGTGACCAGGAATATGAAAACACAAAAAGAGCAGAAACATATCAACCAAACCTCAAGAGTTGTTATGCCAATGATTGGAGGCATACCACCGGAGAGAGAACCCAATCCGAATAAGAAAAAGATCTCTTCATCTTGTATTTAGCCCACAACCAACCCTTAAGTTGAGCAAGACTAAAGATTTCAACAGCATCCACTACCCCACCCTTGAAAACTACCTTGTTTCTAATACTCCAAACTTCCGAAGCAATGGCTACCCACATCCCTTTCCAGGCTCTATTGACGCTTTGCTTTTGGCCTACTAGACAAAAACTCTGAAAATTGACATTAGTGGCATGATGTCTAACACCCACCTTCCCAATCCACCTGTCGCACTAGTCCCACACTTGTTGTACCACAATACAAGTGTTAAACAGATGATCAATAGATTCAACACCATCCTGGCACAGTGGGCAAAGCAGATTTGCCAACTGAACTCCCCTTCGTGCTAAGTTAAGTCTAGTTGGCATTCTATTCAATAATATCCTCCACGCACACACTATCGCAGAAGGGGCAACACTTAAACTCCACAAACACTTGAAAGATTCAGAAGACTGCATAGAGCTCTCACCAATCAATATGCTATAACTAGACCTGACTGAATACACCTGGGTAGCCTCACCCACCCACACCAGCCTATCAAATCTCCTGACATCCCACTTCACATTTGAGATCAAGGTCAGCATTTGTTCTTCAAGGTGTTTTTCCCATTCGAACCTCTCTCTTCGCCAACTAAGGTTCCAAGTTGTGCAACAGGAGGACCTACCTCCATCCCACTCAGCAACGTCACCTACCAAGCTTTCTTTATTAAAAGAAATAGAGTACAATCTTGGAAACTTGTCTTTCAATGCTTTGTCATCCACCCACCAATCACACAGAATTTAACACACTGACCATCACCAACACACAACTGGAGTCTACCATCTAACCAATTCCCCTGAGTAACATTACCACAAACCCTGATCAAGTCCTTCCACCACACAAATTCAATACCAGAACCTGAAGAAACACCCATCTTCCGCCAACATTCGTACCTAGCTTGTAAGATTTCCCACCACAAGCCCTCCTTACTAGTCCCTAACCTCCATTTCCACTTAGCAAGCAAGCCAACATTAAAACAATTGATATCCTTAATACCCAGTCCACCATACTCAACTGGCCTACATATCCACTTCCACTTCACCCAAGCAATCTTCCTACTTTCATGGCCCCATCCCCAGAGAAACTGTGCCTGGATACATCTAATCTGGTTACATACGCTAACAGGTGCTCTAAAAAAGGAGAAATAGAACAAGGGTAAAGCGCTGATAACAGACTTGATCAGACATATCCTACCTGCCATTGAAAGCAATCTCCCCTTCCATCTTGATAGTCTAGACCTGATCTTTTCCACCACGGGATTCCAGAACACTTTTTTCCTGGGGTTTCCTCCAATAGGCATACCAAGGTATTTAAAAGGTAGACCCATGTGTCTACTGTTAAGACATTTAGAAAAGACACGAAGGTCTAACTCAGAAATGCCCACGGCCCCAACTGTACTCTTATTTATTTTATACTTGAAAAGAATGTGTGTCTTTCTGTTCCTTACAAGAAGATCTCACGATGAAGTTTGTATCATTAAGATCTCTACAAAAATGTGCTTAAAGCTATTCCACGTAAATAACTTTTCTAAACAAATAAAATGACAGTCATGCGTCCAATTCTTTACTCAAAAGTGGAAAGAAGCTATCAATCCTGTTGTGTATAAGAGAAGTTGCACCACGAAGATACACATATTTAATATTGCATGGAAAGCATTCAATGTGTCTTCAAGTTTGAGCGTCGACAGACCATAAACGAAATAGTTGAACAGCGTAAGATCTCACAATGATTCAAAAATGATTTAAAATGACTATTTATGCCCAAAGAATAATTGTTATCTTAACCAAGAGGTGTTGTGTCAAAAGAATATTTATTTTTTAGGCCGAAGTGATTGGATTGAACTAATACTTGCTTTTGCTTTGTATCTTACATTGTTAGTTTACATTGGTGGAACTTAATTGTGTTAGTCAAGAACTTGATATATTATGGGTTTTCAGACGAACTGACATTTATGAGGAGGGTGAGGGTGTCTTGAGCTGCAAAGATGAACTTTGCAATGTTTGTGACAATGTTGAAAGCTTCGAAGGTTGGAGCAATGTTGGTGAGGACAAAGTTGCACTAAAAGGTGTGTTAAGCTTTGAGACTTTAGTCTATATTCTTCCCTCTAGCCTGAAGATGAACATTTCAAAAATCATTCTGCAGCAAACTAACACTTTTCTCTAAAGTGCGCTTTTCATATTGTTCTCATTGAACCTCATGGTGTGAGGAGTAGAAGATCCAAACATGGAAAAGTTTCTCATTAATTATATTCTTTATCTCCACTTGTTAATTCCCTCTAAGCTGTTACGTTTTAGCAGTTTGGACTAACTCCATAACTTGTGAGTGGTCTTTGTTGTTTTTGTTTGGCAAAAAATAAAAAATAAAAAGGTTTTAAGAACCACATTTGATTTAATCCTAATATAAAAAAATTACTTGAGCAAAACCCAACTCACTTGAAGTTACTTTGGTTTAACAATAGCAAATACAGTGCTTGAAGCGAGAATGTTCAAGTGAGCAGGATTTCATTTAAAGTATTTTCCTTAAGTCTAACAAAACTCAGGCTTTATCGACATTTTTATTGAAAAAATAAGCTCATTTTAACAGTTACTACTTTAAATAATGTTTTGTTCACGCTTAAGCGATAAAGTCTTATTCATTATTGTAAAAAATTAAATAAAAAGAAGAGAAGTTCAATAATTGTAACAAAATAACAACAACAAAAATTGTTTATAAAAGAATTTCAAACATATAAATTTTAACATGTGTTGATAGCAAATAGACAACAAAACAAACAAGTAATATGCATGTTGTTTTTTTACCTTGAGAGTTACAACCAAGCGAAAAAATGAAACCCGACTGTTTTGACATTATATAAACACTGAAAAACATCATTTTAATTCCAGAAACATAAAAAAATATAAAATAAATAAAAGACAAGACATTCTCCTCTCCTAATCAATTTGAAAAACAATTACAAAGTCAAAAACATAAATGTCCATATAACCAAAAAAAATACAGAAAACAAATTAAGGCAGAAGATTAACACGGTTTTGATACAAATAATAGAAAAAATGTTTTTAATAATCTATACATAATGGAAGATTACAAGTTAAACACATTTAGGTCATACAATTGCGAAAGCTAAAAGAACCACCTCTCGCCATTGTTGCACTCACGGCTCGCTTTGTTTCTAAACCCTTACTTTTTTTTATACATGATAGTGTTGTATGATGACAAAGAGAACTAACTAGAAAAATAAATTATGTGCCCAATTTATACTTGCTTATTTCGAACTAACGAATTGAAATTTTACTCAAAAATGAACCAGAAAAATAACTGAAATATACCCATTCAATCCTAAATGCAAGGCATACAGGTTGCAAAGAATAATTACATGCCAACAATAATAGTTTTTAAACCTGTTCAAACGAGTAAGTGCAAAACAAATTACACAATTTTGGTGAAAGACCATAGGTTTTATGAGCTTGTAATCTAGGGCAAGGCTCAAGTACGTAAAACAAGGACTTTAGACTTCAAAGTCTCAAACATCTAAACAAATTTTAATATTAATAAATTATTATAAAATTAAAAAAATATATTTAATTTTAAAATTACACTTAAAGTAATTTTTAATTAAAATATAAATTATTTTAACATACTCTAAGTTTATATCAGTATTATAAATATTCTTTAAGGAATTTAAATTTATATTAGTACTATAAATATATAAATATTATTTAATGAATAATATTTTTGGAACCTTCTCTTAATAAATTAATAATTTTTTTAAAAGATACTGAACAGATAAGGAATCCTAAATATTAAAATTTTTTAATTTTTTATCTCTTTCTACTGTTCCATCAGATTGTTATTATCTATTTATATTTCATTTCTTTCTTTTACTCTTCCACTTATATTCTTTCTTTATCCGACTTTTTCAGTTATCTTCTTCCTTTCTCTTAATTTTTCATTAGTTCTTACATATTATTACTTTAATTGAGTATTTGATTGTCATTAGACCATTATCCAATTTTAAATTTGTTTTATAGTTCTATATTGTGCATTTATACTTGTGTCTCTATTTGGAGACTTGGAACAGTAGATTGAGGAATTGGAGGAGTTTGTGTTGACTTTTGCTCCTTTTGAGTGCATCAATATCAGGTATAAATCAATATCAGATTAATTAATTGATCTCAAAATAATTTTATTTATATATTATTTAATTAATTTCAAAATAATATGTGCAGATTCAAGAAAAGATATTAGAAATTTAGAATTTATAAATTCAAGGAAAATTGAGACTTATTGAACTTTGGTACGAAAAAGAAAGAGAGAAAACATAAAAGGGAAAGACTAGATATTATTGCATTTGTTACAAAGAGGATCAACCAATATATAGACTTTAAAGTCTAAGACCACATAGAGTTGAAACAAGATAAGGCCATACATGGCCCAAACAGAAAAAATAGAACAGTCAGAAAATAACTGACAGAAAACAACTAACTGAATGTGTTGAAAAATACTAATAAGACTTCAAGCCAAGATAATATGATAAAGTTTATTGTTTTGATAATTAGGTTTTATTTTTTTAACTTAGTCTCATTTTATATACTTATAAGTTATATTCATGTTATATATACATATATTATAGTTTTTTAATTTTATATAAAAATATACAAATATGTCAACTAGAAGATATGAATCAAGTTATACAAAACTTCAAAAAAAGAGAAGATTTGAGTTTTTTGTTGAATTACAAGTTGGCGAGGTTCGTGTTTAGCCAAGTTGAGGAACCAACATTTAGAAAAGTTTGGTTAGGCTCGAGTCTAACATTTAGAAAAGTTTAGCATGGCTCAGGGCACTAAGACGGACTGGGCAAGGTCATGGTAAGTCTAGTTCAGAAAGTGTTGGGTCTAGAAATTGGGCTCATATTAGGTCACAACCATGCTAAACTGAATTGAGTTGATTCCACGTCAAGTCTGCCTGAGTTAATCTAGGCTTATATGGAGTTAAGTTGGCTTAAGCTTAAGTTAAGTTTGAGTCAACCCGGGCTCAACTCAAGCTGAGTCATGGGGGTCCACCTTTAGTTAAGTCGAGACTGACAACATTTACCTTAGTTGGGCTAGGCCCAAGTCGAACCGAGTTTGATCGAGACTAGATTAGGCCAAGCACAAGTCAAGCCAATTTGGCATGGACATAGATCGAGCCAAGTCGACCCAAACTTAGCTTCAGTTGCGTTAAACAAGTTCCAAGTTGAGTCGAGTTAAGGAGAGACCACGTTTAGCCAGTGTTAGGCTAGGTTCAGGACAAGCCGAGTCCAACCCAATCTAAGACAAGCTTGGCACTCAGGTGGAATAGAGAATGACCAAACCAAGTAAGGTCAATTCGAGTTGGGCCTATGTTAGGTCAAGGCATCACGCCTACATCGAGTTAGACCATGTCAAACTAAGTTAGGTTTATCCAAATCATGTTGAGCTGAGTTGGCTTGGGCCCAAGTCAAGTAGTGTTGGGGCAAGCCCATGTTTAGTCAACTTGGGTTAGGCCCAACTCGGTTCAAATCTAGTTAGGACCAGATCAATCTACACCCAAGTTGAATTGAGTCTAACTAGGTCCAAGTCGAAATGAGCCTTGGTGGGATTAAGACAGATCTAGCCAACTCAAGTTGGGGACATGTTGGTCTGAGACATGGAGAATCTGGACATGAAGACCATTATGGAGGCTATTAAGATCTTTAGGCTTTGAATATTTGATTACGTTCCTAGTTTGTTTGCATTGTACATTATATTTCAATTTCACTTTACTTTGGAATTATGTTGTCTTTGACTTACTTTTACTTCGTATGATGAGACTTCAATTATGTATGTTATGCTTCGATTTGAATTAAATATGAATTTTATTTTTTGCTAGGTGTATTGAATGATGCTTGATTGTTTTCAATACAATTGGTAATAAATTGTTAAATTCGGATATATTGGATTACTTGATATGTTGGATGTGTTGAATATGTAGGATATTTTGAATGTTTTATACAGGTGTAAAATATATAAAGCAATTCAATTAAAATGAACATTTTGATGCATGAAGGTTTACCTATAGATTATAGACTAGTTAGTGGATATTACCCATAGACTAGAGTTGGTGTGTATTACCCACGACTTCAATTACCCACGGACTCAACTTTCGTAGATAAATTACCTACACCTAGATTACCTACGGATTTTGTCCGTGGGTAATGCTAATTTATCTACAGATTTTTTACTGTTATCGACGGATTTTGGCCATGGTAAAATCATTTATATCCCTCCACACAATTATATCCCTCGACACTTCCTCTTCTTCCGAACCTAACCTCCATAACCATTTAACAAGTAGAGCTGTGTTAAATTTCCCTAAATGTTTGATACCCAACCCTCCCTCTTCAACAGGAGAGCAAACTTTATCCCACGCAACCTATGCAATTTTCTTACCCTCACACCCAAACCCCACAGAAATTTGGCCTGTATTTTCCTAATGATTTTGCACATGCCAACAGGAGCTTTGAAAAATGATAGATAAATTAGAAGTAAAGAATTGAAAACTGACTTGATAAGACATAACCTTCTAGCCATAAAAATTAATTTTCCCTTCCAAGTCGATGGTTTAGACTTAATCTTATCGAAATTAAATTTATTTGAATTTTAACATCTCACTTAGGTTAACACTTCAAAATCCACCAATCATATGTTATCACATGAAAAAGAATCATTAAAGAAAAATAAAAAGATCAATAATAAAAAAACAAGGAAGGGTTATACCAAATCCACGTAAAAAATAACAAACTCCTTACAAATGAAAGAAAGCACTATAAAAAAAAATATATTTACCTATAACAAAAAATTTGTATGTAATAAACAAACTCCGTAGATAATCTAAATTATCTACATATATTGCATACGAATTTTTATCTATAGATTGAATTCGTAAATAAGTACAAAATATCTTTTAGCGGGTAAAAAAGACAAACTATTTTTTTAATTTTATATTATTGCAATTATTATTATATTCTACTATTATTACTAACTTTATTATTAATAATAATAATAATATTATTATTATAGAAAAATTAAGAGATCATAACGGTCAAAGTTCTGACTAACAAAATCCATCATTTTTTGTTAAGAGATCACAGCAGTCAAAGTTCTGACTAACAGTTAGAAAAATTAAGAGATCATAGGTTAAAATGGAAAAACAATTATAGAAATTAAAAAAAGAATAATTAAATGTTTTCACAGCAGTCAATGTTTTGACTAACAAATCTATCATTTGGTAAAATATG
>Ga0209700_104646_pt1 | contig 24387 bp, 16 predicted proteins | sample SiratroredBW_FD_187528 | JGI IMG/M metagenome (GOLD analysis project Ga0209700, IMG submission 187528) | Root nodule microbial communities of legume samples collected from California, USA - Siratro red BW (SPAdes) (version 2) | ecosystem: Host-associated > Plants > Roots > Nodule | place: USA...
TTTTTTTTTTTTTATTCTTTTCACTAACAAGTTAATTGATTTGCTTTTGCATTCATTAAAATAGAATGGTCCCCTAATAAACATAGTCTCGGTTTTAGTTATTAAATAAAAGAGTTTATAGTATTTTGAGGTTTAATTCTCTTTTATTTATTTCGTTTTCTTTAATAAAAGAGTTTATAGTATTTTGAGGTTTAATTTTCTTTTATTTATTTCGTTTTCTTTAATAAAAGTGTTTATTTTAAATAATTTCGATTAAATTCCTAAATAATCATTCGCGTTATGCGGGATTTAATTCGAAAAATTTTAATTTCATTTGTAATATCAAAGGGCCATACGCGTCAAGAGATATGAAAATGAAGTTTAATTTCCACAAACACTAAATTTTACTAAAATTAAAAAATATAAAAAATCTCAAAATTAAAAAATATCAAATTCTCAAACAAACAATTTTTCAAAAAAAGAACTACGTAACCCTGATTCTCTACCCGATAGAGATACGTAGGAACGAGGTTAAACCTTGTCGGGCCCTTTCTAAAAATAAAAAAATTTTGTTTGCCTTTATTTTCATTTTTGTGGAAAATAAACATCTTAAAGAAAATACACTCGTTTTACTTATTTAATTAAAAGGTACCGTCCCAGGACGGGCGTTGTTGGGGTGCTAACACCTTCCCCACACGTAACCGACTCCCGAACCTGCGGTCCGGTTTTCGCAGACCCGCCTTATCATTCCTTTTCGGGTTTTCCATACTTTTCCCTGAAAAACTATTGGTGGCGACTCCATTTTTTTTTTAAATTCATTAATTTTTTCGGATCGCCGTTCCCGTCGTGATTTAGGTCGCGACAACCCTCCATGTGAAGAACTTTCGCCACTTGACATTTATCCACTGGAAAATAAAATTACAATGTCAGATTTGTATTTGTATTCTGAAATCAACAATGAAAACGAAGACTCAAAGCTATTCAGCAACACTGAACCTAAACAACACATACTTCAAAACCCATAAATGAAAACCAAAAATCAACACAAAAATAAACCAATCACATGGAAACATAATGTAACGGTTGTTACCTCCTCCTTGTGGCTTTTGCTCTTCTCTATTTTTTGTCAACCCGTCACCATTGGAAGTTCTCCCTCTCTTTACTATTTTGCCTTAAACCCACAAACACCCAACAAAAGCTATTTATCGTCGAAGTCGTCATCCACCTCTCTCACCGTTCGTCGTGAACAGTTCATATGTTTTCGCCAAACATTCTGCACATTTCGTCAACTCGTCACCGTTGGAAGTTCTCTCTCTCTTCACCTTTTTGCCCTAAACCCACAAACACCGAACGAAAGATATTTGTCGTCGAAGTCGCTATCCACCCCTCTCATCATATGTCATGCAGTTCAAATGTTTTCTCCAAATACTCTGCACATCACAAATGAACCCGCCAAACAAAGCCTCATTTTCAATCGAAAAAATACTTTGAAATACCATTCATGCCCCACTTGACCAAATATCTATAATGCCCCTCAGCCATGTAAGAAAATTTGCCACATACACGGTTGGCAAAAGGTTGGCAGCCACTTGTGGTTGTCAAACTGATATTTTCCCTAGTTTTTAAATGGAAAATGTTTCTTTGCCAACCCCACGTGTACTACAACCAGATTACAACTGTGATGTGACATTAGGGGACAGAAATGGTAAATAGCAGGGCAGGAGTATAATGGTCCCATTGTTAAAATTTTGCAAAACATAGAAAGGTTATTCGTGCCTTCCATTTGAAAACCCAAGGTTTTTGGGTGCTTTGTGCTTGATATTTGCAAACTCTTTGAGGGAAAAAACAAGAATCTTTGGTTGCGCTCGATGGCCGTTAAGAGTGATTGAGGGCGACGGCGACGAGAAAAATGTGGTGCAAAACGCTGAATATGAATCGTAGGAGAAGCTGTGTGAGGGAAAACCAAAGGTTTTTAGGTGCTTCGCGGTTGGTATTTGCAGACTCTTTGAGGGAAAAAGCAATAACCTTTAGATGCGCTCGATGATCGTTGGGAGCGGTGGAGGCGACGGGGACGAGAAAAACGTGGTGAGGAACGCTGAATCGTAGGAGAAACTGCGACCTTGACATTGAGAAAAAATAGAGAAGAGTCTCAGAAACGAAACCAAAGAGGAACGCCTAGGTAAAATTTATTGTTCTACGTCACCGTCGTAGCTTCGTTTAGGTTTGGAAAATTTTTAGGTTTTGAACTCTGATTGCAGTTTATGATGAAGTGTTGCTGAAATCAGGTTGAGTTTTAATTTCGATTATTTGTCCTGTTTTCGTGATGATTTATGCTTTTCATTTGTGGTTTTTGAACTGGTATTGCACTTGAGGGTTCAGTGTTGCTTAATAGAGTTCAGTGTTGGTTTTTATTTGTTCATTTCATAATGGGAAATACAATACTTACATTGTAATTTTTCTGCACATGTTTAAAAATGTCAAGTGGCGAAAGTTCTTCACAACGACGGGAGTTATGTGTTCGTCACTTCTGTTACCCAAAGTTTTTGGGCGCTGTGAATGGGATTTTAACAACTGAACAGAAGTTGCATTGAAGGTACTCCATTTGGCTGAACTGAGGGATTTGAAACTTGCTTTTGTCGGCCAAAAAGACAAATTTGATGAAGAAGGTGTATGTCCAAAGTGGGAAGGCCAAGGCCAAGGCCAAAATAGCAATATGTATGACCGCATGAAGGCGAACCCCCAAGCGCGAGAAGATAGTTCACTACTTAAATCACCTTTTATTGTATATTATAGGAAAAGAAGACGTAAGTCTAGCGACCACAGATGGATGTTTAGCTGACTTATGTTATATTTTGTATATTTGATACACTTGAATTTAAGTATATTTCATACATCTATTATAATCGTATCTTAATTCTTGTTTTCATAATTTATGTTAGTTAATTTTGTAGTGAATATCTTGGATGTAAAGTTTGAAATACGTGTTAATACATGGTTTTGAACTTGGTTACATTGATATGCATTAGATAATTGACTGAGTTTAGGGTTTGAAGACAATTAAACAGTTATGATGTCCAGGTTAAACAGTTTAAATAGTTTTGTAGTCATGGTTAAAGACCTGGTTGTTTGACTGTGAACTACTGACAAACCTGTTTATTCGTCCCACAGTTGAAAACATTGTTTAGTCCCACAATGTTAAAGATGTCAATTTTACCATGTGAGGTAAGGGGTGCACTTAGATGGTTCCCTAAGTGTGTGGTTAGAAACTGATGCGCAGTTAAACACTTAACCACATAAGGTTAAACACTTAGATTGTCCAATGGCGGCGGTAGGTATTTGAGTACCAACCATTACTTAGTTATGGTAGTGATAGGGAGTTATAGGATTTTTGCATGACATACCTTTATTTAGTCACACAATGTTAAAGATGTCAATTTTACATATGGCTGTGAGGTCATGGGTGCACTTAGATGGTTCCTTGAGTGTGTGGTCAGAAACTGATGTGCAGTTAAACACTTAATCATATAAGGTTAAACACTTAAATTGTCCAATAGTGGCAGTGGGTATTTGAGTAGCAGCCATTACTTAGTTATGGCAGTGGTAGAGAGTTACAGAATTTAGCCATGACATACCCTTTTTTAGTCGCACAATGTTAAAAATGTCAATTTTACATATGGTTGTGAGGTCAGGGGTGTACTTAGATGGTTCCATGAGTGTGTGATCAGAAACTGATGCACAGTTAAACATTTAACCACATAAGGTTAAACACTTAAATTGTCCAGTGGTGGCAGTGGGTATTTGAGTACCAACCATTACTTAGTTATGGCAGTGATAGAGAGTTATAGGATCAACGAATGGCAGACCTGTTTATTCATCCCACAATTGAAAACATGTGAATACTTAAGTTTGGGTGGCCATTGGCGCACTTAGATGGTCGGTTGGAAGTGTGGTCAAAAAGTAATGCCCAGTTAAACACTTAAGTATATAAGGTTAAATAGTTAGAAGTCTCAAACTTTGCAGTGGGCTTTTCAGTACTGTCTACTCATAAGCGATGCAATTCCCAGTTAAAACACTTATATACATAAGGTTAAAAACCATAATCATTGTCAAAGTTAAGACTTTATAAGTACAATGACAAAATTAGACTAACAATAATGATTACCAAAGTGAAGGGTTTACAAATAAAACGACGAAATTGCAGTAACAGTCATCACTAGTTTGGTTTAGGATTTACAAATCCAATAACCAAATTACATGTAAATCTGGTGCCGTCGTCTGTAAATAAGAAGATGGGTGGATTGAAAGGAATGAAAGTGAAACTGAAATGGTGAGGGTCAAACGGAATGAAAGTGAAACTGAAATGGTGAGGGTCAAACGGAATGAAAGTGAAACTGAAATGGTGGGGTCAAACGAAACGAAAGTGAAACTAAAATGGTGGGGTCAAATGCAATGAAAGTAAAACTCGAATGGTGGGGGGCTACGACGCTTAAAGAACCAAATTAAAAGGGAAGCTGTGAAACCCTATTTTTTCACCCCAACACCACGCTGGATGAAATTTGCAATGTAAGACAAGAGTGACCACGTAAGTGCCACATGCGGTTGTCAACTGGGTGGAATGCCACCTAAGGTTATCAACCTATAAGCACTCATTTCAAATTCCAACAACCTCTACTTACATGCAAACTTTGGCACGTGGAAAAAATAAAAAATGGTGGTTACATGCAAACTTGAAATTCCCACGTGAATGTGAAAGAGGGTAGCAAGAACTTTTTTTTCTTGGGTCAATTTCACGTGCAAATCAATTATGGATTTCACAATATTGGATTGATGAAAACATTGTAAATAAGAGGATGAGGCAGAATGTGATCCCTCGAAACCATTTCCTCAAACAGTTGAAAGGCTTCTTTGGGTCATCCATAAGGGTCGAGTAGGTTACTAAATTAGGGTAAGAAAATTCAGAATTTCTCATTTCCTTCCCAAAAGCAGATTCCAGATCCCCATTCTCGTAGTGATACTTCACAAGGATGTTTGTTAGACCGCGTTTGGCATGTAAGAGCAATTTTCGAGAGTTCTCATTAGAGTTTTTCATCATCCTTAGAAGAGGAGTCATCTATGGATTCCAAGGTTATGAGTGTACATATTGTTCTAATAATAAAGATAAAAACTTTCTTCAACTGAAAACAGCTTGTGTCCTTCTCTTCTGGAAAAACCCAAGTTTCATTTTCGCTACGCTAACTACTGCAAGAGCTGTTGTTCAACACTTCCTCCACCACAAATATTTAATTACACTAATCGTTAACCACAAAAAAGACAGATTTTAGACTAATTCTAATCACATTTTGTCTCGTTCAATATATTTTAAAATTGATTCGATATTTATAATTATTAATACTCTATAATTCTTATTTTTCATTGTAATTTTTAAAGAACTTCTTCCTACAACTTTGAAGTATTTTAAATCACCTCTTAATATTTTAAAATTTTCCAAACTACCTGATTTAAAAAGCCTTATATATTTAAATATAAAAAATACTTTTAAAATAACAATTCTGGAAATAACTTCGTGAATTATTTATTTCGAAAGTTTTCGGAATAAGTAATTTCAAAAATTATTTTTAGATTCAAAATTGGTTTCCAAAATTTAATATTCTATAAGTAAAGGTATCAAATTTCGAAATGGTAAATTTCGAAAATTATTTCCTTATCTACAATTATCTTCAGAAACTTCCAAAAAAAAACTTATTCTCATTTCCCGGATCATTCAAAATAATGTCTTAAACCTTTAATAAATAATCCTTACCTTATAAAGCTAACATGACGGTGAACGTCATAAATCAATGCAGCGGCGGGGACAAACTGAATGGAGGTGTGAACTCCTGAGAAGTAGCAACACGGTAAATAGAGGTGGAAGAGAATGAAACGAGAAAAATATATATAAATGTAAAGGTTAAAATAGTCTATACAATATGAAGGACACTTTAAAAAACTTTAAAAAAATTAATAATGTTCAAAGAAAATTTAAAAATACAAGAAATAGGAGTCTAATTTTTATTTATTAAGAATAACTTAATTTTAATTTAAAGAAAAACGATAAATAAAAGACAAATATCTTAAAGAAATACTAAAGTTAGTATTATCAAAAGATATTACCGAGTTAAAACTTTACTGAGTAAAAGTCAATTTTATTATAATTGGAAAATAAGAAGACTTACCATTGAAATTGGTGTGTTTACTACACAGTTATATATATATATATATATATATACCAATTATCAGTTATTTTTCTTAGAAAAAATCAATTATTCATTCAAGTTTCATCAAAAAAAGAAGAAATAGTTTTCCTTGAAGCATTTCCAACAAACCCCAACCTCAAGAAGGATCAAGGTTGCCATTTGTAACAATTTCGTAATTCAATTGAGATAGCTCGATCACGCGAGCATGGCTTTCAGGCTTTTGATATCGCAGGTAAGTTCATTCTTGTTTCTCAATCGAACACGTCCTTCGTCAATGTCTTCCTTGTTTGTTATTCTTTCCTGAAACCCTAATTTTGACCTTTTTCAGGATTTGCTTGTAGATTTTCATACCCTTTTATCCTTCATCCGTTTTCTAGATTCTTTTAGTGTAATGGATAATGGGTCTAAGGGGTTTCTTCTAGTTTTGATTCAGGATAAGAAAATTTAAATCTTTCTGCTATAGGGGGGAAAGGAATATATATATTTTTTTTTTCCGAACTCATTATAGGCCTCATAACAAATGGTTGCCTCTGCTTTTGAGAATTTTTAGGAGCAGTGAAGATTGCATCCATATCGATTTCTGTCTCTTGGGTTATGTGGTTCTTTGTGTGTATGGAATTTTTTGTTCTGTGACTTACGAATGAATATCCTGTGGAGGCTTCAAGTATCAGCTTCGAACAGCTGGTCTTTAACTTATTATTGTTCATCTTATAGTGTTTTTATTAGTGGTCGAGCTTTTGGTAATTTGCTCGTAATTCTAGTTTCAAACCTCTCCATTGTACACCAAAAAATAAGTGTTAGACACTAGGGAAATGTGAGAACTTGACCCTGTGTTCATTATGCATGTTGTGTGCATTATTTATTATGGTGCTAGTTTTTACACAATACTAGTTGGCATATGTGGTTTATATTTTGGATTTATTTAATGATTTAGTTACTTTTATAATTTAATTTTACAGGTTGCAAGACGACAATCCAAATTTGGACAGATTCAAAGTGTGTTTGCTACAAGCTATTTTTCTGTCAGTAAGTTTGGACATCGTGCAGGTATAGATCCCTTCCCCCTTCGACCATGCATTATTCTCATGGTTAACTTCTTATTATTTGCTTATATGAGTTAAAAGTTTTTCTTTTCTTAATATTTCTTTATTTTTTCCCCAAATTGTGTTGGTTTGGGAATTAACTTTCAACAAGTTTTTTGTTGTGGAATTATTTTTTCTTTCTTTCTTTTTTCTCTTGGGAGGTTGGGTGTGTTGGTTTCTTTGTGAAATTATCCATGCCTGTTTTTATTCAGTATATGTTCATGTTCTAAGAACTTGGATATTTTGTTCCGTTTGGCATTTAGCTTTTTGTTTTTTGCACTTTCAAAATTATGTAGGGAATAGGTTTTTGGGTGCCCAAGAGAGATTTCAGTCTAGCTACCTTGGCAGTATAGCTCGTCGAGCGCGCGATGCAGATGAAGCTGCTGAAGTTGCTTATCTCAAAGAACTTTACCATCAGAATGATCCTGAGGCTGTGATTAGAGTATTTGAAAGCCAGCCATCTTTGCATAACAGTCCCTCAGCTCTTTCTGAATACGTGAAAGCACTGGTGAAAGTTGATAGGCTTGATGAAAGTGAATTACTGAAGACATTAAGAAGAGGTGCTTATTTTGGTTGAACTGCTCGTATTTGTGTGCTTGGTTACCCTATATTTGTCAAAACTTGTTGACTGACCTTTAATATTTATCCATTATACAATTATATAAGGTCTTTGCAAGGCAAGCAACCATATCTGGCTTTTGTGCTTCTGCTTTCTTTCGAGGGTACTATGTTTTGTAGGGGTGTGGAAATGGTCAAATTGTGTCTGCTAGAATTCACTGACCAAGCAACTGTTTTCCTGACTTCAGATTTTTTTACTAACAAAAGGTGTTTATATTTTGATTAGAAAACTGGGCTTTCCACTAATCCGTGAAAAGGAAGTGATTTTTCCGGGTTGTGCATTAAGTAAAAGGTCCCAGGGCAGGGATTTTATTTCCATTTCTTTTACAACTCTTCTTCGCTGACTGCTAGGATTTGATGTTAAACACTCAAGCTTTCTGTGTAGTCTGCCCTCCCCCTTCACAGACACATGCACACTTTTAAAGTTGTACTTTGATATCTTGTCTTATTTATCTGGGATTCATGAATAACTTTAATTGTGAAGGAAATCAGTAGTATTTATATATTACTGAAGTGCTAGAAGCAGTTGGTTAAACCTTCATACTTATATGTTCTCTCAAGTCAGCAGATAAGTCTTAGTGTAAAATAGTATCTTAGTCAATTATTTTGTAGTTTTCTATGCTTTGTGCTTGTTAGAAATATAACATAATATCTCATATGTTTCTAACAGTGCCAACAATTCATTTGTCCGGTTCTATTGTCAGTCAATAATCTTTTCCAGGGATTAGAAAGCTCAATTAGTGTCTTGTACTTGTACCATTAATCAGATTGATAAAGAATCTTGTTTTTCTCTGTGATTAAATTAGAATCAGGAATGTGATGCCTCTTTTGGCCTTTCATGCTGTCCTTGGACAAGTATGATTTTGTACGACTGCATGAACAAAATGATGCAAGACACAAAATATATTGAGATGACAAAAATTGGCACGTCAATTAATACTTGTCTAAAGTTATATTGATCTTACTGCGTCAGCTGTTTGGATATTTATTTCTCTAGCATATTTTTAAGACCATAAATTATGACCAAAGGTGATATGAGTTTTCAGGCATGTCCAATTCAGTAGTGAGTGAGGAAGAAACTGGAGCTGGTCTTTCTGCTTTAAGAAATTTTGGAAAATCGACAAAAGACAATAATATTGGAACTGCCAGTAATCCAATCCATATGGTGGCTAGAGAAGGCGGAAATATAAAAGATCAGCTATGGCGTACACTCAGGTCCATTGCGGTGGTCTTTTTCTTGGTTTCTGGAGTAGGAGCACTCATTGAAGATAAAGGAATTAGTAAAGGTATTTCCTAGTCAGTATTATCTTTTCATATCATTTTTTTAATCTGATCTTAGAAGACATGTTCTCTGGTTTGTTTTTCCATATTTCCCAGGACTTGGTATAAATGAAGAAGTGCAACCCAGCATGGAATCAAGCACAAAATTTAGCGATGTAAAAGGTGTCGATGAGGCAAAGGCTGAGCTGGAAGAAATTGTTCATTACCTTCGAGATCCTAAGGTAGAATTTTTGTCATAAATTCATGCTCCCTGTTGCATACATTTCAGGCATTGTTCACCCATGCTTGAGCACTTGAACTGGTATTGTATATGTAGATATAGTATACTTTCTAACAATTTAACCCATATTCATCGTTACATGTCCTGGCCTAGTGTGTTTTTGTTGATCATTTCATGTGATTGTTCATTTAAGGCAACGTAAAGTAATGTAACTCATAGTCTGTGGACGGGTCATTCAATTGAAGTAAAAAATTAGGGAAACATGTGAATAAATTGCATCTCTTTCTTTGGATAATAATGTCTAAAACTCATATAACTTAGATGTAATACTGACTTATTGTTAAAATTATGATTGTTATAGTAGTGTTCGACTTACATAAGCTGTTTTTGGTTGTATCTAGCTTTAGGTTAAGGAACATAGGCAGAAACTTTCCTCTTTAAGATATACTCATCTTTTTACATATATACACATACATCTGCTGAGAATTCACTCACTGATTTTTTCAACACATCCAAATTCAAGTTTTATAGTATGTTTCTTTTTGAAAGATGCTTATGTCACTATTCAGTAGGTATACCTTGGTTCCTTAGCTTACAGTATGCCTATCAAACATCAATATGCCTAGCACAGTTTGTGCTGGAGCAAACTTGGTAACTGGATTTGGATTCTTACTTCAGGTGCATACCTACCTAACATCAATAAAACAATACTCTTTAACATATTCCTAGTAGTTTTTTCTACTATCGTGGAGTTGATGAACTGATGATTTCATTTGACAATCAAAAATTGGTTGACATATATCAGATAACTTCTTAAATGGGCTATTTGTTAGTCAATACCTGAATTATGTTTGATTCTGCTTGATGTCACATCCCTTTTTCATACTCTTCTGTTACATTTAGTATGCTTGCTTCCTGACCACATATACCAGCCTGTACATTTCCTTATTGTATTTGTAATTATAAGGTTTGCTTCCCTTGTGACAGCGCTTTACTCGTCTTGGTGGTAAGCTTCCAAAAGGAGTTTTGCTTGTTGGTCCCCCTGGTACTGGAAAAACAATGTTGGCTAGAGCTATTGCTGGTGAGGCTGGGGTTCCGTTCTTCTCCAGCAGTGGAAGTGAATTCGATGAGATGTATGTTGGTGTTGGTGCGCGAAGGGTGAGGGATCTTTTTGATGCTGCAAGGAAACGAGCACCTTGTATAATATTCATTGATGAGATTGATGCTATTGGAGGAAGCCGACATCCAAAGGACCAAATGTACATGAAGATGACATTAAATCAGTTACTGGTTGAGCTAGATGGGTTCAAGCAAAATGAGGGAATAATTGTGATTGGCGCAACTAATTTTCCAGAATCATTGGACAATGCATTGGTGAGACCTGGGCGGTTTGACCGCCACGTTAATGTTCCCAATCCGGATGTAAAAGGAAGACAGCAGATTTTGGAATCACACATGTCAAAGGTATGGTTTTATCTCTTGCAAAGAACGTTGTAGAATACCAATTTGAGAAGGATAAAAATAGGATTAAATCACACCAGATTACAGATGATACAGAAATTTCTTTCTGTCCTATTGTTAAGAAACTCCTAGAGAGGTTGTCTCTGTCCAGAAAACTACCAAGCACATAAGTCTCCCTTAACATCCGCACCCTCTAATTCACTCTAGAAACTGTCAAATGACAGTTATTAAAGCTGCACTTGTTATTAAAGCTTAGTCCTAAATGGAAGTTATTAAATGCATGGATTTGGGATATAAGGTTGGGTTGGCGGTCAAAAAGTTGAGGGCAGGGGTTGGGATAGATTGTGGGCTTGAGTCCACGGCTGACAAAAAAAAAAAATACATTAACAAAAAGGAAAAATTGCATTGAATTTTACAACTGATTCCTATATTTCCTTGATAGGCTTTCCAAATAATTTGCTCTGGGTGGTCAGGCGCCTTATCATCACCTTCCTTTAGATGTTTTTGTATGAAAAATGCTTTGTTGGGAGAGGCAAAATCCACTTCGGTGATCTCTATGCCTTGGGGTAATAGTTTCATGGCTTTTGGCTATGAGGATTCCTTGCCTTCAGCAAAAGAAAAGTTGGAAAGTCTTGCTGCAAAACCTATTGGTTTTCCCAAGTTGCATTCTCTATTGCTAAACCTTTTCATTGCCCAAAGTATTCCGTGATTTGATTCGTTTCTCAATCACTTCTCTGCTGTCAAAAGTTTATCCTGGATGATTAACTTCTTGTGTTCGATGAATCTCCAATTCAAGATGCAATTCTGGTTCATGAAGATCAAATTTCTTAAATGAATTTTGGGTCAAATGGGAAACCAGATGTATATTTGAAGTAGGAGGAAGTTGCAGCTTGAAAGAAGCCTCCCCATACTATCTGTAATTTAATTTGGAATGGTCCATAGAAATGAGGAGCTAACTTATGGTTGATCTGGTTACATGAATTATTGTCTATGTGGCCTTGATTTCAAGAAAACCCAATTAGTATAGAAATTTGCCATCCCTTCATTTTCTTGCATATTGTTTCATTTGATCTTGGGCCTTAGCTGGATGATATACTTAAGCTGAGTGTCACTGAAATTGATCATAATTATGGAAAGAAAAGTGCCTAACTTGCAGAACTTCAAGTATCTGCACCTCCCAATTGCCAATCTCCCCAATTCTGTGACAACTCAGCAGATAAAATCTCCTTTTCTTATTTATTGGCAACATGCATTCTCTGATTATCTCAGCATTCAACTGACTAACTAACTCTCTCACATTCTAACTTCTAATGTATCTTTTAGAGTGCTTCATCATGTTCTTTTAACTCTCGGCTATGCTCTGCGCTTTCCTTTTTCCATCTACTATGAAGCTCGAACACTTCATTTTAGGTGGCGTATCCGTGTCCGACAGGTATCGGACACTGATACCCGTACGACGACACTCGTAGGACACGTATTGGTGAAGTATCCAATTCAAAAGACAATTTTTTAAGTATATGGCAATTCTAACATAGTTCTAACACAATTTTAAAAGGAAATAATATAATTATTTTCTAAAAATCATAAACTTTTTATAGAGATAAGATACAAATCTTATATATAATCAAGAATATTTAGATTATACATGTTTCTTTTCATTTTTTGGAGTTTAGATAAATGAATTAGGTTCATTTTTTGTTATATTTGGCTTCATAGATGGTTTTTTAATACATAAATATTGATTGTCAATTTATATAATTCATAGTGATGTAATATATAGATCCGTGTCCCCGTGTCTTATATTTTGAAGATTACACGCGTCTACGTGTCCGTGTCGTATTCGTGTCAGTATACGGGCTTTATAGTCCATCTATAAAGCAGATAAATAGTAGGGAGGAGCTCTTCCATACATCACTGGAAATGTAGTACAAATGAATGCATGCATGAAAGGGTGTGTTGGAGGTCTCACATCCATCAGAAACATGGTCAAGTTATAATATATAAGTTGGCGCAAATTTCGCCTTACTAGCCAAATTTGTGAGATTGAATTAGGCTTGAAATTCACTTTTTAATAATGTACTTTTCATCTCATATATTACCTAATTCTTGTTTTGCTATTATTAAGCACTTATATATATAAACGCATATTTAATAATATAAATAAAAAATATTAGAATAGTGGTCATGCTGCTATCCTATTTTCGGGGTTGGCTACTCTCTACCAGTGTCCAAGATTGACTACTATGATATGAAAGAACACTAACTGGTTCGGCCTTTGGTTGAGGTAATTGAGTGCACTAAATTGTTGGAAACTCCAGAAAATGCTTTAATACTTTTGACAACTCACTGCTTTTGATTTGCTGTTAAGTGACTGGTTTCTGCAGCATTTGACTATACGTCTTTAGCCCATAGAAATCACCCAATCTCTGTTGTAGGATTCCCCACAATATTGTTAAAACTTACAGGTTCTGTCTCTAAATTTATGTTCTCCAAACTGTTTCCGAGATGCCACCTGCCCTTGTTTATAAACTTTACACAAGTACCATGGTTAATTATCATGGATATTTCCTTCCAATCAACTAACACCTTTCCTAATGTCTCAAGCCATGCAATTCCTAAACTCACATCTGCTTCCAAATCCAACTCGTGGGCATCATTAAAATATCCATTATTATCCAACTTCATCAACAAACCCACATATTTCTCTTTTCAGAACTTATTTGTTTTATCTACCTCAAGTCCCAAAGTAGAAGTAAAGATGTTAGTCATGAAATTGTGGAAATTTGTCCATACATGAAGCATAATATTGGAAAGTTGTCTGAATTGTAGTCACCACTAGCTTAGCTTAATATCTATTGAAGTTGGTTGCCAATGTCTTGGAAAAGATTACCATTGCAGGGGATGATCAAAGAGGGTAAGTGAAAATTGTAGGGTGCACACTTACCTAAAGTATGGGAAAATATTGAGATTTTACATAAAATAGATATATAGCCTTGTCAATTTGGGCAGCTATTTGATAGGAACTTGGGTATTATGGGGTGTCCAAGTTCCACATGGATTAGTATGGGATGCTTGGAGTAGTATGGGATTCTTGGTGGAGTATTTTTAAGTGTTTTGTTCTTCCCCCTTAATAGCCAACTTTTGAGGGTAGGTTCCTCAAGTGCTTGGATACTTATCAATTAGTATCAGAGCTGATTGTCAATGTCTCGGGAAGTACTACCTACAGAGGGTTCCGATCAATGAATGATTCTGACTGAGGGAACTGAGTGAAGTATCACTAAGTGTTGTAGAGTGAAAGTTACCAAGATGTTGGCTCTTAAGGATGGTACTATGGTAGGAACTTGGGTATTATGGGGTGTCCAAGTCCCATATCGTGTAGTATGGGTGCCGAGTGGAGTACTTAAGTGCTTGGTTCTCCCCACTTAAATAGTTAGCTTTTGATGAGTGGATTACCTAAGTGCTTGGGTACATGCCTGTAGTGCTCATCTTCCCAGTTAGTTTAGTGGGATTGAGTTCAATCCTAAGTCCAAAACTCTAAAATAGTATCAAAGTTTATCCGTCATCAGCATTTCCACCTTCTAGGCCTATAACTCTGAGTGTGAGGATGTGTTTTGGAAAGTTACCTTTATTGTTGTCACCCCTTGCCCACCCTAAGTACAGCCTATCAACCTATATCCGTTGTTAGGCCTCCTGGATTACAGTGCCATAGGCCTATAGCCTTGGTGTGAATGGGTCTGTTAGAAAGTTGTCTTAATTGTGCTCGGTGATCACCCTTAATTGTGGCCTATCAGGGTTTATTGGTAGTTGGCCAAGGAGATCTATTGAAGCATTGAAGACCGTAACCATTGAAATGTTGACTCCTAAGTGATTGAGATCCAACATGTTCTAGAAATATGTGGTATGCTCAATGCAGTATTTATAAAGCTTGGATGGTCCTCATCTTACAAGTTAGTTTTATAAGATTAAATTAGGCCGTAAACTTAAATTCTAAGACATAATCTTCTAGTCTTTCTTACCATTAGCTATTGGTATGTCCAATGTCTCCAACCTTTTTGTTTTTCTGCTGGATTTTGCTGTTTTTGTTTAAGTCGCAGAGGAAGCCACAGATGAAGAGTCCTTTATTTTTGCCAGATTATGCTTGTTATGTTTAGCCCTAGACTGAAACGATTTTGTGCTGCATATCAGACTGTGGACGCCTACCTGTATTATTTACTGATCCTGCACTTCGTCATGAGCTGAACAGCCACTTTGATGACTTTGATACAGTGCCAGAAGCCCCTATTTTCTCACTCCAACCTGCACTCCTTGTAATATACATAAATGCATTTTTTCTACCTTTAGATGCGTGCAAGTGCCATGGCTTGAATTCTCGTTTTGGGTTGCGGAGTTCCATCTAATGCTTATTTCAGCTTGCAAACCACCCAATAGATGATCCAAAAAAGTGTTCCTTTGGGTAAACGCCGAACTTGTGATGAGAAAAAGAAAAACTCAAGTTATTCTACAAATTCTTCTTCATAATCCTCTTGTTTCATTTCAGCCAGTTTTTGGAAAGTATTTTTTATATTATTGCCCCCCAAACCATATCACCATTTCCCTCATCAACTTCTACCATCCGATATTTAGCCCATACTTATCTAATTTAGTTTCACTTTTTCACTAGTATTTGAACTTCAAATAAATTCCTGCCCTTAGTAGTCCACCCAATAGGATTGTCTCTGTCACATGATGGCGTTTCCACCTTAAGGGTGATCTTAGCCTTAAGGTGACGAACTGCCTTGCCCATCTTCACAGTTGTGGCTCACCCATTAGTTTTCTTATCTCAACCATAATCTTCTCTGAATTTGCCTTCACCTGCCCTAAATACACATCCATTTTTGCCAATTTCTCATCGACACCAACCGCTACACAAGTCTGGCTTATAGCCGTTCTAATTTCTCCTTCTAGTTATCCAGCCTCGGTTACATATATCGTGATTTTACATTTGCTGGTTACAAGAATTCCCTCCTTCAACAGTTGAAAAGCATAAAATTGTGATTAAATCACACCAGATTACAGAAATTATTGGGTTTTCTTGCTGTCCCGGAGCTCAGGAATTCTAGAGAGGTTATTTGTTAAGAAAATTACCAAACCTGACAACTTTCTACCCTCCTCCCCTTCCCCAAAAAAAAAAATTAAAAACGAACAAAAATACAAACAAAACCGCATATTCCCTGCAGAAACTATCAAATGTAAATTATTAAAACTAAGTCCTAAGAGTGCAGTTTTTAAAACTGGTTTAATTATTGAAACTAAGGCCTATCTTTCCTAGAATAGGCTTTCCAAAGAATTGGTCCTTTTTGGGTGGTTTGAAATCCCCTGTCAGCATGAATCTTATTTGGTAGATTGGATTAGATGTCATGATTCCTTTTTTCAGAGGTACGTAGTTCGTTCTCTGATTATATTGGTACTAAACATTGCTGTTTTATGCTTTTTTTTGGGGGATATGATTGCCTATCATTTGGATGCTAGTGTATGGGTGCACACCAATTTAGTTTGAAGTTTACATTTATTATATCCATTACTTGTATAACTATGATCAGCATTACCCACTGGATTTTTATCTCCAATCAAATACAGGTTTTGAAGGGTGATGATGTTGATCTAATGATCATTGCTCGAGGAACACCTGGGTTTTCTGGTGCTGACCTTGCAAACTTGATTAACATGGCTGCTATCAAGGCCGCAATGGATGGTGCCAAAGCCGTAAGCATGGCTGATTTAGAGCATGCAAAAGACAAGATTGTGATGGGCAGTGAACGCAAGTCAGCTGTGGTATCTGCTAAAGAACGAAAGTTGACTGCTTTCCATGAGGGTGGTCATGCCCTTGTTGCCATTCATACTGATGGCGCCCTCCCCGTTCACAAAGCAACTATAGTTCCCCGCGGTATGGCTCTTGGCATGGTTATGCAATTGCCCGATGAGGATCAGACCAGCGTTACCCGTAAACAGATGCTTGCCAGGCTTGATGTTTGCATGGGAGGCCGGGTAGCTGAAGAGCTCATTTTTGGAGAAAATGAAGTCACTTCGGGTGCATCCTCAGATCTCAAGCAAGCAACTAGTTTGGCAAGGATGATGGTTACCAAATATGGCATGGGCGATGAAGTTGGACTTGTCACACACGATTACAAAGATGATGGGAGGAGCATGAGCTCAGAGACAAGGCTTCTCATTGAGAAAGAGGTCAAGCAATTCCTGGAGAGAGCTTACAACAATGCAAAAACCATTCTCACCACTCACAACAAGGAGCTTCATGCACTTGCACATGCTCTTTTGGAGCACGAAACCCTCTCAGGAACTCAGATAAAGGCATTGCTTGCCGAAGTTAGAACTCAGATGCAGCAACCACAAACAGTAGAAGCTCAGAGCAGTTCACAATCCAACACAGTGCCTCCATCATCCAGCAACCCGGCATCTGCTGCTGCCGCCGCCGCTGCAGCCGCCGCTGCCACGGCGGCAGCTACAGCTACTGCTGCTGCGGCCAAGGCTAAAAGTGCTCCAGTGGGATCTTAGCAGAACAAGATGCTAGATCAGCAAACATAACTTGTACGAGTAGATTGAAAATGTTCCTATAGTTATTTTTTCAGGTTTTTCACATGGAGGAACTCAGCTCATGCACCTGGGATTGTAGTTGGCATAAGAGTATACGCATTTACTTTTTTCATTGTTTGTAGTGTACAATGAAAAATTAATAGATTATCAGGTGTCTCCTACTCAATCTGGGACTTTCTCACGTGGTCTTTATCAGAGACTATAGATTACTCTCTTCAATTTACTTTGTTCTCTTCTTGTTCCGAATGCCAATTTCCTTTGTACTTTTTCTAAATTAAGTAACTAATTAATGCATTAAACTTATGGATGAAAAAGGTTGTTCTGCTAATCTTTAAATAATTTGCTTTCCTAAAGCTAAAATGAATTATTAATGTTAACTTTCTAGAAGGTTAAGTTTTTTTTGTCTTAAAAGTTCTTCACTTTTGTTTCACTATTTTAAATCTTTTCAATCTGATCCTACTTTTTTTAAAATAGTTAATATAATTTTTTCTGTCAAATTCATAGTAAGAATGATATTGCAATGATGTGGAACATTTGCTGCTTATGTGAAATATTATTTTCGTCAACTAGTTTATGTTGATTGATGATATATATTTCTTTTAGAATATTCAAAATAGTGAAATAAAATTGAGAAAAAAAATTATAGTAATGGTAGATTGACTTATTTTTATAATTTAAAAGATGAGAACATGATGTCAATATTAACGCAAATGGTTCTTTTGGTCCCAGATTTGTTGGATCATAGAATTTTGTTATTTATATTTGTTTCAATAACTTTGTTTGTTAGGTATTTTTAAGCGGACATATACAAAATATAATTATATAAACATGTTCATAATTTAATGTTATATTTATGAATAGTTTGAAAAATAAATTTGGTGAAGTTATATGATAACATGTTTATAAATTAGTTTGTATATAAATTAATGTTTTGTTAGTATCACAAATGTTTGTCTTTTTCATTCCTCCTTGTAATAACTAACAATTTAATTATTGGGCAATTTCGTTTTAAAAGACGATTCCAATAATATTTACATATGTGATTATATTACATGTAACTGTCAAGACAACATTTACTTTATAGACATTAGTGAAAACAAGTGCTGAGTGAATTTGTATTGCTATTTTTATTACATTAAAAATATATAATTTTGTTTTTTTTTAATTTTATTTAATATATATATATATATATATATATATATATATATATATATATAATTTTATAAAATAATATTAAAAATTATGTAATATAGTTTTTTTAAATATTATTTAATTATTTTAAAATAAAAATAATTTATTTATTATTATTATTATTATTTTATTAAAAGTAAAATTATTTAATTAAAAAATTATATTAAAGAAAGTTAGTAAATAATGTATTTGCATATAATAATATATATAATGGTATACATGTTTGATTTATAAAAATGTAAGGCACAAAATTATTACATGTCTTATTTTAAAATTAGTGAATAAGTTTTATTTTATATGAAAACACAAATCCTTCAAATAATGTTTTTTTTTAAAAAAAAAATGATTTCGAAATATCCACAGAGGTGGTTGTTCATCAAATTAGGTTGTGCTCGCAGAGTTGCACCTTGCCCTAATCTCTGTAATTCGCCCAATCTTATATCACAAAATTGCGTAATAGAAAATCATCTCGCGAGACGCTACGAGATCTTGTTGCCATATCCGTGAGGGTATATATCGTCTAATTACCCTGGTAGAATGAGCGATGGTAGGAGAGTTACCATACGAAACAATCATGGGGAGAATCTCGTGGGAATCTTGCATAATTCGGCTTCAGTTCGCCTTGTTATCGTGTGCCATGGCTTCCAATCTTCCAAGGTTGTTGTTCTTCACATACTTCGGGGGAATAAAATCCCAATTTTTTTCCTTACTGAACTTGTGAATCTTTAGTTTTAAGTTACAAAATTGAGCATTTCAATGCTTGAATTGAGAGGGGAAATTTCTGTTGCTTTAGAGGAAAATGTACTGTGGAACTATTCCAACTTTCATCTAATCAATGTATATAAGCTAGGAGAAGAGAATGAATTCAAAAGAGGAGATTTTGAAAAAACAATATTTTTATTAATATTTTATATATATAAGCAATTTTTTTCTATTATGAAGAAGTATTCTTTCCCTGGAACTGTTAGGAAGAAGTTTAGGAAAACTTGACCTTAATTTTTCGTCATTGGTAGGTTTGAAGTTTGAACTGAATGGTGGAATGGTTTTATCTGTAGGAAAGGATTCCCATGGTGAATCTTGCTGCTGCTCTCGGAAAAGATGGATTCAGTGCTTTCCACTTTGACTTTGCGGGAAATGGGTAAGCTACTCAGCAAAGGAAAATTAACCATAAACTACTTAATTTCAATTTATTTAAGGAATATAAACATTTGAAGAGGGGGATTGATTTGTTTGTATATGATTTATGTTGTCTATTTAATTATTTTAATTTTTTAAGAGAAATGCTAACAGTATTATCCTATGATAACACTCTGAATTATTGGTTAAATTTTATTGGGAATCTCAATCTTTCTTTTGTGTCTCATTTTGAATTTAAAGTGTATTTCAAAGTGTGTTGTTAGCACTCCTTTTCTTTATCTTCAGATGCAGAATATTCAGTAAAGTTTAAAACTATTGGCCATGTCTATAGGAATATGAATCTTGGAATTCTCTTTTTTGTAAAAGAAGAAAGTCTATAATATAAAGAGAAGAAGCTTGCAATGAATTGGGAGGATAAGGCTTGACTATAAGGCATAATACTGTCATAGACCATCTCCCCTAAAAGCTTAAGCAGTTAGAAAGGTTCATGCATGCAGCATACTTTATTAGTTGTTACATCTCTAACAAACACAAAAAAGAGAGACAAAAAGAAATCTTCCATGGAACTGAGCTGCCAAATTTCTCAACAAATACCTGTTAGTATGTACTGGTTGATCAGAGTAGGGTGCAGAGGGGAGGGAAAACATAATCTCTTCAATGTTATAGGGGACTGATTCTGGTCCTCCTCTCCCTTCTTCTCCATTCCCTGCAACCTAATAATTTGTTAAATAAACCTTCTTAAACAGATCACATGCTTGCCAAATATGCCTAATCTTATCCCAGCTGCTGTGTCAAAGAAACCTCCTAAAAGATTGCACTTTGCCATCAGCTATAATATTATGTTATATAAACACTTTGCCATCAGTCGTAAAGTAAAATACATAAAAGAAACAAAGGAAAGCTATAATAAAGCAACACAAATGCTTTCCAACCGAATGTCTAATGTTTCTGTTGTCATGTGCAGTTTTCTGGTTTAGGCTAGAGATTTTGTCCTTTCATGGCCTTCTGTTCTCTGTACGTACTTGTCTTAGCCACTTCTTGTGCCATTTATGATATATGCCATTGTTGATTAAAAAAAAAAGCACATGAACAGTATATCTTCTTCCATTCATGTCTTCATTTTTTTTTCTAAAATAAACAGAAAACTTGTGAAGCTACATTCAAAAGGAATCAGTCTATTATAAATATGAGTGTAAAGGAAATTCCACCTTGTAAGTAACCTTAGGGTACTGTATACATATTCTTCTAATTCTAATACTAAAGAAAAATAGTTTACTGAATTGTAACTACGTTTGCTAACAACTCATGTCATTGTCTTCTAGGGAAAGTGAAGGTTCATTTCAGTATGGTAACTACTACAGAGAGGTTGAAGATCTGCGAGCTGTAGTTCAACACTTCCGTGAGCAGAAATATGTAATTACAGCAATTGTTGGTCACAGTAAAGGTCAGATTACAATTATCCTTATTATAGTAACTGAAGTTATCAGTACACTGAACATACAACATATATAGAATTCTTCAGTGGCAGTTTGAAATTGTTTTCTCCAGTGTAGGAGTTTTTTTATTTTCAGAATTGTTTCTTTAGTGCATAGAATGGATGTAAGATTGTAAGCCTTACAGAAAAAAGATAACTATTTCGAGGTGATTTGCTGAGATCATGGAATATTCATAATAGAGAAAAAGGTTTAATTTTTTATTTGGAGTTTCATTTCCGGGGAGAAAACAAATGATGACATTGTTTAGGTAGTAATATGATCTTCTTTTAATCATAAAAGTGTAGATATATCTTTAAGTGGTGATTGTTCAATGTTACAAGAAAGAAGTTATAAAAGGGAAATAGTTATCAGTTAGGTGTAGCCTTTTGATCTATTGGCAAGATGAAGGAAAATGGTCCAAAAAATGCTTTTGAAGATATATGATTTACAGGTGAAAATGTTAAAAAGATTAGAAAATATTGTATACAACATGTACCTAGCTCACATTGATTAAACTGAAGATATATAGCATGTTTGGTTTTCAGTTGAAACCATCTAAACCTCAGATAAACTCAAAGCTTGTATCTTGACCAGTTAAGTTCAACTGAGGTTTAGACTATTTCAATCGAAAAACATACATGTGCATAGAGTACAGTTCGAATGGAGAATTTAGTTTTCTGTAGGGTTTGATGGTAAACTGAAACTTAAGTTCTCTGTGACTGTTAAAGAATTTTCTGCTCAAGTCTTTCACAATTCTCCGTTCCTTTTTGTCAAGTCACTGACTATTATGGTTTCTGCAGGGGGTAATGTGGTACTCTTTTATGCCTCAAAATATAAGGATATTCATATTGTTGTCAATATATCTGGTCGGTTCAATCTAGTAAGAGGCATCGAAGGTCGTTTGGGCAAAAGATTTATGCAAAAGATCAAGCAAGATGGATATATAGATGTGAAAAATAAAAGAGGTGAAGAACATAATGTAAATAATCTTCGGGTTCTATTTGCTATCATTTGTCTGTTTCCTTTTTCCTGTGTTAGTCAATTTTATTCATGTTTCTTTATATTTTTGTTGTCACCAACACTTTTGAGTTTACAGTAAAAAGGAATGAGTTGAGCTATTAGATGTAACTGCTCCTGTGATTCTATAGTCTATTATTCATGCTTTATTTTTTTGCTGTTACGAACACTTTTGAGTTTACATCAAAAAGGAAAGAGGTGAGCTATTAGATGTAACTGCTCCTGTGATTCTAATAATCTCTAGTCATAGCTTTTGGAATCACATTTTTTCATTAATGTGATGTATTTGATTCCATGGTCATCAGCCCTTATGGTTTCCACTTGATGTTGAATCATAGTGGCTTCTGAAAGCTACTTAAAACAGTGTCTTTGACCAATACTTGTAGTTTAATTGTTGTCTATGAGCTTTAACCAGTCTGATTCACTTTTTCCTTTTCTTGTGATAGGGAATGTTCTGTATCGTGTTACTGAAGAAAGTTTGATGGACCGCCTATCTACTATAACCCATCTTGACTGTCTATTAATTCCCCAAGATTGTCGGTAGGGTTTGTTATTTTTTCTAGCAACATGAATCACTGAAAATGTGGCAAAATTAGCCCCTTCTGATGTTTAAATGTTATAATTTTTAATCATTTTATCAATGTTGTGACAGAGTGTTGACAATTCATGGATCCATGGATGAAACTGTACCTGCAGAAGATGCTTTAGAGTTCGATAAATTCATATCTAATCATGAATTGTGCATCATAGAAGGAGCTGATCATGAGTATTCCTCTCATCAAGATAAGTTGAGCAGCATAGTTTTGGAATTCATCAAGACTCATGCAGATAAATACGAAGATAAATCTAAGCAGGCAAAGATTCATTCCAGGCTATAGTTCTTGGAAATGTGGGGATCCAGTACTTCTCTTCAAACAATTTATCATGCAAATGAAGACTTATTCTTGATAAATAGATCAACAAGAAAGATGAACAAACCTCGTCCCATTTCTGACATCCCAACCCTTGCCTACCTGGCAGCCAATAATTAGCATTTGTCAGAGTTAAAGAAGATTAACAAATGCTACACAATTTTCTCATTTCTGGATCTCAATGGATACACACATCTGACAAGTATTGTCACATCATTATAGGGACATGCCAGGTTGCAGGTTGTCAATGTAAGCTGCTCTCTTATCACTTATGTTATAAGTTTATGGTCTTACAATTACTACAGGTGAGTGGTGAAATGAATAGTTTGACATAACATGCAAGAACATGACTCATCTGGTGGGTTACATGAAGCACTCTTTACTGAATTAAAGGGCATCTATCCAATTGGTCTTGGAGGTTGACTACTACGTTTGTAATTACAGATTTCACACTACATACTGCCTAGTACAGATTTACTTGTGGTCATAACATTATGCACATTCTTGTATGCCCACCATAATTCTTTCCTTTCATTACCTCTACACTTTTGGGATAAGCAATGAACACAACCCAATATCATACTTCAGAAAACACTATAAAAGTGCAACTATGGTACAGGTTTTAACTTGGTTGTGGAATGCTTCTTCAGCCTTCAAAATGTATGTTTTGTTTTTGTGGGGATAGAATAAGCAAGGGAATGTGATGGAAGCTCATTCCCGCTTTACGAAATGGACAGGTTGTTGGGGACACTGGTGGTCCACTTTGGTCTGTCGTCATGAAAGATACAAGCTTCTGAAATTTCATCCATAAATGCATCGAAATTTCCATTGTTGGTTATTATCTTTGGCTACGGTCTTCCAAAAGGATAAATTTAATGAGTGTTAACTTCTTTTGGAAGTTCTTAGTGGCATCTTTTGCCCCCACATTAAAAAGTTTTAGTATATTTATGTAGAATATAAGGGTTTGATGTTCACAGTCTGAGTAAGTTTGGAGTTGGGTTACGGAAGGGAAGAATGAACACTTCAAATAAATAAATAAATATATATATATACACACATACACATATATATGTATATATATTTGTAATTTGATTAACATAACTTCAAATCCTAACTATATGTTTATTTTTGTAAGATTTGAGAGAAATAGAAAGAAGGCAGATCACATAAAAAAAAAAAAAAAAAAAAAAAAAA
>Ga0209700_104648_pt1 | contig 24385 bp, 8 predicted proteins | sample SiratroredBW_FD_187528 | JGI IMG/M metagenome (GOLD analysis project Ga0209700, IMG submission 187528) | Root nodule microbial communities of legume samples collected from California, USA - Siratro red BW (SPAdes) (version 2) | ecosystem: Host-associated > Plants > Roots > Nodule | place: USA...
TACTATTATTATTATTATTATTAACTTATATAGTTAATAATATTATTAAAATTATATTTAATATTATTTTTATTAATTTTATAATAATAATAATAATTATTATTATTACATTTAATATTATTACTACTATTATTAATATCATTAATAATAATACTATAATAATAATTATTATTATTTTTAATATTAATTTTAATAATAATAATAATAATAATAATAATAATGATGATGATGATAATAAATATATGATAATAAAGTTGATGTTGGAACATGGGATTACCTATAGATTTTGTCTATTACATATGAATTTATATGAATTTTTGTTGTAGATAAATGCTAATTTTCTTGTAATGAAAACTTTATAACATATTTTAATTATTTTGTTGTTTCAAATTTAGTTAATAATTTAGCAGTTACACTTTTTCAATTATTGGTTTAAATTTGGAATTATTACACCAATTATTGGCTTCTATAGTGGTTTTATTTACCTTGTAATACTTTTAAATGTCAAGAGGCTATACGTAACCCAACCAAGGGAAAGGAGACCAGATTTTGATTATAAAGAGATACTCATTTTTTTAGAGCTAGATTTTTTGGGCTTTTGTTGATCCAGACTTGAGATCTTGAGGGAATATTTTCCATCCTTGGAAGTGTGGTGTTCTCAATTTCCATTTCATTTTTCATTCCTTTTTGTTCATAATCCATAATTCTGATTCATTACATATGAAATTAAGCGTTTAATTATTTTTTCTTTGTTTAAATTCTCACAAGCAAGCAACTTTAGAGGTCACAACTTAGAATCCCAACAAGAAAGAGGGTTCATATCATTGAGTAATTGATAAGTTTGTGTAATGACCCAAAGGTGTATCTACATGTTTAAATTCATGCAACCTTTTTCCAATATCTCTCTTGAGATGAACATGATACTCTAATCATCTAATCCTTCCATTTTTCCATCCCCTGTATTCGTTGATATCTCATCTCAAGCTTTGAGCTTAATTTTTCTTTAAGCTCTTTTATCCCATTATCTTTTTAAAATGTAAATGCAACTATTATAACTACTCATGTATAACCTTGTCTGTCTCAAGAAATAACAAATCTCTTGTGTCATTGCCTTGTGGTCTATCTTAAGCCATACAGTGATTTCTGCAAGTGTTAGCAAAAATTTACAATGATGACAAGTGCACTAGTCATAATGTAGCAAAAATAAAATCATTGTTCTTCCCAAAGAATTTGTTTAATATAAAAAAATCAAACAATTAATAAATTCAAATTTAAAACAAATTCAAGGTTTGATAATATATGTAAAAAGTTAAAAGAATATTTTTGTTTTTTTTATCAACAATTGAAGGCAGAAAAATGTTTAACAATAATATGATTAACTTGCTAAGGTTAGATCTCACTAATCTTCACTATCATGCATTACAAAATTTATCTTTTTTCTAACAATAATCAATGTCAATCCACAAAATTAGTCAAACCTGATTCCTCAATGGATGAGCTTGAGGTTTATCTATTAACTGTCAATTCATTGATATAGATGAATCTTGCATAAACACAGGGATCTTAACAACAATAAATCTCACTCTATTCCTAGACACAAGCTTTCATCCTGTAAATTGATTCAATTTTATATTCAAAAGATATTTTCCAATACTCTTGAGAATCAATAATTGATTTATGAATCTAAACAACAAGCATAAGAACAAAATTAATAAATTGATATATTGAAAGAATAAGATTTATGATAAGACATAATATGAGCCCAAATATGATTACATGAGAGTTTAGAAATGTTTTAACCTAACTCCAAGAATTAGTGATTTAGCTCCTCATAGGCATGAGAAAATTAAACATTACAAGAAGAATGATGGAATAAGAAGATTACTCCAAATGAAGCCTAAACGCGCCTTCAAGAGTGAATTTCGTTCTCTATTCTAGCCAAAGATACCTAACCCTAAACCCAAAAGCTTATTAAATAAAATATGAAAATCAACGTTCGCGCCCAGTTTAGAATGTTGTGTTGGGCGCCACTAGATTCTGTTAATATTCCAATACTGGGCCTAACCTGCATCGGTCACCTATTTCGGCACCGGGCGCTACTGTTGCATTTTGTTTCTCTATTTTCTCCCAGGTTGGGCTCATGCGGTTGAATTGGGCTTGACTTTATTTGCTACTTTTTCTCACTTCTTTAATGCTTTAATTATAGTTCTCCTAATCCAATATTTTTATGATCAATTTGACCAAAAATAAAATTGAATCAATATCACATCCTTGTTTTGACTCTTACAATCACTTATTAGTAAAAAAAAATGCTTAAATTTGAGAATTAAACAAGTTTTAGTTTAGAAAGAGTTGATTTTTGTCTTAAAAATGTATCAATAGCATCATATAAATTTGCTCTATCAAAACCCTCGAAACTTAGCACCTTGCTTGTCCTCAAGCAAAGGTAACTTATACAGACAAAAGTTATTCCACAGTGAAACAAAAAATGCAAACCAATTCACTTATCACATCTTCTTAACTAAGTGTGCTCCTTCTCAAATCAATTCATGAATGAACAATTGTATTTGATAAATTTTAGTCATGGCATTCAAATGTACTTGTAACAAAAATGCACAACCATCAATCTCTCCAAAAGTGTTTCACTCAAGTATTTCAATCTCTCAAAATATGTATTTCTCTCATCTATCACTAATTTCCACAATCCAAATTTACCTTTTATTTCAAGAGTCAAATTCTTCAAAATATGTAATATCACAAGGACTTTTATTGGCTTGTAATTTGGCTGGGCTAAGAAGAAAAATGGGCTTTCTAGATAATCAAAATTCTTCACGTAAAGAGAGCAATTAGATTAATAATTTCAAAAAAATTTACTTTCACTAAATATATTTTGAATGCATTTCTAATCACCATCATGCAAAAGAAAAACCATAACACCAATTCTCAAGAATAACTCATTTCATTCATAAATCTCAATCAAAAAACACATACTCAATTAATCATCAATGATAAATAACTCAGTTCACATCATTTAACACTACTTCATAACAATTATCCAACTGAGTTTATCCTTATCTACAAAACAAAAGCAAATATAATGAAAATAGACAATAACATAAAAGAAACTAAAAAAAACAAATGAAAAGGAAAAAAAATCTTCGCTAACGGTTTTTGACTATATGTTCCTCTTCCCTTACCTCAACATCCTCATATCTACTTCTCTTCCTCTGCCTCATCATCCTCAACTCTACCTCCCCCTCCAAATTGGCCCTGGCCTCCAGGTCAATTAGCATAAAATATGAACTCCTCATATGAAGGTAAATGGAATCTAGATGGAGATCCTAGTCCATGCTGTCGAAATAGAGATCATGATGGGAACAACGATCCAAAGAGAAAAATAAATTAACATTTTGCTTTAAATAGAGAAGGAGTCGTCACTATAGTTTATTGTGGGAAAATCATAAAAGGAAATAGTATGCAAAACTAGATTTGGATTCGGAAGTCGGTTACATGTGAGAAAGATATTAGCATCCCACAACGCCTGTCCTAAGATGATATCTTTAATCAAATGAGTAAAACAGGTGTGGTTTATTAAAATGTTTATTTTTCCAAAAAAAGAAATATACATGCAAGTAAAAAACAAAATAATTTTTTATTTTGGGCCTGACAAGGATTGACCTTGCTCCTACATATTTACATCCATGATGGAAATTTAAGACTTATGTAGTTCTAGTTAGAAAATTGTTTGTTAAGGTGTTTGATATTTTTTATTTTTTAAAGTTTTATATTTTTTATATTTGAAATTTTATTATTATTTTTTATTTTGGAAATTTGGTATTTTGAAAATTTAATATTTTTTGGAAATTTTTGATATTTTTTGTGTATTTTTTAAATAAAATCTCGTATGGGATATCACTTGATGTGTATGACCCTTTTATTATCCAAACAAAATAACAAAATTCTTTCAAATTAAATTTCACTTGATGCATACTGTCATTTGGGTATCTATTCGAATTATTTTAAAATAAAGCCCAAAAAGAAAGGGTGTGTGGATGAAAATTAGGAGTTGTAGGTAGCAAGAATTAAAAAGCTAAACTTAATGGGTCCAAAAAGAATTTTTAACAAAAAAAAAAAAAAATAGGGCCATAGAGTAAATGTGGTGGTGTAGTAAAGAATTCCATAGGTGTTACTTGGTTCAGCTTAGGTGAAAGGGCACTCGGGTCGGCCTGGTGAAATGCACTCGGTTCCGCTTAGGTAAAAGGCATTTAGGTCATCTTAGGTGAAAATCACTCAACTACACTTAAGTGAAAGGAACTTTGGCTACACTTAGGTGAAAGGCACTCGGCTACACTTAGGTGAAAGACACTTGGTTCGGCTTAGGTGAAAGGCACTTGGTTCAGGATTAGTTAAAGACACACTCGGGTCAGTAAAAGGCACTTGGCTCGGTTTAGGGCACTGGGTTTAAGATTAGTTAAAGCCACACTCGGGACGGTTAAAGATACTCGACTGCTTTGCTAAAACGCATGCTTGGGCTAGTTAAAAGCACCCGACTCTGCTAAAGGGCACTCAATTTTGGGAAAAGCACTTGGCTCGGTTTGGTAAAGGCACTCAGGCTCGGCTAAAAGGCACTTGGTTCAACTTTGTTAAAAGGCTCACTCGGTAAGGTTAAAGGCACTCGACTTGGTTTGCTAAAACGCACACTCGAGCACGGTTAAAGGAACTCAAGTCGGTTTTGAAAATTTTTAAAGGCACTCATCTCGATTTTTGGCACTATTTAAAGACACTCAACTCGATTTTAGATATTGGGTTAAAGGAACTCAGCTCGGTTTTGGGCTGTTTAAAGACACTCAGCTCGGTTTTGGGCACTTAAGTGTAGCAATAAAAACCATTGCGGAAGCACTGACGACGACAACACTTGGCTCGCCGAGGGTGTAGTTTTTCATGGTGAAGGGATTGTACTTGACAGTGATGGCGCCACCACTACGACGGTTGGGGTGAGGCTCCTAACTTGAACCGGTTAAGTTTCTTCTCCTTTTTCCCTGTTCTCCTTCTATTCTAAAATTCAATATCAGGTTTGCTTTTTGGTTCATGTATGGAGATGATATTGAGGGAAGAATTTAGAAGGGTTGAGAGGGTTCAATTTTGGGGCTTCTGAAGTTTGTTGTCACAATAGGGCAGAGATATGAATAAATAGTTCACGATGCTTTAACAAATGAAAATGAAACAAAACGAAACATCAAAACATAACATTTATGCAACATCACATTTCAAGAAAAAGAAAGAAAAAACAATACAGATTCATACCACTTTGCCACTCATCTCTTCCACTATGTGTTGCTTTTTATCTCGACTGTTCTTAATCTTCGTCATTCTGATTCTTTAATTCTTTTATGCATTGTTCTTCTGGATTCTGCGTGGGAGAATTTACCTAGACTAATCATTGACGTTCCTTATTTTGTGTTCCCGTAGACATAGTGGTCTATATAAAATAAATTCATTCCCCCTTCCTCCTCCATATGTCTACTTATTTCTATATTAATCAACTTTTAAAACCGAGCTGGAATGGATTCTGCTCTTCATTTCTAATTAATTTCCATTCATTTCCAATTATTTCCAAAAACAGGACGGTGAATTCAAATCAATTTATTTCAATTATTTTAAAAAATAGAACGGTGAATTCAAATCAATTTATTTCCAATTATTTCCAAAAATAGAACAATGAATCATTTCTAATTATTTTAAAAAACAAAACAATGAATATTTTCCAATTATTTTTAAAAACAAAATAGTGAATTATTTCCAATTATTTTCAAAACCATTACAATAAATTCAAATCAAAGTTATTTCCAAAAATGGAAGAGTGAATTCAATCAATTTATTTTCAATTATTTTCAAGAATAGAAAAATGAACTCAAATAAATTTATTTCGTGAATTTTCTTTAATTTCAATCAAAAGGAAAAGATTAAACAACATAGTTATGAATATAGATGAGTATGTAAGAGGGGTGGGTGAGGGAAAAGAGGTGGTGTAATGAGCAAACCTGAACCAAGTGAGAGAGAGGTGTGTGAAGGGAAAAGAAGTGGAATAAGAAATGTGATATGTTAACACTGTAACAAGGAATCTACCTCCATTTAACCTCTAAAAGTGGGAAATGGGTGTAAATTTGTTACACTAATGTTAAAATATATTTATCTGTTATGTAATGAGTAAATATCATTTTTGTTTAAAACCGAGATGGGTTAGACTTTAATAAAAACATCAATTATTTTTCTACAATTTTTTCATTAAAAAAAGTAAAACCAAATTTTTTATTAAAACTTTTTCTTTTTTTTTCTTTCTCTATTATTTATTGAAACTTTGTTTTCTTTTTCACTTATTCATAAAAATGACACGGGACAGAACCTTCTCTTAATTTAAATGAAAATGAATATATTTATTTTATTTTTTCTCTTTCTAAAATGATATAAAACTAAAGTGTATAACTTGTTTTTGTACATTTTATTTTAAAATAAAAGATTATATCTTTATATATATATATATATATATATATATATATATATATATATTTTTTCAAAAATAATAACATCCAAACTTAAATTAGATGAGTATTTTTTAAATTTGTTTTGAATAAAAGAAAATAGGAAAATAATTTGAAAAAACACAAAATTTAAAGGATAATTAACTAAAATGTGGAACAAGAAGAAATGTATCTAGTTATAAGATAAATAATGATATCTTAATAAATTATGTTTAAAATGGCATATTTTAAACACATTCTTTTGGTGGCTAAAATTATTACACTTGTAAACACCATATTTTAAATGAAAAAACAACAATTTCAATTATTACAAATATAATAAATTTATTATACTTGTAAATACAATATTTTAAATGAAAAAAATATAAAATTCTAATATTATCATATCATAAAGTAAATAGTGACAATGTTATGAGAATTGTGTACTAAAACAACCCTATTTAATTTATTTTTGTGGTGAAAGCGTCAAATTAGTTAAGAATATTAATTGTTTGACATTTTTCTTGTTGTACATTAAAGAATCCAAAATCTGTGAAACTAGCTTGCAAATATGGGAGTTTCCACCCTTACTCATTTTCATGTTTACGACATAGATTTACGGTCCTTCTTGTATCTAAGAGTGTTTCTTTCGTCCTTCTCGTCTTTTCAAATATATCAAAGAAAAACATGTTAAAATAATTGTTTTTCAAGTTCATATAATAGAGTATCATTAAAAAATCAATCTATGTTTAAGACACGGATTGAACTCTTATAAAAACATGTTGGAAACAAAAAGATGCATTAAAGGTTTTTTTTTTTGCAACAACAATCCAAATATATTCTTAGTTATTACATAAATCTCTTTCAGTTCAACATAAATTTCTAATTTTCTCTTGCAGAATACCCGCGCAACAAATATATGTATGTAAGAAATTGTCTCACTAAGGACATTCTAAAATATTATAATTTAGTTTTGATGGACAAGTATTATTTTAATAGGATTCCTAATTGATAGCTCTAGACCGATCAAGAATCCCCGTACTTAGAAAAACAGTTAATATATACGAGCCAATAAGTTTTGCTTAAGGTCTCCAATAATGACACTCCATTTAGGTGTATCTATATATATATATATATATATATATATATATATATATATATATATATATATATATATATATATATATATATATATTTACATAATCAACAAACAACCCACTAGAAGTCAAGAAAAATCTTCATTCTTCCCTTTGAAAAAGAAAAGATAGTAATACATTGTTTTTAGTGGTGTGGATTAACCCAAGCTAGTTTATGTTAAATGGTAGTATAAATTATTGAGTTTCGCAAATATTTTATATTATAAATCTAATTTAAAAACACTACATAAAGGTTTTTTGTCTTCTTTTTACATGTGTGAATGCAATTTATTCTCCCAATCAAATATCAGATCCCGAGGGACCCTTGCTTGGTACACAGTATTCTATGAACTTTCTGAAGTCATTCCCCACTTGGTAAACTAATGAGGTTTTTGTATATTCATAATACACATTCCACATTTAATAGCAGTCTAAGAAGGAGACAGATAAGATAAGCATGACTTTATATTTGTACCATAGTGTTCAATCTGCCAATTATTGGTCACCAAAACATAACCTTTATTATAATTGTAAAATATATACATAGAGGGTGATTCAAGTAGCATAGGATTCTAATTTTTCCCTCCATGTGACTTGTCGCTTTACCATATGAATCCATTAGCTAATATCATAGAGAATAGGGAGAACCTTCCCACTATCAATTCTATTTATGTACATCACTTATATTACTACTAAAACTTACTTCATACTCACTTCCACAAGTTATACTATTATTAAATAAAATTACACTTTTTTCAAACTTTAACATATGAATCTATCCATATATAAGTTAATTTGTGATAGATTAAAAGATTATTTTGACGTCATAAATTAAAATTTATTATAAATATACAATTATTATAAAATTAAAAACCTTTTTAACTAGGGCAATCTATAATTTAATAAATGTAAAAGAATTTAATACTAATTAGCATTATGTTTTAATTAAAACACGCCAAAATTTATGAATATATATATGAATTTCTTTCTAATCCACACAATAAAACCAAAATTTCCTTCGGAAAATAAGAAATTATCTACTTAAAGAAAAAATTTTGTATTTTTATTACAAAAGTATAGCACATATTTATTTATTTTTTTGTTTTCAAGAGTCTGTATAGCTTTTCTTTATATAGTGTTCACTATTTTAGACAAATTTTAAAATAAAACTTTTTTATTAAAAACAAATAAAAAATAATTTTTAAAAAAGCAACCCAAACTTTTATGAAGGAAACTCACCCTTAAGTTGAATATCAATAGTATCAACATATACAAACACGAATGAGAGAATTTAAAGTAAGTTTTATATTCTACTAAGTTTTACCTATACCTACTCAAATATTTTTCTAAAATCTGAATAAGACATTACATGTTATGGACACACATTGAGCCGTCTTGTAACCCTCAAAACTCTAAATATAGGTTATGACCTTGTTTTATATTGGAAAATCAGTATTCGCATTAATGAAAGTCACGCCTTCCCACAAAAACACATCTTCCTACGTAGTTTCAACACCTTTCAACTGTTTGAAACTCAACTTCATTTTTTTCAAACTTTAAGACATGCACCTCAAAGGTTTTTCCAACGCTTACCCGAGTTAAGTTCAAAAACTCATCAAAATCAAATGTCTCAAAATCTAGAAAACACTTACTGATATTTACATACCCTACCAATAAACTCTTGTCTTAATAACAAAATTTGAATCAATATTTTTGTGAAGTATGACTTAAACTTTTGATGAAAAGAAAATATTTTTGGACAGAAGGAAAGGTAACGGTACTTGTGTGGGGGCTTGGGTGTGCAGTCAATGAACAATGTGCTGTGCCCCATCTCGTCTCTTTGATAACGATTGCATTCCTCCATTCGCGTTTGGCAACTCAACTATTTGTTATTTATCTCTGATTCTGACTTCATAATCAAATTTCTTATTCCTTCGCGTGTTCATGAACAGTGTCACATGTACCCCTTCTGGAATGCACCATTTCTTAGATAACCGATTGGATAAGGAAATAGTTCTTCTATCAACATTATGTAAAACGGCACAAACACACACCGTTTAATCAGAAAAACACATTCACTTTCAACAAGAGACTCGTTTTCATATGGTTGATTAAGATCATGCAGAGCTAACTCATTTATTTCTAGCTGCTCTATACAAAATACTTCTAATGATATCCGAACTACCGAAGCTCTAGCTACAGAACCAAACAGAAAAACATTACACTATTGAGATAGAGAGAGAGAGAGAAACACTACGAGACACAGAAACAGAAGCAAAAGCTAGCTAGCTAGCTATCTCTAAAGAAGAAAGTGGCTACTAAACTTCATTTTTGATTCATGCGTTCATATTTTTCTCTTGAGTGGGATCAATTACGTGGCCAATGAACACTGCTTCCAAGTCTGGTGGCGTGAAGAACTCTGGAAGAAGGCCATAATTGAACCTGAAGGAAGATTTTGGCTTCCTGGGAGGAGGTGGGCATAAGGGTGTGGGGATCTTGGAGTCCAGGGCTGTTGGTGTGGTGGAATGCTCCTCTGCGTCAACCTCTTCCTTCTCCACAGGAGCAGTGTATATAGGCTTCAATGGTGCTCGTAACGCAATTCCAGCCATGACCCAATTTCGGTTGTTACCTGAATCAAAGCCTCCCTCTACTTGAGCCTGCTCGGACAACCCCATGTGGATCAAAAAGCAAAAGACTTTCTAAGGCTTGGTATATATAAGAGGGAGATAGGTTTTTCGTTTTAGGGGTTGTTTTCTTTTTCTTTTGATAAGGAATGGGAAAGTGTTGACTGAAGAAAAGGTTGGAAGTGGGAAATAAAGAGAGAAAAGTTGTGGGGAGAGAGGAAAGGAAAAAGAGAAGAGGGTTTAGGTATGAGAATGAGAATGAGAGAAAGAGTGAGATAGAGTCTTAAATGTGTGGAATATATAAGGTGTGAGGATGATGAATGTTGGTGTGTTAAAAAAGAGATTGAGAAGAGAGAAGAAAGGGAGAAACTCGTGACATAAGCAGTGACCATTAAATAAAGAACACCAATTAGAAGAGTGTGAGAGAATGCTGCTTCTGCTGAGGGTGAAGATGCCCGTGAAAATGCCTCAACATAAGACACCATGTCTAAATAAATGCTTAATCCTTACTAATAAAATAATTATCATCATGGCCTCTCTCCACTTTTTGTATATTTTTTTTCTTTGTTTTTAACTTTTTACACACTCTAAGTTAAGAAAAAAGTTGAGTTCAGTCCATAAAGAATATGTTAGTCATGCATTCGTCACTAGAATAATTACTTATTCATCATTGGAATTAATAAAATAGCAAAATAGTTCTTGAAGTTGCACATTACTACTTAATTTAATAATTGAAATTGTAATTGATAGTCCCTTAAATAATACAACGATTAAATAGTTCTTGAAATATAAAGTATCCGTCATTTTACTTATTCAGATTTTAATAGTAAAACAGATTTGTTATCAATTATAAAAGTTTATTTACAGTTATTATCGCTAAATGTATGTTTCTATTGTTTGGCTGGGGAATAAAAAAGGAGCAATTAACTTTTTCACAATTAAGGACCATTGGTTTTTTCTTGTTATTTTAAAAACTAAATTTATATATAAATTATATTTTTTTAAGTATTTTTTATTTCAAAAATCAATTTGATTATCACTTAGTATATATTTTGATTAGTTTACTTTTATTTTCTGAAAAAATTAAACCACTGGGAACTCAAATTAATTTAAAATATAAAGAGACTTCAACAAAAAAAAAAACTTTAAATTAAAATTAAATTTAAATATAAGATGAAGATACACATAACTTTACAATAAAAAATAGATAGAGAAAAACAAACATTCTTATTTTTTTTATTTTTAATAAAAAAATCAAAAATAAAAGTAATGATAGTAACAAAATTGCTTATCATTATATGTTTTAATGTATGAAACTAAATCAGGGATATGACATAACAAATGTTATAATTAGAAAAGTATTAATACAACTAAAAAAATATTGACAAACTTCTTCCAATGAATAACTTTTTCATGCCCTAAAAATATATATATATATATATATATCCTATGTTTCGCTATGCTAATTAACCAATAATACAATAAGATATACATAGATTAAGAGATAAAGTGTCTCTTTTAATTCAATTCATTTCTTCCTGTCAAAAAAAAAAAACATAGATTAAGAGAGTGGTTTGAAATTTGGCGGGAATTGTGTTAGGGCATTGTGTTGTGATGGATGAAGAAGAATGCCAAGTTATTCCCTCTATGCCAAAAGCCATAAGCAATACAAAGCACCTTTCTCTTTTGCCCAAACTTTTTAAAGATGCAGCTCACAGGGAATCATATCACCACCAATCAGTCTCTTGTTTTTCAATTTTTTTTTTCCTACTTACTATTAATCTTTCAATTCTCTGCATCTCCATCATCTTTTGTCCCTTACCCTCATCAAATTTTAATTTCCACCAAACCCTTTTAACTCACTCTAGATTCACGTAACATGCATACATATTTCCATAGGTGGTGCATCCAGGCCCACGCTTTGATAAGATAAATTAAAGCTGTAGTTGTTGTCTGCTGATGCTCATCTTTTCGTCTGGTTTTGACTTCCTACATATTTATTAAGTCCTTGTGTTTATCCTTCACTTTGAATCTTCTGCTTACAGTTTTGCAAAGCACACCCTCCACTAAATATCTATCTTTTGTAACTAATTATCTTTTCTTTCATATTTACAACGTGTTACTATTCAATGCACAGATTAAGTCCCAGGCAAAATGCATAAGTTAGCTGGAAATTGCCATAAAAGAAAACACCTAAAAAAGATCCTCTTGAAAAGAAGGTGACCACAAACTAAGATCCAAGCTTTTGAAGACGTGAACACGGGATTCAATTCAATTCAATTAGTCACCCTATTACTCTTTCACTTTCACGTAATGAAAACAAAAACACCAATTTTTTGATTCAGCACGTTAATTAATAACATTAATAATGGAGACACAAGTATGGGATAAAGTGAGCCCTTCAAAATCAGCTGTAAAGTGATGTCATTTCTGGTCCTTCAAAAATGTTAACATACAGTATGATTCTTCAACAATGAAAAGTATAGTTTATGTACAAATATGAACAAATTAACATCTAAATTAGAATTTTGTTTCGTTTATTTTCTCAGTTCAAAAAATTATCAAAGTTGTGATATGTAATTAATAAATTTATGACTAAATATTTTTAAGATTTAAAGCAATGATAGTTCTATTTTTTAAAATAAAATTTTCTCATAAAATAAAATTTTACATATTAAGAGGGGTAATAAAAAAAAATATACATAATTTTAATAAGGTATACATATGCATGAACTTATTTATTTAGAAAGTGTATTTTAATAAATTATAACTTATTTTTTTAATCATACTACATGCCACCAAGAAAAAGAGTTTTTTTTTTTTATAATGGTTAAAAAACTGTTTGGATAATAATTTTAAAATTGTGGTTATTTAACTTCTTATTGTCTTTAATTTCAACAATAACTGCATTCATTGTTGTATATGATATACAACAATGGTTTGTTCTAGAACCTTTATTATATATTGTTTTCCATCATATATAACATATAATAATACTTTTTTTAGAATTTTCATCATATTGAATTAAAGCATATATCAGGATTGCACAACCCACAGCAAGATATATTAAAGCATAAATTTTCCTTTAATTAACATTCTGCTTAATATAATTTAATAAAATAAAAGATATAAAAGCAATTATAGATGTCATGTAAAAAATGAATAAACTATCTAATTGTAAAATCATAACTAAGAAAATTTTTATTTTTAATATTGGTTCATGAATACACTTCTAAACCTGAATAGACCATATTGTTTAATATTTGGTGAAAAACATTTCGTTTCTACCTTTATAATTGTTTTTAGATAAAATGTATTCTTAAAAATAGATTTTAAACATAACTCAATCTTACAAAATCAGTTTGTAAGATGAAGTTTGTATCAACTTATAAACTATTGAAAAGTATTATTTCTAGTCAATGTAGGATCTCCAATACACTCCCTTCACACAAAGACTTTCTAATTCGTGCACGAGACTATATATTTAAGGATGGTCCAGTAACAGCCCGATAGCGGGTGGCCTAATAGACCCAACATAGACATTAATACCATATAAAGAAGTAGATTAAGCCTAACTCAACCTTACAAAATCAACTTATAAGATGAGATTTACACCTACTTATAAACTATTGAAAGGCTTTATCCCTAGTCAATGTAGGATCTCTAACATGTATCCATTGCTTTTGTGGATAAAATGTATCAAATAAGGAGAAGATTGGAGAACACCTTACCATGGAATGCACCCACATATTTTCTTCCTCCTTTCATGAATAGCTATGGTGAACAAGATATGTGAAAAATCTTATAAAGATGGCGACAAGTTTTTGAGGTGTTTATAGTCATAAGGCATAATAAATGGGGACAAATATATGATTTTATAAGGTTCTGTGATGTAAAAATTTCCTAGAAGTTGAAAAAGGAACTTGATACGATTATAAATTACTTAATAGAATATAATAAAATAAGATATACATAGATTACTTAATAGAATACAATAAAATAATAAATATCATGTAAAACATGAAAAAACTATCTAATTGTAAAATCATAACTAAGAAAATTCTTATTTTTAATATTGGTTCATGAATACAATTCTAAATATGAATAAACCATATTGTTTAATATTTGGTAAAAAATATTTGTCTCCACCTTTAATAATTACTTTTGGATAAAATGTATTTTTAGAAAGTGACTTTAAGCCTAATTCAACTTTACAAAATCGGCTTGTAAGATGAGATTTGCACCCATTTATAAACGATTAAACAATATTATCTTTAGTCGATGTGGGATCTCTAACACATCATCTTCACACCAAGATTCTCCAACTCGTGCGTGAGACTATATATTTAAGGGTAGTCTAATAGTGACACGATAGTGGATGGCCCAATAGGCCCAACAACCTTGCTAGGATAGGCTTTAATACCATCTTAAGAAGTAGACTTTAAGTCTATATCAACCTTACAAAACCGACTTGTACGATGAAGTTTACATCCATTTATAAACTATCGAAATGCATTATTCCTAGTCGATGTGGGATCTCCAACATGTATCAATTGCTATTGTGGATAAAATGTATCAAACTAGGAGAAGATAAAAAAAAAAAAAAAAAAAAAAAAAAAAAAAAAAAAAAAAAAAAAAAAAAAAAAAAAAAAAAAACACCTTACCATGAGATGCGACCACATATTTCCTTTCTCATTTCCTAAATAAATATGGTGAACAAGATATGTGAAAACTCTTCTAAAGATGGCAACAAGTTTTTAAGGTGTTTATAGTCATAAGGCTTAATAGATGGGTATAAATATATGGTTTTGTAAGTTTCTGTTATGTAAAAAACTCCTAGAAGTTGAAAAAGGAACTCGATTTGATTATCATTGGCACTATCAAGTTACATGTCAACTAACACGTAGGATATGTGAATGAACTGGGAACATTAGTGGGCATTTGGAAAGAAAATCCAAGCAGTCTCTATGATCCTTTGATTTGTCAAAATTCGAGTTGTCATTTGATGCATATCCTGATGGAGGGTGTATTCGAAGAAATATTCTTGCTTGTGCCTACGGTTCTTTTACCTATACAACAGGTACACAATGATTGTGTGGTCGAAGGACACAAAGGAGCATAAGGCTCATTATGTGATGCATCCACTTAAACACCATGCAATTTGCACAACCTAGTGATAAAGGTCATAAATCTGAAAAGTCCTCGTGGGACCAACACAAACTTTTCTATTTCACGGGAGATGAAGTCATTAATATTGATGGTGGGGATGTACTAAGTTGCATAGATGAACTTTGCAATTTTAGTGACAATGTTGGAATTGTGGAGACTATGAGCCATGTTTGAAAGGATAAGACTCATACAAACATGTGAAATGGTACTTAGATGTAATATATAATGGAGAAACATTCTCTCATCTTCCATATTTAAACCACGACCCTTCACACGCATTGTTTGCTTCAAAACCTAAATGGGGCAAGGACTGCATATCCACTCATCATACTCCAATATACACCCTTAAGGGTATTGAGTGTTCTCCAAATATGCATTGATGGCCAATGCATCATATTAGATGTAGACTTGAAGGAAAAATCTTGTTTAGAGTAGTGGCTCAAACTCATAATCTTCTTTTATTGCCCTTTCATGCTAGGTGTGTTAGTATAGAATTTTCTAACTATGTGTTAAAGAAAAGCTCAACACTCATTATTCTAATTAAGTACTAAAAACAACAAAACATAAAACATGGTCATACTTCATCTGTAAGATGCAATTATTTGTTCAAGCAACAGATCATGTAAGATCTAAGTGTTTCATCTGTCAAACGATACAATACTTTGTAGCCTTGTCTTTACGTTTGATAAGCATTATGATACTCACATGATACGCAGATAGTCTTAATACTTCATGAATATTTGTATGCTTAATCTATGTTGCAAGGAATGTTTATGTTTTACATCTGACCAAGGAGATCTAAAAAATCTTACATCACATCAACATTCTCTTAAAACATGAGCTAAAGTTGTTTTATTTCAACAACTCTTAAGTGTTTGTTTTATCAACCTAGAAAAGTCTATTTGCTTTATACGATTTTGTATTTTTCACAAGTTCAAGTAAAGACAATTTGTCTAAGAGATAAGTACATCCAGCTATCAATATATTGTTTAAAGAAGAGAAAAAATATTTAATGCATGTTGGAGAACATTTAATAGATATTCTACGTCCAAGAAGCTCATCAAATGCAAGGAAGATATTCATGTGAGTGTAAAATTGCTCAACAACAAAAAAATGATTTACAACGGTTCTTTTCTTCAACATCTATATGTGTATGTGTGTGTCAAACGCAAGGAAGACATTCATATGAGTGTGAAATTTCTCAACAACAATCATTTACAATGGTTCTTTTGTGAAATTGTTCAACAACAATGATCTTCAATGGTTCTTTCCTTCAATGTTCTTTTTCTTCAATGTTTGTAAATGTGTCTAATAAGACAGAAATTTTGTTAGTATAGATTAACAATTTTATTTTATTTTTCAAACCTTTTTTTAAGTTAAAAACTATGATTTAATTAATTTTAATTTTAAAAAACTTCTTTCAGAAATAATGATACTAAGATATTTCATAAAGAGTTTAAATTTTGTATAGCATTTAATATTTGAATGATGTGTTAATTTTATTTGTTTGTATTTCTTTTAAAACATAATAAAATTAAATTAAGACATTCAGTGTCATAACGGTTACCAAAACTCAACATATTTTCAAAATTGATAGAATATTTTTTCAAATTTATTTTTCCATAAAAATTTAAATGTATTTTTTAATCAAATAAAAAAGAAACATATGTTTTTCATATTCTAAAAATTGTTAAAATCGACTCTCAAGTAATAGTCTGATTTAATATATATAAAAAATAATCTTTCATTAAATAAGTTATCTCGTCATTAACAAATATAAAGCAAATGTGTTGCAAAACTCCCAAAAATTAAATAGCTAACTAAATTTTCAAATTTTGACAATCACAAGTATACTTTAAGGTTTATGTCTAATAATCTCTTTTGTACTCCTTGATTTTTGCTTTTCATATTAGATCCAGCACTATACTCTTGCCCTCTTATATCATTAATGCCAACCTCATATTTTTTTTTTAATAGGCTAATAAGTTAATAAAAAAAAACTTGTTTTTATTGTTTCGTTGACTTGTAAAAACTCTAAAAAGTATTATTTTATTTTAATTGAACAATTCAAAGCATCAATGCATCTCAAAATAAGAATCATTTGCTCTTGATGACTTGCATATGAAGTAAAATAAAGAAATAGAAAAATTATTTGGCATTTTAGACTTTTTAGCATAGTATTTTTTTTTATTTGATAAACTAACAATTTTGTAAGTTCATTCTATATAATCAAATAATGATTATGAAGTTCAATATTCTTTATAAACCTAATATCTTCTTGCATCGCCGGATCAAATTCTAGTAACATCTAAATCAAACTTAAAAAAAGAAAATCATTATTTTTTTTTTTTGTATAATTTTTCACTTGTCCCACAAAAGGTTATTGTTTTTGGAAAGATATTTATATACAGCTATAATATTTCCTTCTCCTTATTATTTTGTTCTTAGATCTCTTTATCGATTGTATTTTTCCTTCCCAATCTTGTTTTTAATTAAACTCGTTTGTCCATATTAGTTAGATGTCTATGACTTGTTCACGACTCTTAAACCTAGTAACTTCATTGACTATAATTTGCAATATAAACATTGATTTTTAGCAAAACAACTTGCAACAAGAATAATATACTTTATCTAAATCGTTTGAAATTAGCCATATTTGATAATAAAACGAAGAAAAATATCTATTATTTTCAATCTTTCAAATATTGTATATTGTTATTGAAAATTTTTCAAGTATTGAATTAATCTCTAAAAATTTCATTATCGACTTGGATCATAAATTATGAAAGTGAAATATTGAATTATTTTATGAAAACAAACTGCCAAGGGCAACATTAACAAGTGGCTTCAAGTGCCCACGCACACCATTTTACTTTCATAGTCTCAATTTGTTGATTTTTTTTTCCAAGTCACACACAAACTGTACCCTAAAAAAATACTCACATAGCACACTCTGGCAAAAAAAAAAAAAAATACATATTTAATAGTTTACGGATTTAAATAAATTTATAACTATAATTGATATAGTAAGATTTTGTAATATATATTTTAAATATAATAAATTTATAAATTTAAAAGATAAAAAATAAACAAAAAAAATTAAATATTGATTTAAATTAACGATACGAGTGAATTTACAATTAAATGAAGTTATAAAATTAATTATATAAAATCTGGAATAATATATGCATATTCGAGAAATTAATTTTGTTGTAATATTCTTTTACAATAATTAATTGATGTAATATATATATACATATATATATATATATATATACATATATATATATATATATATATATATATATATATATATATATATATATATATATATATATATATATATTTGTTTGGTTTAATAAATACTTTAAACTTTATTAAGTAAATTTTAAATTAATGAGATAAGTGGTGAGATATATTTTGATAATAATTGTAAGTTATTTTTTTAAGTTCTTGCTGAATATAAATAATTTATTAAGTTATTCAATTTTGATGGGTTATATAGATAATAAGATGTAAGTTCCTTGCCTTAGTATTGATTATATTTTACAATTTATTTACATTAAAAAGTAATTATTCAAAAATTAGCATTTCTTTTTCATAAATTAATCTTCAATGTTTGATTACGTAAAATGTTTCTATACAAAATAATTAAATTAATTAATTTAAACCACTATTTTAGCTATATTAAATTTTTTTTAAGGAAAAAACTTTTAGTCGTAAAAATTAAAAAAAAAAACTCATTTTTATAACAATGATAACAAAATAATTTTAATGGATATATACTCAGAATTAACATTTTTTAAAAATAAAATTTAAATTTAATATTTTTATTTATTACTTTATTATTTTAAATATAAATAAAATAAATTTTACAAATGCTAGTAGACCAAATCTAAAAGTATAAAAATCCGTTTTCAATTTTGATTATCAATATAATTCAATACAATTGGATAATTTAACAAATTATTTACTTTGAGAAAAAAATTATTTAAGAAAAGTATATTTCTTTTGCAACTGTTATAAAAAAAAATATCTTAGCACTTATCTCAGTAATTTGAATTTATTTATTAAATTTAACAATAATATAATCTTATGTCAATTAATTATTGCAAAAGATGATAATAAAATTAATTTGCCAAATATGTATATATTACTTCAGATTTTATATAGTAAAATTGATAACTTCATTTAATTATAAATCCACTCAAATTATTAATCTAAATCAATATTTAAATTTCTAAATTTTATTATCAAGTAAGTTTATAAATTTATCATATTTAATATATATATATATATATAACAAAATTTTAATATTAATTATATATAAGATGTTATTTAAATTCTTAAAATATTAAAAAATATTTTTTAAATATTATTTTTAGTTAATTAATTAATTTTATCTTTATGATTTTTCTTTCCTTTTTTTAAATATAAAAAAAAAACAGAAAACCTTACTAAAATTTTATTATTGAATTCTTAGAAGTTTTTCGAAAACCAAATACTAGCAAGTGGGTTGTCTTCTTCCTTACCATTCTTCTCTTATTTAACTTTTTTTCATTTTTCTTTCTTTACAAATCTCCTCTCATAAACTCTCCTTTTTCTGTTCTTCTTTCCTCGTTCATCGTCTGTTTCAAACGAATCATCAAGCTCACTGTGTTATGAGCACCTGTTATATGAACTTCTTAAATTGTAAATATATTGAATTATATTTCATTGAAAAATTGTGAATATATTTTATTTTCTTTATTTTAGTCTAGTTGAATTATAATATAATATATTCATTTAAATTATATTCAATAAATTATATGATTCGTTGAAATAAAATAAGTGAAATAAACATACGCAAAATGAAGAATTAGATTAAAATTGAAAATTTTTCTTAAATAGAAATATTTAAATTGCGAAAAGAATAGAAAGATTTTCTTAAACAAAGATCAAATTAAAAACTTTTTTAACTACACTATTTATACGATGTATTCATTTTCTGAATAAAATAAACAAAGTCTTATATTTTAAATTTTTGGGGGAAAGGTTTTTCTTTTTATTAATTTAGATTAGTCTATTCGTGTTCTAATGAGAAAATGATATTATTTTATGTAAACCAAATTAATTTTTATTATGTTTTATATTTTATAAGCATAAATTTTCAAAACAAAATTATTAGTTTTATATAAAAGTTAAATATTTAAATTTTTTACCTAACTTCTCTTAAAAGGAATCTCTGACAAAACAAGTGCAGTAAAATAACTTCTACATACTTTTAATTTTAATTTTATCTTAAAAGTAACTTTAAATTAAAAAAAAAATAGCTTTATTAATAAAGACAAAAAAAGTTAAAGTATTTCGAAAAATGGTTTTTTTTGGAAGAGATTGAGTAGTGGAGGCGTAAAATCTCTTAAAAAAATATTTTTTATAAGAGATTTTTGTATTATGAAAAACGTTTTTTATAAGAGAGTTTTGTATTATAGAAAATGTTTTTCGTAAGAGGTTTTTGTATTATGAAAAATATTTTCCATAAGAGGTTTTTGTATTATGAAAAACATTTTTCGTAAGAGGTTTTTGTATTATGGAAAACATTTTCGGTAAGAGAGTTTTATATTATAAAAAAATGTTTTCGGTAAGAGGGTTTTATACTATGGAAAACTTTTTTCGTAAGAGGGTTTTGTATTATGAAAAACGTTTTTCGTAAGAGGGTTTTGTATTATTGAAACCCTCTCTTACAGAAAACCTTCTCCGTAAGTCACTTTCCCACTTCCGTCCCTACTACGAAAATGTTTTTCCGTAAGTCTTTTTCCCACCCCCGCACTACTACGGAAATGGTTTTCCGTAAGACGATTTCCCACCCCGTAGCCTTCTATGGATTTCATTTTTCATAACGAAATCCCTTCCAACCTATTTCAACAATCCCTCTACACCTCTACAGTAGCCACTAAAAGCACCCAAACATAAACCCACTTACCTCAAAATGCTGCCAAACAACCTTCTCTTCCACCACCGACGTGCGCCACTTCTGCCGTCACCAGAAAATGCAGCTGCAACAATCTCACATTTTCCATTTCTGACCAGGGCAATTGTGGTATATTATATGACTGATGGGGTGTAGGAAGCAATTGCTCACACTCATCACTAACCACGTAATCAAGCTAACACAGCATGTCTATGGCTTTAAGACAGATTCTTTCTGCACCCCAATACCCTAGTCCTACACCTCATGTTTTGAAAATGTCAAAATTGTCCCTGTGAAAATGACTGAAAGGACCTGCTATTTTTTGAAATAGAAAATACTAAACCGGATGGCCCCCATCCGGTTTATAATTTTTTTCAAAATGTGAATCGGATGACACCTCATCCGGTTTATATTTTGAAAAGAATGGTAAACCGGATGGGGGCCATCCGGTTCACATTTCTAAATGAAAATGTGAATCGGATGGCACCACATCCGGTTTACATTTTGGAAAAAAATTGTAAACCGGATGGGGGGCCATCCGATTTAGAATTTCATTTGCAAATGTGAATCGGATGGCCCCGTCCGGTTTACAATTTTTTTCCAAAATGTAAACCAGACGCGGGGCATCCGATTCATACGAAGTTCGTCTTCTCTGATGCAGATTCACCGTCGACGACAACCCAATCATCAAATTAACTACTCTAATCGTCAATACCACTCACAAATTGCTAATGAACATCTAAAATTTCTTATTTTTCACTTGTTTGAAGCTTTAATTCAGATTGAAGAAAATACACAGCTTCTCCTCCTAGATTGTGATGCAGACGTTGTAGACTCTCACTCATAAGCACATATCGCTTTTGTTGACGGTGGAGGTGAAAAACAGATACAATAACTGAACCGGATGCTACAGTGAAGCAGTGAATTGAATGCAAGCAAAGAAAGAATTAAGCGGATAAGAATGGTTAAGGAGGTGAATAGAGGTGGAGGATATTTTAATCTTTTACCATTTATCATTTAAGGACATATTTGTATTTTCCGATAGACTATAGAGGTATAAGATGAAGATATTGGGTTGGAGGAAGAATTCGTCTGGCTTTAAACTTGTCCAACTAACGTTACAAACTAGGCTTTTTCTTCCTACACCCTTATCATTTTTAAGATAATAATTTTATATCTTGTAAAAGTAAATTATACGTTGTGAAATTTTTTTAGAGCAAGCTTCTTTTAATTATTGGAACACGATCTTCATAATAGAATTTTTAAATTTGAATTTCTAAAATAGAAATTTTAGAATATTCTTTCCAAAATACTACATAAACTTTCTAAAACAAGCTTTACCCTTTAGAATGAGACAAAGATTCTAAAATAAGTTTTTTTAAACACATGAAATACAATGAGAGACTAGTTTTCTAAAACAAAATTTTCTGAATTTTTCAAAACATATATAGAAACTTTTGAACTAGCTTTTTTCGAGAATGAGCTCTCTTTCTTCTTCATCCACCCTTAGATGCGTTGGGGAATGGAGATGGGGAGCCGATGGCGCAGTGCAGTGAAAGAGATTTCTATTTGTATGGGGTGTAGTTAGGAATAACGGGGGTGCAGAGAGAAAAGCCTACAAACTAATATGAAAACTAAAGTTTCGATTTCGAAGGACTTCATTTTGGTTTTATTTTTTTACTAATAACCTATAAATAAGATCTATTTTTTTATTTAATCTCAATATTTTAACATTGCCAACTCTTATACACTAACACGCCACATAACAAACGGTATCAGTTGAAATTTGTACACGCCACATAACAAACGGTATCGGTTGAAATTTGTACTCTTTTTGCAGTTAGCAATTGTTTTCGAGTAGCGTAAAAATATCTAATTTGTCTGTTTCTGTTCACTCTCTTCTTTCTAATATTTGATATTTCGATCAATTTAGAACTTTTTAGCTCAACCTATATAACTTGATCAAAGATAATAAATTAACACGAAATCTTGATGTTTACTAATTGAAATAGTTTTCTTCTCAAGTTTAGATGGATAAAATTCATATGGTCTTGTCTAGATGAAATCCTTTTCCTTTTTCTTTTCACAATACTTTTGACAACACACACGAGTCTGAGGAGGAATGTACCATTCGACACTTAAAATCCATGTCAGATACTCACGTAAACAACATTATGAGTATAATTATGGAATCAGATACTAAGTTAACCTAAACTCGTCTAGGTAAAAGGTTCATGAAAATACTATAAATATTTAATGTTTCGATGTATTTAAAATTAACATTTATTGGACATTTATCAACTCATCTAAAACTATTAAGTGAAGAAAGGACATCTAGCCAGAAGATATCAAAAGCAGAATAGTTAAATCTTGTGGAGACTAGTCTCCAGGAACAAGTTTATTTTTATTCATTCAAATTTTATATGTAAAGGATCATTTCATTGATACAAATCAAAATCATAATTGAATTTATGAAAGTAGTCTCTTTCCAGATTAAAAACCAACTCAAATCCTATATTGGTTGGAGTGAGAGTCCTAAAGCATACAAACAAAATCGATACCAAAACACCATGATCAACCACAACAAAAATTATCTAGTACACGTTGGCAATTAATGTGTCGAGGTTTCTAATTATAAATTTGGAGGAAGTTACAATGTTTAACTTCCAATAAAACATTACACAATTCCTACTCTTGACTAGGATCTTGCTAAACAATGCTTAGCGATATTGGTTAAGATATTAACAGAAAAACATATATTATTGAAAATCTCAAGGAAGTGCATTAAAATTCATAAAAGAAAACACATTTTTATGCATTCCAATTAAAAAATTTCCCTTTTAATTAATCAGTGTCCTAAGCACACGGGTTAGCATTTATCTAGTTAGTATGCCACCTTAATTACAAATGAAGCTGCTATCTGTGGGTTCTAAGCATGTTGGAGATTGTTATACAAAACGTAATCAAATCCTCAAAACTGACGAGTAA
>Ga0209700_104650_pt1 | contig 24378 bp, 13 predicted proteins | sample SiratroredBW_FD_187528 | JGI IMG/M metagenome (GOLD analysis project Ga0209700, IMG submission 187528) | Root nodule microbial communities of legume samples collected from California, USA - Siratro red BW (SPAdes) (version 2) | ecosystem: Host-associated > Plants > Roots > Nodule | place: USA...
AAAAAAAAAAAAAAAAAAAAAGAAAAAACATGAAAACATAGATATAAAGTTAATTGTGGTTTAAGCTTTTAGGTATTGCCGTTGGTTTAGAGAGAGAAAGAGTAACATCAGGGTCCCTCTATATGTGCGTGTAAAGTCCCAACCTAAGCATTTGTCATCACTCAAAGAGTGGACAAATCCGGTCAACTTTGTTGCACCTTGGCCTGCACCTTCCTTCATCTTCCTCTCCTCTCTAACTCTTCACCCTCTTAATTAAACCCTTCTCCCTCGTTCCCCTTGTCATCACAACACTACAACGCAGCACATACTCTTCCTTTCTGCAACAAAACCACATATTATAAGCTTAGCCAGAATTACCAAATCATAGGATCCAACATGGGTTTTTCCTCAAAAGAAGAGAAGTCCAAGAGAATAATGAGGGGCTTGAAGACTGTGTTCTTCTTGATCACTATGGTTATATCGCTTCTTCTTTTCTCTGCCCCGGTTCTCCTTGTTATTGCCGATGCACTTCTTCCTTCGGCTCTTCTCTCAACGATTTCCTCCTCCTCTTTCTCCTTGGAAAATCTCGCTTCCCATTTCCACGACTACGATTTCCGATACTCCCTCATTGATATTCCCCTTATCTCCGTAATACGATCCTTCATCATCTTCTGTAAGTCTACACACACACACTAGTATACACAGTAGAAAAACTATAATTGGCCACCGAGCAATTTATATGTATTGTTTCTTGAAAAAAAAAGATCGCTACCGGTGATCTTAGTGACCGATTTTTTTTTTAATCAAGGTGAATTTCTGTAGTGATTTTCGAGGACCCTTTTGAAGGTTGTTTAATGGGTTGTTAATCTTTTTTTGTAGGTGTTTATAGCTTGTGTGATGGACCGAGGCTTTCGAACGGACCTTATTTGGGGATTACGACCATGTGTTCTGTTTTGTCTCTGATGTTTGTGTCGTTGAAGGCTGTTTACATCTTCAGTGTTTGGGGTGTTGATCGAAGTGGGTATGTTGGAGGGACCGAAATTGCTCTGTTCGTATGCTCCTGTGCGTTGGCCGTGGGGCATGTTGTCGTGGCCTACAGAACAAGTTGCAGGGAAAGAAGGAAGCTTTTGGTTTACAAAATTGACATTGAAGCTGTAAGTGTCTCCTCTCCCCTTACGCACGCCATTTTCCTTTCCACCAAAGTTTAATTCAACTTTAGAATTAAAATTATTGCGTGTGTTAGTGGAACAAGATAGTTTTGCATAACACTGTACTTTTGGAAATTCGAATCTTTTTAATCTAGTGAAAATTCAAGCTAATTCCTATTTCTTAATCGTTTTTCGTGACGCGGGGTTTACACGGAGGGAAACTAATGGGAATTTTGGTGTGGTAGGAAGGACCCACTATAAGTACCGTTTTTTATGATCAAGGAAACTTCAATAGGGGCATTATTTATTGACCTTAGTACCGTGGGAAACTTTGTTAGAACATGGACTCTATAGTAATTCTCTACCAACAATTATGGTATGTTATTAGTGTATAAATTCATGGTTTAGCATTATCTTTTGTTCTACCTTCTACCACTTTTCTTACACAAAAAATAAGGGTTGGTTTTGATTTTCCCCGCCTCTCTAGAAGGTCAATAGTTTGATTTGTTGACAACTCCTCTTGAATGCACAAAAGCAAAATTCAAATTCAGTCTTGCAATTTATTTTATTTTCAGCTTTGGCGACATAGGTAGTTGACTATTCTAAACAGCCAAATTGAGCTGGTTGGAAATTGGCCACAAACTGCGGTCATATGGGGATGTTGGACTCCTCATCAAATCCTCTATGGCGAAATTATTCTTCTAAATGCTTGAATCCTAAAATTATTTTTATCAAAAAAAAAAGTTTCTTGCTTATCCTTGATCCAAATAAGACTTGGTCTCACATATTTAAATCCTCTCCTTCTTCAGCCTTGTGTTCGAAGAATAGCCGCCCTTAATTGATGACTAAAGTCGATTATAATATAATATAGTTTACAAATATCTAGATATGTATTTGATCATGTGCGTATGCAGAGAGATGTTTAGTCGTTAACTTATTTTGATGTTAAATATTACTATTTTTTTCCCTTACCTAAGATCACGGCCTTCAATACTGCCATCCCTATCGGCACCCTGCAAGTTGAGGGTTCCCCACTACTCACAACTGTTATTGATAGACAGGTTTCTCTCACCTAGTCACACGACATAAACAAGTTATTCCCACGTGCTTACCTCACACTATATTTAATAATAGTAATCAAAGTAATAGTAATATTATTCTCATATCTTTACACGTTTATCTGCACAAACAGATACAAAATGATTATGACATTAACCATGTTTCACTTTTGATGTATGTATACTCAGATTTCAGCTTGCAAAAACGGGTATCCCAGGTATCCCAAGATTCCTCAGGAAGAACGAATCAAATGAGCTACTGTGCCGCTCCAAGATTAAAGTAAATATCATCTATGGATTGTCAACTAACAACTTCAGCTATTCTTAATTATATATGTCTTGCGTGCGTCAAGGGTTGCTACGGTAATTATATTTAATGACGAAATACTTAACTTTTTTGGTAAAATTAAACAGTGATTAGCGGAAATTAGCAAAGTCCTAAATGTTTTTTTTTTTTGTTCTCTGTTGTATCAGGTTTATGGAAAGGATGCCAGCAACCGTGACACCTAACTTTCTAACCTCGGATACTGTCAGTTTAATGCTACCAGGATACATAAAGTTGTTGAATGGTGTTTAGGTATAATTATATAATCGGTATATCTAATAGAGCTTCATCTTTGGCGATTTATATGTATATCTATTTTGCTTCGTTATTTATATTCTTCCTTTGCAATTGTTTCGTGTATATCTTATTGTGCATATATAAACAACTGAATCTGAATCCATCTGGATTCTTGTTACACCTTCATTACTTAATTGTTGCACTAAACCGGTCTTTTAATTTAGCGTTCAAGAGATTTATTAAATTTTGAAAAAAAGTACTTAAAACAATAATCATTTGACGATCGTAAAATAAATATTAAAGGTTTGGTGTGTGTGTGTGTATTTTATTTCAATACAGAAATATAAATCTTAAGTTTTACCTGACTTACTGGAGTAGCCTGGCTATAGAAAAATACATACTTTTTTACAGGCACTTCAATTTCATTAAGTTTTTCAAAAAAAAAAAAAAAAAAAAAAAAAAGTGAAACATTATAGTCTTCTGTAGAAATAAAATTATCATCTTACTCGTAAGTCATAACACTCCCCGAAGTATGAGTTTTTATGTTGCCATGTTTTTGTTCTATTTCAACCCCATCTAGAAATAAAATAAATCATTAATTTCTTCACGTTGTGAATGGCATCGGTAACGTTTATAGTATAAAATTAATTATCGAGGAATTTACATCGAATAAACATTGTCAAACTTAACTTGCTTAATTATCATAGCGAGTTATTCTTTGATTTTATGTTACTTTTAATTTACATTGTATATAAAACTATTAATCAGTAATATAGTTTTCAACTACATTAAGTTAAACATATTAATCTTGAAAACTTACTTTTTATTTTTTCTATTTGGCAACTTGAAAAAAATATTGACTATCATTGTTCTACCTAACTTGTTATTTGGTTCTCAATAATAAGAAATCTTGTCGTTTACATTTTTTAGGAAAATATTGTATGTATGTAAATTAAGAGAGAGAAAGTCATTATTATCAAAATATTGTAAAAATAGCAAAACTAGATTAATTTTGTGACAAAAGTAATAATTGGTTTACTTAATATTGGAGGCAAGTTATTAAATGTTTGGATTATGGTTATAATTGGTCATCAAATTATTCTACTATAAATTTGATTTTAATACAATATAAAAAAGTCATGACAGATTTTAATTACAAAAATAATTTGGTCATGATAAAAATAGCGAATGATTAACATCTCTAATAAAAATAGTAATAAAATATTTTGATAGTAATATTAATTTGTGTAGCGACTAAAATAACAACAAAAATTTATGATACTTAAATTATAATTGCTAAATAGAAACTTCGTCACTTAAACTGTAAGATTATGGTTGAGTGACTGTTATCTATTTTGCTTAAGATATCTAATTTTATTTAAAATTAACTTGATATTTTTCTCACTCTAGCATTCCTTTATTGTGTGGATAACTAACTTTAGAGAAAGGAGAATCAATATGGACTCTCTTTATCTTAAGCGTCTAATATGTTGCTTGAACAATATGACTTGGAGAACAAGTCACAAAAAAATATAATTCATCATCCCTTGATTGATCATTTTGCCACTAAAAAGCTAGGAGGGCTTTAGAGAGAGAATTGCTTCAACATTCTATAAGTTGGATAAGGAGCATTATTGCTTTGTGCAAATAGTGAGTGTTTATTACTTGAGCATTGCCAAATGTGTAGAACAACAACATTATGTATTAATTCTAAAAAATTTCAAATATCATTTTTATTGATGTCTTACCCTATTTCAACCTTCAAATACAACGATTATGTATTATGAATTTAAGCATAAATTAAAAGTCTCATATTAGGTAAGAATTACTACAAGAACAATAAAGAAAGAGAAATAATCACAAGCCTATTGTATTAGAAGTGGTGTCTTGATCTTTTATATGAGTTTGCTCATAACTCATTAAAGTTGAACCTTTTCATTGTTTTATCTCAAAGATCTAACAAGTGGTAGATGAATATTAACACGAACAATCTCGCATTTGAGAAAGAGATTATTATGAATTTAAGTGTAGATTAGAATAATAAGAAAGAGACATATAATATATTATCTTAAAATTTAAAATTATAGATTGTGTCATGATTTCTAATGAGTTTCTTCATAATTCATTGATGTTAAATCTCTTTAAAGTTTTTTTCATAAAAAAATAATACTTTCATTTATAATCCCATCACATAAAAAATTATGAAATTTTAAAAATAAAATATGAAATACTTAAAATTTTAATTTATATATTTAAGCATGACTTATAATTTTGGATGATCTTATCCGTACATCACTTAAAAAATGTAAGAAAACTTTATAAAGTGAAGATAATGTACTATACATTTTTGACTTGTCTATAATATGAAGGGATACCATTTTTACTATTTGGATCATCTTAAAAGTTTATGTTAAAAATATCTAAACAGTTTTTATACGAAGAAATAAACTTTATACGAAAAAACCCAACTCCAATTATTAAGGAGTGCGAAAATGGCTTTTCAACTCGTTTAGTAAACATTTGTATATAATACTTGTGTCACTTGAGTTTAAATATATTTCTCTCGGGTTAATCTTTTCAATATTTTTGTTTATTGAGGAGAGGAAAGAGGAATAAAGTTTGTAAGAAAGATTCCATTCACACGTATAAAATAAAAGTGGAGTTTTAGCAATGTATTATATATTATTCGGTAAGTGAGAGACTTATTTATTGGAATATTGTCATACGTTAAAGTTACAACTCTCTTATTTTATTTTCTTGTGTATAATTTTGAAATGGAACTCAGAATTAGATGTTTTAGAATCTGAATCTCACAATATTCTTTTTAAAATATTTTTATCATTAAAAAATTGTATATAAAAATTATTAAATCCAATCTATTGGTTAGATAATCTCCAACCTAATCCCTGTTTATGTATAATGAAAATAATAATAACAATAATCCTATATAACAATTAATAAATCAAACATTAACAACCTAAATACTTCAGACAAACAAAGCTTACAGATAAAGTCTTATTATTTCCACTACTAATGAACCTAAATCATTCAATAAAACTTATCATTTTATTTTAAAATACAAAATATTTTATTTTAAAATACAAAAGAAATATTTTAAAATATACAATATAAAATATAAAAGATGTATTTCAGAATATACAGTTCACAATACAAAACATGTATTTTATAATATATAATAAGTCATTCAATAAAACTTATTATTTTATTTTACCATATAAAATATATATTTTGGAACGTATATATCAAAATACAAAAAAATGTATTTCATAATAATTCGGTATACAATATGTATTTTGGAATACACAATGTATTTCAGATTGTAAAATTTAGAATATATCATTTTTTGAATTTTTTAAATATTTTGAAATTTTATTTGAAATAATTCTGAATATAATTAATTTATTATAAAATATATTTTAAACATAAATAATTTATTTAATACAAAGATTTTTTTAATATGAACAATATTCACTTAAAATAAACACAATAAATAATGATAATATATCCGATATATTAATGTTAAGAAATTTTGTACGGTATCATTGTTAAATTTAAAAATACAAAACTTAGGTGAATTAAAGACTTGTCTAAAAACTAAAACTATGTTCCTATTGCCTATTCCGTATAACACATGGATGTCTGGTTTAAACAATTTATTCATTTGTGACCTCATGGACCAACTACGATGCACGGTGAGTTTCATCACATATTGGAGTACCTTCTGTCACATGTCTAAGTTGATTATGTATTACAAAATGTCAACGATCTTCATGAATATACCTTGTTTTTTATGAATTTACATTAGACACTTGAAAAATGAAAACAAAAAACCATACTATTGGGTCGTGTAGTTTAAATTTATGGGATGTGGAATGTAGAGCCCTGTTAAAAAAAACTTATGTTGATCTATAATGGATATTTTGAAACACACTTTTGGATCCAATAATATATTATAAATTGCGTATTTTGGAATATATTTTCCCAAGACACATTTCAAAATGCATTTCTTAGATCTAAAAATTATATTATGGAATGTATTGATATATTCTAATGTATTAGAATTTTACATTCAAAAATATAATATTAGAATATATATCGAATTGTGGAATGTAAAATGTACTATTGGATTGTATATTTTGAAATATATTATCTAAATTCATAAATATTTATTAAAATATACAGTTCAGAATTTATCTTTTTAAAAAAAATTTGTCATTTCACCCACTCACAAGATTGGAGGTTTAAAAACATGGGAGTGCGAAATGCAATACCCTATATATAATAATCTGACAAGTTCTTCCTACACCATAATAAGATTCTTTCTGCACCTTAATAAAAAAATTTATTTCGCAATTATCCTTATATGAGAACCGGATGGCACCCCTATCCGGTTGTTATTTTTTTCAAATGAAAACCGGATGGACTGCTCATCCTGTTGTTAATTTTTTTTCAAATGACAACCGGATGGGGGTGTCATCCGGTTCTCATTTCCAAATCAAAATGATAACTGGATGAAACTCATCCGGTTATCATAATCAAAATCGAAAACGGATTAATTTTTCGATTTGGACTATGAGAACGGAATGAATTTCATTCGGTTATCATTTTGATTTAGAAATGAGAACCGGATGACACCCCCATCCGATTGTCATTTGAAAAAAAATTAACAACCGGATGAACAGGCCATCCGGTTGTCATTTGAACAAAAATAACAACCGGATGAGCAGGTCATCCGGTTGTCAATTTTTTTTAAATGACAACCAGATGGGATGTCATCCGATTTTCATATAAGAGTAATTACAGAATGAATTTTTTTATTAGGGTGCAGGAAGAATCTTATTAGGATTTAGGAAGAATTCGTCTAATAATCTTCCAAATGAGTCGGTCGGGTCTTTTGGGCCTCTTCAATCCATAATCCACTGAGAGAAGAGGGCAAAAAAAAAATAAGTTTCAAAATTTTCAAAACAAAGAGCGAGTACGACGTCGTTCTTACACATCGAGGAACCACCGCGCCGGAAAGAAAAACAGCAAGGGTTCGAACTGTGAAAGTGAAACTCGAAGGAAGAAAGAACGAAGCATAAAGCAGCAACAACGATGAGAATCACGTTGGACCCGAGCTCGGAGCCCAGCCCAAGCCACTCCCAAACTCCCAAAGACGAAGTCGAGTGGGTCCCGCTTCCTAAGCACCCTCTCTTCACCGCACATGGCGGCGCCACCGTTGCCGCTTACCGGAATCTCTTGGCCTGGGACGGAGCCTCGCGCCTCTACTTCTGGGACGCCAACAACCGCTTCCTCCACCGCCTCACTCTCCGACTTGGCGACCCCGACCCCTCTTCCGTCCTTGCCTCTTCTCCCTCGAAGGTCTCTCTCTCTCGGCATTTAGATTTTCGTACAAACGGAATCCAATGATATGGTAATTCGTTATTGAATTTGAAACAGGTGTTGCAAGCGGACGCCGTGCTCGATTTCGACGTCCGCAAAATCTCCGTCAACAGGAACGGAACAGCAGTACTCCTTTTCGGTTCCGAAAAGCTCTCTGTTATGTATCTCTACGGACGCGCATCTAAGAAGGATGTGAACTTGATTTGCAGGTACAATTCCAAGTTGAATTTACTACTATAATATGTTTTTTTCTCTGCTACTGAATAATCTCAGTTGTTTCTGAAATATTTATTTTCTTTATTAAAATAGTTTGCGAGTTATTTTTATCGGATTTTCAAGTTTATTCTTGAGTTGCATTGCATAGCAAGGAGGTTATGGTTATAAATTATAGGAAACATGATTGAGGGACACGTATGTTCTGCTTGAACTAGATACCCAGAGAGGGATAGAGATAGAAGGGAAAGAAAGGTAGATATGATATGATGAAAAGGGAGATAGAGAGAATGGAAGAGCGTCAATTAGGTATATACACTATTCAGGTTTCTCAGCGTATCAATACTCTAAACTGTGATCAGTGTGTGCAATTTTTTTATGTTGCTGGAGTTATGAGCTTTTCGTTACCTTCATAGAATTTGTTTAACCCTTTTTTTCTTGACATCTTGTTGCAGGACTATTACTGTTGGTTCTCAGACATATTCCACTGGTGGCAATGATATTAGGGTGTTGCAAGTATTATGGCACCCTTACAGCGATACTCATCTGGGAATTCTTTCTTCTGACTCAGTTTTCAGGTAAGCTATTTTTATAATGATGTAGGATATTCAATATTGTTTAGTATGGTTTGACTTATAACGCATGGACTTTGATTATTCAATGAGTCATCTTGGTTTATGCTGGACTTGAAAGATATTGCTGTTGGAATGGCTTCAAATGCAATGCTGAGATTTAGAAAATGAAAGGCTACAATTCTATAAAAGAATAAATATATCAGTTTGATATTGTAAAAATTTCATGGCAAATTGGGTGGTCTTTCTAATGTTATTATCTACATTAGTACGAGAGTATAACAAGCCTAGCTTATATGGGCTCCGGTCCATTTTCGCCAGAAAATAAAAAATTCCATCGAGCCATTAGTTTTAAAGTTTGTGTCCTACTTCACCCTTATATCTAATAGGTAAATAATATCATTAAGTTTTAAATTTCATTTCCTTTGAATTATTTTCACGTGCATAATATGTTCCGTAGTCATATAATAGTTGTGTACTTGTTTTAACACCAACATTTCGTATTTATGCTTTTGTTTTATTTTGTGTATATCTTTGCTTTCTTGGTTGGATAAGACATTATTTAACTGTGAGTTATGTTGTCATGTTTCCCTCTAATTGCAAAATCGTCTTTGTAGACTTTTCAACCTGGCTGTGGATCCTTTGCAACCAGAGCAAGAATATTATTTACAGCCTGTTGAGCCTGGTAGATCTAGAAATGCCTCATCAGTGTGCCCAGTTGATTTTTCTTTTGGGGGTGACCACTTGTGGGACAGGTTTAGTGTAAGTTCTGATGTTATTTTTATTTAACTGTTCCTAAATTTTCTTTTTTGTCCACTTTACATTATCTACTGACCTTACTTATTGGTTTTAAACATTTTATTAATTGTGCTACTCAACAGGTTTTTATTTTGTTCAGTAATGGGGCTATCTATGTACTGTGCCCAATTGTTCCATTTGGAAGGTATTTTACTGCTCTTATTATCTGGCTTTCTCTTACTGCAGAAATATCACCACTACTTCCTGGATTATGGTTTTGTTTGCAAAAGGCATTTACAATGACTTAAGCACCTGTATAAATATTCGGGAGAGAATATGAAAAAAATTAACCTTAGTTCCTCTTCAACCATAGAAACAACGTGTAGAAGAACTTATTCAATAACTGCTTACTTAAGCTGTTTACCTTAAGTAAACCTTGATATCATGTAGATAGAGTTATTTCTGTGTAATGTTTGTACCCTACTCAGATTTTTTTTTTTATTCGTGACTGTTTTCTCTGCTTCTCCACAGTCTCTTCAAATGCGAGTCTTTGGTAGAAATATACAATGATGCTCACACATTTGGAATAATATCAGCCAACTCTGTTGCTGCGAGTAATGCAAAGTTGGCAATCTCCTGGTTAGAAGCAGCATTTCCTGAGTTACAGAACCAAGATACTGAAGCAGACAGCCTGTCCTTGCTAAGAGCTCATGCCTATTCTTTATTTGATGCATCTCTTGTTTTGCAGGTATACATATACTCTAAACAGATAGTTCCATTAGTTGCAGTGTTACATAATATGATTTTTTGTATGTTTTTGAATATGTAGGGACCTCTGCGAAGAGTAGGTCAGGATGGAAATGAAGATTCAGTTGGTAGTAGTGCAGAATGTGAAGGTCGGGCTGTTAGTTTTCTCTACAATTTAGTCAGCAAAGACTCTATTTTGGTCACTGCCTGGAGTGGTGGGCAATTGCAGATAGATGCTCTAGCTGATGAGATCCAACCTGTCTGGTGTGTTGGTAGTCCACCTCGTCTTCGTGTTGATTCCTATGACCAAATTCTTGGCCTTGCTATGATTTGTGAGTCAATTACCTTCAGTAGTCTGGGGAAGGTTGATCATAATGCCTGGTTGGGTAATCCACCCCCTTTACTGAGACTGGCTATTGTTGATTTGGCTCTGCCTCGAAGAGCAGAAAGTGGTTATAATATTTCTTTGTTCATTGATATGCTTATGCCAGAAAGAATATATTCCCTTCATGATGGAGGGATTGACTCAATAGTTTTACATTTTCTTCCATTTACTAGTCAGTCAAATGGCAAGGATGATACGATGAAAACACCGTCTGTGCACCCTGTGTTAAATACTTGCCAGAGTGGATACACCTCAGAACCCTCATTTTGTGGCTTTGTGTCTCTATCAGATTCATTTGGATATTCATGGATTGTAGCTATAACACTTTCTCACGAGTGTGTTGTGCTTGAGATGAAAAGTTGGAACCTCTTGCTTCCAGTAAGTATTGATATGGACAAGAAATCTATTTCATCAGATGGGGAATCAAAGGAGAGAGATATACCAACAATAATTAGCAAAGAACTACTTAGTGGACCCAAGGAGGTACTTGTTCCCCATGCCTCTCCGAGTTTGCGTTCTGTTTCAGCTGATTCAATTGAAGGTCGATCAACATTACATCAGTATTTCAAGCTGTTTCATGAAACTTATGTGGAGTATGGACATAAGGTAGGACTACCATAGTGTCCCAGCCTTTTATTCTTGATTCTGATTTATCCGAGTCCATATTCTGACCTCGTGTATTTATCATATTTGCTCATTCAGTAGTATTCTCAAATTTTGGCCAAATAGTAATAATTGAGCCAAGAGTCATTAATATTTCTAAGAAGGCTGAATATAATGGACTATAAATTCTATCAAATGAACTTAAAAGTTTTTTATGACTACTTCTGCAATATATTTGCATGAGAAGAAAAATTAGACATTGTATGTTAGTATGTGAATTGACGCAGTTCATTAAAATTTGATTCATTAGTTCTTTATTCTATGTGCTATGTACTCTAAATGGGATTTCTAAAATCAGCTATGATTTTTTATAATAATTGTTGGATCTCTTCGATCTCGTTTTGTCATAATAGGTGTACCTGGAGCTCAGGCATCACGCACCTCAGTTGAAGAAAATCATCAATGACCAACATTCTCGTTTAGGCGATGCACAACAGAAACTTTTAAATGTTGAGGGGAAAGAGGCTATATTAAAGAAAAGGTTAGATCGTGCTATTCAAATGCACAATTCTCTGGAAGAGCGCTTGCAACAATTAAGGAACTTGCCTTGTGCTCGCAAAAACCCTCTGTCCAGAGCAGAGCGGCAATTTAAATCAGAGCTTGGTAATGGATGTTCGATCCCTTACTTTTACTATTTATCTGTTAATGAAATTTTGAATACCTTTTCTTAAAGATTCATATTTAAATCCTAATCGGATAAATATTTTATTAATACTTCTAGAAGATAAAAAAAAAAGATTAAATGAATGAAGTTCTTCTCATAGATTAGAATCAAGTTGTGTATTGTAATTTCTAAAAGAGTTAGATGAGAGTTTAGATACAAGTTAATTGCGTAAGTTGACTTTAGTTTATAGATGTTCTATTCATTTTACTTTCTTATTTTCTTTTTTTACAAGTTTTTATAGAGAAGTATATACATATAAAACTTTAATGGTTTGCAATAATAGTATGCTTTGCACAAGAGCTCTGCCTGAATCTAGAAATGTTTACTCTCTAGTTGTCTCTCTTTTCCTTTGCCTGATACACCATTCCCCATTCTGAATCATCTATGGTCATTTCTATCTAATGAGAATTTTTTTCAAAAGCACTAAATCACCCCTTTTTTCCAGACCGCTTTAAGGAAGTTGAGTTGGATGCTTTGCATTCTTCTGTTGATGCGCTAAGTGCAAGGCTGAGAAGGCACTTGCAAGCTGCGAAAGCTAATCAGCAACAGAAAACAGCTGGGAAGAAAAATCATGCTGGAGACAATCAGATATCCATGCTCAAATCATCTCTTGAAAAACTCTCACTTGTAAATACTGAGAATTCAAAGAAAGTTAAACTGCTGGAGTCTACATTGAGAAACAAAGAAAGAAGCAGCGGCAGAGAATCAAGCCTGCCTTTGCCCTAAAACCGTCCTATGGTATTTGCTTTCTTATCCGGAATGGTGAGATTTGAATATGATCCTGCTGTTTGCACTCTACTAGTTTGGGAGTGAAGTTAACGTATTTACACTGGAAAATACCTTCATGTCAACATCAATAGGAAAAAGAAGGTAACAAGAACGCCCTTTTCAATATGTCAGTTTCAGAGAAGAAATGCCAGGAAACCATGGTATTTCCATTGAGTAGAATGGAACATGCAAGAGACCGGCTTTTCAGTTGCCTTCATGGAAATTAGAGTTGTCCAAAAAAACATGTACTTGAATTTGTTTACTGTATGAGCTGCAAAGGGCCCATAGCATGCCTTAGCGAACAATCTCTCGCTATATATGAATGTAACCAAAAAAAAAAAACAAGTTAAATATCATGCATAATCAAAATCGTCATCATTAGGAGTGAGTAAAATGTATGAATTAAACAGAACTACACTGAATTACGTAATTCGGACAAATTGAGTGTAACTGAATTATTAAAATTGGTTGAACAATCTAAATTGTCGAACTTCTTTAAACATATATCTGACTTTAGAATAGTTTATATATATATATATATATATATATATATATATTTGAATTACTCAAAGTACAATTAAGTTTAAACAGTTTAATTTAATGAAAATTCAATTTTAAAATCTAAACTGGAGTAGTTTGCTTCATATATTTTAAACCAGTTCAATTTTTTTAATGCAGTTTAGTTCTGTTTTGCTGTGTTTGGTTTAGTTTTATTCTTCTAGACAGTCTTTGTTTAGTTATATTATTTTACAGTCTAACTGTAACTGAAATTGCTGATAAATAAACCCGTTGCTCCAACCGAAACATCTGATAGCATGTTTTTAGAAATTAAGTAATAAGAAATTTCCGAAAAAGAAAAACTTCAAAATCTTTCGAAAATAATTTCTTAAAAAAATAACGGAAAAAAACCCTAATAGTAAACCACACTGGCAATTCTAGGTGACTGTACAGTCCATTTTAATAAATAAGGCAGAGTAGTTTTCAATGTTTAGCATAGAGTAAATTATAAATGTTCCAACATCAAGTCTACAAGACAGACTTGTTAGGATAAATTACTACATTCGAAGTGCTTTGATTTTAAAAGAAAGTTTCACAAAATTAAGGGAAGGAGAAATATATAAGTATTCTTAATCTCAATTTTTAAGTTGAGGCTAATAGATGTATCAGATCAACGGATGTAATCGAAAATTGGAAATATTGCATTATCTTTCTGAATAAATTAATCGTTTTTAAAAAAAGTTTAAATGGATTTTTTTAAAACTAAAAAGTTGGTGCATAAACTAATTGTTAAAATTTCTTAAACTTATTTGCTTTTTTAATTATATTTACTTAATTTTAACTCTAAAAAATATTTTTGTTTTGGATAAATTTATCTAAAGATGCCGTATTGTTCATTTTCAATGGATTAGTCTTCAAAGACGTACAGGTCCAATACCTTTCCATTAGCGCTGCCATTCATAAAACATAGCAGGCCATTCACACATTTTTTTCGGCTGTTGCTTCCTACACGGTAGAAATTGTGACCTGCACTAAATATTTTTTTTAAATGTCAGAAATGCCCTTGTGATTTTTGTTTTGTCCATGGCAATGGATTAGCACGACAAGGCCGTTTTTGTTCGGCCCAGTATGAGAGCGCTCTTTCAAAAATGTTGTATCATTGTGCTAGAAAGCAATTGAAAGAATGGAAACTGCCTGTAAATTTCAAATACTATTTTTCTATGATTTGAATAATTTTCAGTAAACACTTTCTTTAAGTTTATTCTAAAAATAATCATTCAAATTGTTTTAAAAAATAATATATTTATTAAAAGAGTAAGCTTACTTTAGTATTTCTTTTTTTACAAAAAGTGACATTTATGATTGCTCTTAACACAGGAAAAAAATAATCATACACTGCAGTCATTATAATATAAATCAATATAGTTCCATGCTTTTCGAGTTCTCTTACATGCATTGATGAGTGATCCTCATAATATTTTTCTTTTTATTTGGATGCCTTTGTATCGATAAACCACTACAGGATATGATTAAATTAAGTTGAATTGAACTACCGTTGCCTTTATTTTATCCAACAAATACCTTTTAAATCAAGTTGAATTGTGCTAAATTGCAAACTTTTCTGAAAGAAGAACCAACTAAAATCATATATGAATTGCTAAACTGAAATATAATTTAATTATTTATTCATATATGATGAACAAGAACTTATTAAATTGATCTACGCTCAGCTTCCTCTGTGCCTTCTCTATCTGTTATGCTTAGTTTTCATGTTGCTATACATGGTTTGCACTTCTAGGCTTGACAAGAATGGGATACCTCTTCTGCGTCCTAGTTGTTGGGAAAAACACCAGCTTATCTTCCTCAGCGGGAACCCAACTGCCATGAATTGAAATTAGCGATAGATTAATTAAACTCTTCAACACATGCACCATAATTAACATGCATAACAGTACAAAATGTTTGTACCTAAAGCGGGTGACAAAGCGGTGAAGGAAGACAGAAAGTACAACTCTGGCTAGCTCATAACCAGGGCACAACCGTGGCCCTCCCCCAAAAGGTGTATAAACATTCCCAGGGTTTACTGATTCTGATGAGTTACTCTGATAAATTTTGATCATTGGTAAGTGACAAGAATAAAAATTTATTTGAGACTGAACTTAGATTAGTAATAACGACTGAAGTACCTGCCATCTCCAGGGATTGAAGGTGCGTGCATCTTTGTAATATTCAGGATTCAGATGTACAGCACGAAATGATGCAAAGACCTTCCATCCCTTAGGAATAGTGTAACCTATTACAAGTAAAGCATTCAAATTTTGTTCTGACTAAATTGCAATGTGCATTTTTCCATAGGCCGAATTCCACAACCTTTTTGTTGTGGTTACCTTTTATGTCGATGTCTGTCGTTGCTCTTCTAAATATCCCACCAATTATGTTAGCCACCCTCAAGGTCTCATTCACAACCTGTATAGCAAAAATGATTAAAAAACAAGGAAAGAACATGATTAAAAACACCGACAAAATATATAGTAGCTGTTGCTCGACATTTACTGTTAATTTCATTAAACACTGAGCATCGAGTTAAATATGTATACTGTATACTTACACATTGGGTAAAAACCATTGACTTGTAATCCGTCCATTGCAGTGGTGCCCCTGGCTCACTCCTTGCTCTGATTTGGTCATGCTCTTCCTGTAAATAACACAATCAAAGTCTAAAAAATTGTCCAGTGTCATTTATAGTCACCGTTATATGTTAAGTGAGTCTCTTATTAACACACCCACATTAAAAATCACGGTTATGAGTTGTTTATAGATGGTTCTACAGTATGAACATACACTAATTTGAGATTAAGGATCAATTTATCCTGATTAAGATGCTGACACCAGATTAAATGTAAAGAGATTTACTGCTATTCCAAATAGTTGAAGGATTCAAAGTTATACTCATCCACCACGTGGGGTTTGGGACTAATATGCAGTGTCACCTTTCACTTAATTGCGATCGTGTGATCATAAATGGTCATTGAAATTAGAGCCACACGACTTCCCATACATGGCGATGGGACCGAGAGGTCCAAGGAGATAAGTCCGCGGCAAAACAAGTTCTGCAAACACAAAAAGTACTTTCTGCAGAGTGCAGCAGATGATGCAGATGCAGACGCACGGCGGCAAGGGCCTTTCCGTCTTTCCGCACCACACAGCCGTGATCAGGTCAAAAAGACCAATACCAAGCGTGAGCTTTGAATGTAATAATTTTGCCTCTTGGTTCCACCAATGTCTCCTATGACTTTTTTTCTTGTCTACTTTTCTACTACGTTTTCACACCATCATTTTTTACCCTATTAAATCATTTTTCTTTTCTAATAAAACATTATCTCTCTACATATATAAGAATCAAAGTCTTTTTAATATATTTAGATGATCCAATTATTTGAAAGCACTTGTGTTGGGGTTTTGTTGCGATGTGATGTATAGTATGATATGGATCATGTCATAAAATGACAAAAGACTTGGACACGGGCGGTGAGGAAGGATCATTGATTGGTGAAATGAATAAATGGAGTCCATGGTGAAATGACCGTAGATAGATCACCATTTCAATCTGACCACTAAAACCTGCCCATATTCCTCCTCCCCCTTCTGTGTCTGCAGTCATGACAAAGCGTGATTGGTCTCAAGTTTTCAACCGTATTAACTACGGTGAAAATTTTTAGGAGCCAGGCTTTAACTGCAGGGTTTGAATTCAGTTCAATTGAGTATTAATTTAACGTGCACAAAACAACAAAACCAGACATAAAATCTTTACCTGTGTCTCGCAGTGTCCTAGGGAAAACAAAAAAACGAATCCCACGTTAATTACCACTTCATAGTCATACTTGTCCGAATTTATATTACTAGAATTAACCATTTTTTTTTGTAAACTTAACAAAATTTGGTTTTCCTAATGATCGTAATAATAAAGTCAGAAGTCATGATGAATAAAAAATTTTACTCCTTTATTTATTTTTATATTTTAAGACTAGTTTGCAGAATAAAAAAAATACAATAAGGTTTTTTTAATAAAATGTGTATATAATTTCTTATTTTTCCTTTCGTCCTTCCATCTAATACCATAAATGTACGTTTAAATTATTTAAAATTACAAGACACGTAATAGTATAATAATATATATTTTTAAAATTCAACAGATTAAAAATAATTGTTTTCCAGAATTAAGACCGATGTAATGTGATAGAAAGTATTAAAAACCATCATATAAATGTGAGGGGTACTATAATAAAAAAAATCTCATTTACTACTTCTACTCTAAAATAACAATTTTAGAAAGAAAAAAATGTTTCAAAATAACTGAATCTTCCAACTAAGCATTTTTTTCATCTTAATATGTTCTCAAATGAATTATTTTTTTATTCAAAATAATGTATTAATGACAAGGTGGAATTATTCGAAAAAAATATTAATATAGTTATTGGCAATAATCTGGTGGAGGTAGTAACTTAAACCATTTTTTAACCAAAAGACCTTCCATAATTAATGTTTAGAATGGGCGTTTATTATAATGAAAAGTCAATCCGGGTCGAGGTGGAGACAGTGAGTATAATGGATCAGATAAGGAAAACGAGGTTCCAACGGAAGCACACCACACGGTGTGGTGGCGGTGGAGTGGTGGTGGTCATGGACATAGACAGGGTGGTGGGGTTGCATGCAGCCTCAACCATTCGGTCCAGAAAGCCCAAATGAAATCATATCCTCAAAATTCCAGAATTATAATAAAGACAAAAATTCTTAAAAATTAAGAAAAGTAAATAAGATAACTAGGTGATAGGTTTTTGTGAGATAGACCACTAATTATGTGAATGATGTTCTACGTAAACAAACTTTAAGATGTCACATATAAAGACAGTAACGAATATTCTCATGATCATATAAATAAATAAGGTATAGTACTATAGTGGTTGCTTAGGTTTGTTACGTACCTTGAGCTGTGCCAGGGCCAGAGGAGTCTCAGTGAGGAACTTGACTGCAAGAGTCATTATGGTAGAGGTGGTCTCGTAACCGGCGACGAGTAAAGCCAGCAAAAAATCCACTATTTGCTCGTCGGAAAAGTGGTCACCAGAGGCCAACAGTGCCCCTAGCATGTCACTCTTTTTCTCTTTCCCTTCATTATACTCTTCTCTCCTCTGCCTCACTACCAACGTTAGTGCCTCTGCCACCTTTGTTCTTGCCTGCAAAATCAATTCATATTCACTAATCACATGCCACATAATTTATAAATTATAACGAAACAATTTTATTGTTGTTGTTATTAACACATGAAACGTATTGAAAACAAAAATTTAGGTGCATGCACCTTGATGGCTCTGCGGTATGTGGTGGAGAAGAGAGGTAAAGGGAGAGTGAAGAAGCCTTCAATGACAAGAACATACTCTTTCCTCAAACTCTCAGTCCATTCATCAGGGTCAAAGCTCATCAACTGCTTCACTGTTAGCTCAAACGTTATCTGCAAAAGTAGTGTTGTCAAAACAATTATCCATAATCATCGTTGCACAAACATCGTTAGCAATTTGGGGAATAAAAACATGAGTAGTTGAAAAGGAATTACTAAAAGGCAACAACCCCCTCCTTTTCCACATGTCTTATATCATACATACAAACTTCTTCATACATGTGCATGCTCACCCTACATGATGATGACCAAACGTTTAATATGCAGTGTGTGATTATTATCCTTTGTAGGCGAAGAAAACCCTTTTCGTTTAAATTAACGTGTGATGCAAAGGCTCATGTGCAAGGAAATTGGACACATTGTACCGAACCATGGAATCTGAGTCACCATCCCCATTTCCATCACGCACATCGCTATCACATGCTAACACACCCCTGTTAATTAATTAGAAACAACTTTCTCCAATTAAACCAAAATTAAATAAAACAAAACAAAAAGAAGAAGGAGAAAAATACTCAAACAGAGACATGAGAGAGAAAGCTTTAAAACTTTCCAGTGCTGGTTAGACACATACACAAAAGTCGCTAATTAGCTTTCAACTAAACAAGTAACCAAAGAAAGCTAGATTTAGATAATAAAATCAGAGAAATTGAGGCGCAGAAAGCCAGTACTGGTCCACCACTTTTTCTCTCACTAACAGCCCCCATATGATACATTATGATGATGAGTCAACTAGCCAACTCGCCCGAGCCATCGCTGAGTCGACTCAGCAACGCACATACGTATGCAATTGCCCGGTAATGATTTGGGAAAGTTAAAACACCATAAAAAACACTTTTTCTAATCAGAATTCAAAATTTCACCTTCGTAATCCAGAAAGTCATAAAAAGCGTTACACAAACACGATATTCCTGAAATATCCGCGACTACAACTATTGTGATCACATCTTTTCTGCAAAATCAATAAATGCAAAGAAACCGCGACCACAACCATATTTAAAACCTTGGACTAATCCATACTGTAGAATAAACGCAACATAACTCTGATCACGACAGAAATTCAAAACCTCGAGAATTCATATACTGAAAAAAAATTAATTTCAAAAATCGAATAAAACTTCAATTCTCACAAGGAAACCACAAAACACTAAAACAGCTTTAAAAAGGCCACACAAATACACAAGTGACAAAAAAATTGTACAAAACTTAAAATATGCAAGTTGGTTTATGTAAAAAACTTAAATTATTTTATATTCTCATGTTTCGTTGTAAGTATTTAACCTTTTTTGCCTGGTCCATGAGAGTAACACGATCGGACCAGGTATCGAGGTTGAGGCCGATGAGGCGGTCGATGTGGTGGAGAAGGTGATCCTTGATGATGGAGGAGTTGGCGAAGCTCATGGTGAGCGAGTGCATTCTCTTGTGCAGAGTGCCTTTCATCAGCAGAAGAGAGTGTTTTCCGAGCAGGTTCGATATGGAACCAGGGTAACTGCAATCCAACAGCTTCCCTTCGTTCTGCAGAATGAACCGGTTCAGCTCCGGGTCCGCCGAGAACACCGTCGGCTCGCCAAAAACGTGCGTCATGAAGATCGACCCGTAGCGCCTCACGCGCTCGTCCATGAACGGCTCCGGATTGGCGCTCTTGTACGCGGATATCAGCTGCAGCGTCTCGCCGATGAACGGAAGGCCGTAGCTCCCCGGCGGCAGCCTAAACTTGCGGCGGTTGAACGCGCGGCGGAGGAAGACCGCGGCGGCGATGGCGGCGGTTAATAAGAAGAGTGTTGGCAGAGAAACCATTGCTGTAACAAAAGAAGAAGCAGAGAAAAGAAAAAGTGTTTGGATATAAACCGAACCAAACCGTTTTGAATTGTTAGAGAGAGAGAAAAAGAGAAATAGAGAAAGGGTATTAATAGAAGAGTGGAGGAGCGCACGAGGGGGTGGGGGTACCTCTGTGTGTGTGAGTGCCCAGTGCTCAGTCTCTAGAAGATGAAGAAGAAAAGGATCTGTGATGGCCAAACAAATTATCTCTCATCACTTTTTTTCCTTTTCAATTTTTACACTCACTTATTTTATGTCATAATTCATTTATTGTAATTAGTTAATTAATTGTTAATTTCATTAACTGCATTTATTATTATTTTTTTTCAAATGAGAGCGAAAAAAATGTATGAAATCGATGTGGGATACATTTTAGGTGATAAAAGCTTTTTTTCTTTTTACCTATTCCTTTTTTTACTTTTCCACTATTGAAAAAGAACAGGCCATTGAACACTGGAGAGGTGAAATAGCACCATGTATTGAATACCTGTACCAATGGGGTTAAGTTGAATATCCATATGGCCTATTATGTACTTGTGGTTGCTGCAGAAACATTTCTCAGTCAAAGTACAAAGTCTTAAATAAAATGGGATTAAATTGACAATACATATTTATTTAATTTTACGTAAATGATAATATTAAAATAATATAAACACACAAAATGAAATATTTTTTAATATATAATCTAAAAGCTTAAATATTTATAAATAACCCGATTTTTTATTTATATAATTTATTTATTTTAATAATCATATTCAACTATCATGTTCATTATACTATTTCTATTTTAAAATTATCTTTTAAGTTCTTACAGAGAATAAAGACTATTTTATCATCAATAAAAAGGAAAGATTTCTAAAGATCAACATGATTAAATGATGAAATGAAAATAATTAATATTATTATTTTTATATTTGGTAATTAATTTACAGTTTTATTTTACTTGATATTATAACAAATGTAAGCATGTTTTTTGTATTTAGCAGTTAATCAGTTATAAATTATTGGCTAACAACTGTAAGTAGAGAAAACAAGTAATAATTAAACTGATGGAATTATAATTACTTGTAATGTATTATCACAGTATTTATTCATTACAATATCCTATCAAATTACATGCAAATTAAATGTAATAAAAGCACACATGAATAACAAAACCTGAAAAATTGTATTAAGCAATTACCATTAATAATAATAAAAAATATTTGTTCTAAAGAGAAAATTAATTAAATAATAAGTAATTGAGCATATTTTATGTTGGGAAATTAATTATGAAGTTATTTTGACGTTAATGATAAATATCAACTACAAAACTTAAATAGAGAAAATAAGTAAACATATTCGGTAATTTTAATATGAAAACATGGGTTTTTTTTTTTTTTTTACCCATAAGTTAAAAATTGTTTTCTATAATTTAATCACCACAATTTATGCGGACAAAATTAATAAAAACTTGTATGCTTAGTAAGCTAAATATAAAGGATAAATTTCATAATTGGTCCGTAAAATTTAAGTTTGTAAAAATATTTTACAGTTTTATCGATAAGACAAAATTCCCCTTAGAGTAGTTAATCTTTTATATAAGAAAATGCTAAAGCGTCGATTCACTATATTTAAAAACTTGCTAATTTTATATAAACATTAATTTTTATCTAATTATAGATTATTTAGTATTAATCAAAATTACGATAATTTATTTTATGATGCAATTTAAAATAATTATGAGATACCGTTTGTTTTGAAGGTTGAACGATTGTAACTCATGTATTAATTTTATATTTAATTAAAAATAAAATAATTTACATAAAAAAATTTCAGCGCATTTCGAATCTAACAAATTTTACAAAAATATATTAGTTTTTAATAACTCTCCAAAAATAGAAAGTTGTTTTTCATCATAAAATTTTACTTAAAGACATAACTGATATATTTGCGTACACTCTCGTTTTATTATATTTTTATCATCCATAGTATAAAATAATACCTTTACAAAAACACAATTTGTACACTTATATTTAGCGTTTCATGTAACACTGTTTTTGACCAATTTTCAAAAATATTGTGCGTATTGAGTTATTGTGTTTTTCATTTATATTTATAATCTTGTATTTAAAATAGTAAGGCAGTCTTAGATTATAGTTATTGATATTGAATATTAATTAAAAAAAGTTTAATTAGTATAAAAACTTATGAGTTAATTTTTCTTGTTATTTCTCTTATTTTGTGTTTATCGTATTTTCTTAAATTGCAATTTGTTATATCTTTTATACTCTAATTCTTAATAAAATATTGCAAGTGAGATTTTGTTAATCAAATAAAAAAAAATATCAATTCACTCTTCTATTGATAACATACAACTTAATTTTCTTTATATTTAGACACACATTTTACAGCCATTTAAATTGCATAGACTTAATTACAAACTTCATAGTGAAAAAATATCTTAAAAAATATATCTTTAGTAATTTCAATGATCAATTGATGAATTTATAACAAGTATTACAATTATAGTAATCAAAATATTTGTCGGGAAAGATAAACAATTAACCAGAAAAAAGTAAAATACTGGGTTGTGAGAAAATTTATTGGAATGTATCATACAGTTGGGTGACGATAGATTGTGAGAAAATAATTCATAGCTGAAAATAAATAAAAAAATCTGAAAAAAAAATCTGATTTAATATATAAAGATTTTGTGAAATAAAATTTCTCCATTTAACAAATGAAATAATAAAGAATTGTACACTGTGTACAACTTAGCATGTTCTCAAAATATTTAAAAAGTAAAAAAGGTTATTGGGGATAATGGGTTTGTCGAGTGGGGGCGAATGGGTTGATGTCCCTTTAGAAGGGTCCATGCCTTTGTCTTTTTTTTGTTACATAGGGAACATGTGGCTGAAGCAACACATTATCAACACACATCACCTCGTATGATTGCCATAATGCACATCATTATACTCTTGTTTATCCTATTAATTAATTAATCATAATAATAATCTTAATCTATAAAGTATTGCACCAGACAATCAAAAGGGAACATCTCTCAGATTTTCAACTCACTTCCTACAACTATATATGGATTAATTTAGATTTCAAAACAGAACATTATTTTTTAGTATTTTAAAAATTTTTTGATTTTAAAAAAAAAAGGTGATACCCTACACCCTTTAATAAGAGCACATTTGTTAAAGTTTTCTTTTGTAACAAATTATTTTTTGAAGCATGTTATGGAGGAAGAGGGTTATTTTAATTTAGTTTATGGAGGAAGAACATTCTTAGCATATTGCATGATTGAAGGATAGGGAATATAGGAATGTAGTAGTTGGCACGTTAGTGGTTTAGAGACAGATTACGATCCAAATTAGCGGGATTTGGATGAAACCTCACTTTCTTAATTAGTTTCTCAGATCAAATATCTGATATAAAATGATGATTCCTAAAGTTTCAACAACGTATTATAATATCTGTATATACTTACGCGGATAATAGTTTTATTTTTTTATATACCAATATTCATATATTTGTATTAGTTATTTATATTCTACTTACAGTGAACAAATCAATAAAAAAAGTATTAGTTGAAAAGGTTTATACTACTAACTGTAAATATTACTTTAAACAGTTAGCTCATAACATATTACAATACAAATTTATATATATATATATATATATATATATATATATATATATATATATATATATATATGTGT
>Ga0209700_104652_pt1 | contig 24376 bp, 10 predicted proteins | sample SiratroredBW_FD_187528 | JGI IMG/M metagenome (GOLD analysis project Ga0209700, IMG submission 187528) | Root nodule microbial communities of legume samples collected from California, USA - Siratro red BW (SPAdes) (version 2) | ecosystem: Host-associated > Plants > Roots > Nodule | place: USA...
TATATATATATATATATATATATATATATATATATATATATATATATATATATATATATATATATATATATTATAACAATTTTTAATGTTGTTTTTTATCTCTTACTTATTGTATGGGAAAAATTAGAAATCTAAATTCAAGATTGGCAAATAAAAAAAGAAAGAAAAGAAACATACCACTCCAATTGATGAGGAAAATAGTTTTAAAACAATATTTTCAGTAACAAAGTCGAATAGTAAAAAGTAGAGTTAATACCACTAATAATTACTAATTTCATAAGTTATTTTGTTACTCTTTTTTTTCTAAGGATCATTATTCTAACATCATTGATTTATCAATAAATTCTATATAAAAGTATGCAAATTGTAAATAAATATAATTTTCAAGAGTAGTGTAGGAAGCAAAGCTTACTTGTACCTTTTGAATATACATTAAAATAATGTTTGGTGCAATCTCAAAATTTGCCTTTCCAATCTCGGAAAAAATATGCGTGTGAGATATAAAACACGGAAAGTGCGTAACTACTTTACAATTTTCTAAAAGATAAAAAATTACGTTGCAGTTACGTCTAATTAAAATATTATTTATAAAATTTAAAATTAAAAGATATTACAATTATTAATGTTTAGTAGACTGTTATAGTTATAAAATAAATAAAGATAAAAATGTCTAGAAAAAGATGGATACAAAGAATATATCGGTTTTATATATTTTATAAATAAAATAATAAACACATTCTTTATTTGAATTATATAAGTCCCAGTAAAAAATAACTAACGATTTCTTGATCAATTAATAACTGTATTAGTATTTAATACAGCTATTTTAAAAGTGAAGATAAATGGTAGCCAGAAGTGTGAATGAATATTCTGATAGGATGGGTGGTGCTATTTGGAATTGCGAAAGGAATGGGACATGTGATTAGCTGTGAACAACAAATTTTGCAATAAAAGTGGGCCTCTCATATGGCTAACACTTTTCCACTCCCAGTCCACTTTCCATTTCCTACCCCTTCCCCATCACCATCTCTCTCCCATCATTCACTTCTTCCATCAACAAAATTTCTTCACCTTTCTTTCTACCCATTCATCCAATCCAATAATGTCAAAAGCAAAAAACTAAACATGCCAAAAACCTACAATCAAGGAACACAAACAAACATAATTAGTGCCATCATTGCCCTCTGTCTAAGTGGGGGGATACTGTTTTTCCTACTCCTTTTTGCATTACTACTTCACTTCACCTTTGCATGTGCAATTTTCAGTACTACCTCTAAATCCTTTCATTTGGGTAGGTAGAAACTAGACTCTACCAAATCTATATCCAATGGCTAACAAGATACTGTTCCAAAACTATATATCAATTTAAACATATTCATAAATTATTTTTTTATTCTTTCAACTACTAACTAAGTATTGTGATCAATTATTTTCAGAACAAAATTGGAGGTTGCCTTTTCTTTTCTCTTTTAAAGAAATTGATATAGTAACCAACATTTTAAAAGGTAACGAGATTACATTTAAGTTCTATAATCAAAATGTGGAAAGGGGAGTAATTGCGCACATTAAAGGTTGGCACCACGAATGCAATTAAAACTATAGATGATTGCATAATGAAATCATTTAACTATAGCCTAACATGTTAACAAGTCAGAAAACATTACTTTCATAATCGCTGTTCACAATAAGACTAGATTCCCTGATGCAAATTATATACACTCACACTAAAACTATTTAGCATTGCATAAACTTTATTCAACGAATTTAGTGATCATATGATACCTGAGACAGTGATATTCGCAGCATATTGTTTTTTATGTAGAAAATCTAATTTGAAAAAGTGTCTATATTTTATTATCAGCATTCAATGATTATAAAAGTGTACAGTGCTGTAGATATTTTCTTGACCTTAGATTTTTTGTATGATTAAAAATGAATATTTTATTTATGCAGAGAGGACTATGAGTCCTTGCAGTTCTGCAGCAGAATCCATTAGCCATAGTTTAATAAGGTGAGGGACTCAAATGAAATGGTGGAAAAAAAAAATATAAATGAATTTGGTCTGTGAAGCGAGGAAGCAGAAAAATAACAAAAAAATAAAATAAAATAAAATGATAGAGCATCATCAGATATGATACATAGTGAGTAAGAAAAAGAAAAAAAAAAAATAGGACGAAATGCAGTGAGTATGGAATGTGTGAAGTGAATTCAATCCAAAGCATTGGGGCCAGCACAAGCCTTCAAAACGGGGCTCCAAATCCACTGCACCAGAAATTTTCTTCCGTTTCTACCGTTGAGATTGAACGTTCTCCCTTCGCCATCTTTCATAACGGACCCGATGTAACCACCTCCACCACCAGTTCCGTACAACCCCTCGCAAAGATCTCCGATCTCGGTGGGTGCGGTGGGGTCCTCGCCGGCGTACCAGGCGTTCACCAGGGGGTTCGAAGAGAGCTCGGCCAGCTCGTGCCCGATGACGCTGATCATGCCGTCGATGCCCGCGTCGCCATTGGGAGGAGTGAGGCGGCCGGGGCCGCCTCCGCCCATGTAGCCGGGGATGGCGAAGGGGTAGGCGCAGAGCTCCGGGCACTGCTTGCCGGAGTTCCCAACCCAGGCGTAGGGTAGCGTGTAGCCGACCTTGGAGGGGAAGGTGAAGTAGTGGAAGCCGCAGACGGCGCGGCAGAAGTCCTCCATGGTGACGTCGTCCGCCGTGAGGATCAGGTAGATCCCGTTGCGGTGGTCGACGGGGAAGGGCTTGGCGCGCACGGCGGTGGCGATGACCTCCTGCACGGATAGACGCGTGAGGTGCGTGCCGTGGGAGTAGTGGAGGTCGGCGTACTCGCCGGCGATGGAGACGGAGCGGGAGATGTTGGCGCCGGTCTGGTCGGTGTAGAGGGAGACGGTTTGCCACCAGTCGGAGACGGAGGGAGAGGGGGCGGCGCGGCGGTCGGAGGTGGAGATGGATTGGAGGAAGTCCTTGATGAGAAGCTTCTGCGATTGGGGCCACTTGCCGTACCAGATGAGGTAGATGTTGATCGGAGAAGACAACACCGGCCCCATGTGGTATTTGAGCTTGACGAAGTCCGAGGAGCCCTCGAATCGCTTGGAGGAAGAGAGGGTTCGGAGGGGTGGGACCTGCGGGTTGAAGTGAGTTGGGTTTGTGTCTAGGGTTTGTGTTTGCATTTGCACATGCCCCTCTTCGATTTTTGATGTGGTTCTGCAATTGCACACACCAATTAGCAGGAACAGGAAGAGGAGCAAGTTGGGGAATAATGTCATGGTGATAAGTGAGAAGGAGAGTGAAGGGGTGGTGTGTGATGGGGTGAGAGTGAAGGGGTGGTGTGTGATGGGGTGAGAGTGAATATGGTAAGAAGGATATTTAAGTGGTTTTCAAGAGAGGGAGGGAACATGGGCTGGAGACAGCTGCCATGTGTGGGCGCACTTTTCTCACCAAAATCAATCATAAATATCTCTTTCATCTCTCTCTCACTATTTTGTTTCCACCTTTTCTTTCTGTTTGTTTTCGAAATCTTGTTGACTAATTAACCCCTTTTACTAATTTACTCTCTCCTTCATAAGAGTAGGCCATCTTATGCTGCTTTACTTTACTCACTAGTGGCACTTTTGTTTTGGCTGGTTACTTTTATTTACTACTTTAGTGGCTAAGCTTGGAGTTGGGGGTGGATGGAAGATGGGGTCGCTCTGCAGCAGAAAGTACGTCCTTGAAATTGAAACTTGAAACCCCGGCCGTGATCGAAGGAAAAGATTGGGAATTGGTTGGTGCGTGTGGAAAATTATGAGGTCGTGGGATTAGTGTTGGGGAAGAGGTGGGCATGGTGTGATGGTGGCAGTTGCAGAATTGCATGGTACAGGGAGACAAAGGAGTGAGTCGCCTTGAAATGCCTCTAGTGGGGTTACTACTTACAAGGTTTGTTTCTCTTCCTTCTTGTTTTCACATTTCCCCTGCCTCAAATTTCCATTTACTTGTGGGAGTGTTGAGATATATTGGTGCTTGGAATCTGGAACTGTGTAATGCCCAAGAACGCTCTCTGCACTTTTACCTTTAACTGAAGAAGCTTTTTTGGGCTCCATCTTTAGCAGAGAACTGAGAAGCATTCCCTTTTGATAGCGTTAAAGCTCTTGTCGACTTCACATTCATCATCAGCATTGCTCAATGTTTTGTGTTTTAAAACAAAAATTTCAGTTCAATTACCATAACTAAAAAATGTTGTTTATAGTAAGTTATTTCATAATAAAATTTTAAATTGATTCCTTAATTATGCAATAAGATTGTACTAAATTTTTGGTTGAAAAATTTGTAGGCGAAATTAACCCAATGGTTATTTAGGCTATGTTTTCGTCTGGTGGTTTTCTCTTATCCCCTGAAATACCTGGAATCAGAGATATGTCCGAAATTAATCTGACACGTTAGTTTCTGATCAAGAGAAAGTCACAGGTATGGCTGTGAAGTTGCAGAGATAGCTGGGCGAAGTTTTTAAGAGAAACCAAAAATTGAAGTTTGTTTTGGTCTTTCCTTGACAATTGATGCATCCAAGGTTGCCAACTGATCCCATACATGTGTAAATTTGGGTTGTCCCTCCACTGCTGAAACATGTCCTTCAGTCACGGTGCAGGCTGTGTAAAAGAAATCATTAACTTATCTGAAGTCAGTTAGTGGTGCCCAGTGCCCACCACCATGGTGGTTCCACTTAAAATAATTAACTTCCTTCACAGTGCCTTCCCAACAAACTTCTGGCCCATTTTTCTGATTTGACACGGTGATCATAATTAATGAACTAAATCCTAGTTCAGTCTTTTAACCTCAAAAAAGAACTGTCATCACTTTGTTTCTATATATAATTTTGACATCAATTAAGTTCTCTAATCATGGAAAGTGACCTCAATATCTTTCTTCGTTACAGTGACAGCAAGATTAAGGGTGTCTTTTGGACGAGTGGGACGATAGGATCCAGGGTTAGAGGATTGATGTTCAATGTTTGATAAAGAAAGATCACAGAATAAATAGTTTGTGATATCTATTATATTATTTCTCACATACTTTTATATTTATCCTTATTTATTAAATCACATTTTCTATATATTTATTCTTTTTATTCAACTTATTTCTTTTCTATTTCTTTCCTTAAAATCCATCGCCAAATAATCTCAAAACCATAGGCCTACATTGATGCGTTAATAGTGATAAAGAAATAAATTGATATTAACTTCACATAGAGCAACTGAGATTGATGTAAAATTCTGTGAATGATTAAAATAGTGACACTATGTATTTTGAGGGGACTGAAATGGAGGTTTGCACTAATTTATTTTGGCCTTTTTCAGGGGAAGCTAATAAGTTTAAGTTGCCTTGCTGGCTGTGGAGGTAAAACAACAGAAAAACATTGGTTCGTCTTAAATCGGGTCTGAATTATAGATCGATCTTTCTCAATCGCATCAACAGTTCAAAGCTATTTTTGGTATTACCCAGCTATATTACAGGTGGTTGTGCTATATGGTATCTGTGCTAATAATAGGAGGGTGATTCTTATAAGAGAAAATTATAAGGTAGAGATAGTGCAATATTCTATACACAACTCCGTAGTGGCACGGTTTATTAATTTGTAGGTTATGTTTTGATGTCTAAGGGGTGAGCATGCTAATTTTCGGAGGACAAATATGTGCTACAAGTGTCTGTATAGACCTTAAAGTGATGAAGCCTTTGGTGTGTACGTATCAAAACTTGAGTCGCTAGGTTGAGGTACTATTGCCTAAGTGTCCACTCTAATATTAAGCAATGGGACCTTATGGATGGGGATGGCATTTCAGGAGTTTCTGCTGCACGCTAACTGCTGCACTGTTTTGTCAGCATCTCTATTCTCTCTCATCTCAATCTCAATGTTTGTTGTTGTTGACTTGTCTTGAAACATCATAAGAAGGAGTCTCTTGCCATTTCACCGTGTGGCTTCTACTGTTGTTGTTGCTCACCGCTCTTCATCCATTGTTGTTGTTGCTCACCACTTCTTGATTCATTTTCTTCTTCCTCTCAAATTTATTTTTTATTTTATATTTTTAATTTGTATGAATGAGTTGTTTGTTTTTGTTTATATTGAGATTGTTTTAATATTGGATTGTTTGAATGCATTGTTATGGCACTCTCGACAGACTAAATTGGTTTATTTTTGGGAAATTTCATATTTTAGGCATTTTTATTGTTAAAATTTTGGTTGAAATTAAAATTCTTTAGTATAATTTGTTTTTAATTAGTTTATTGAATGCACAAATTCAAGTTGTTCTGTTTGATATTGAAATTACATTATTGTTGCATTAAGTGAACTTTATTTTTTCGTTTGAGATTCAATATAAAAATTATATATTACCTTCATTTTGAAAATTTTCTATGATTTCTTTTATGTAAAAATAAGAGGACGAGGTACTAATAATGAATGCATCGAATTTTGAATTTCCTTGTTGGAAACTTTAAGAAGATTAATCATTTTAATAGTTCATATTAGTACATTTATAGTTTAGTTTATATTTCATCTAATTTGTGAAATTTGGTTGGCTATATTTTGTATTGATCTTTAGGATATATATTTAATTGTGACTGATTATAACTAAGATTGATTCAAAATGCTATCAAAATTTTATGAATTTTAGGAAATTTTGTTTAAAAGTTATATACCTATGAACTAGAAGAAGTGAATCTTCTTGAATGGGATAAGGTCAAATATTTGATTGCAAAAGTGAGTGATATAAGAGTATGTGTATGTGTCAAAATTAGGATGTCTTACAAGTCCTACATGGATAAGTTTAGAAAGGTTTTCCCCTTCCCTACTATTATAAATATGTACACATGTAGTCTTTTGAACACAAATTAAATGAAGTTATTTCTAATATTAACTTTGTGCTTATTTCTTCTAATCTCTCTTTAGGAGTAAAATGTTTAGTTAATATCTTTGGCTTAACCAATTAAGGTGAGTTTTCTGACTATTTTCACCATAGTGGGGTTAGTAACCTCATCACGATTGGTGAACCAAATGACATCCCGATATCAGTTTGGTATCAGAGTAAAATCATCTTTGTCAAGTTAAAATTACTTGGTTTGTGATAGGTTCAAGAGTCTTCTTTACGAGCAATATTGTTGTGGGTACAGGTCATCATTAGTGTGGTTTGTCTACTGTGAAGTTCCTAGTAACATCATTCATTTTCTCTTTATTTTATAAGTGCCTTATTGTGGTGGCTACATTTTGTGCATCAAACGCCTTTTTATTATTGCATTATCTTCACCATAACGAGGTTAGTAACTTCCTCACGATTGGTGAACCAAACGACGTTCCGATATCAGTTTGGAGACAAAGATTTGACAGAAGAAAACACCAAGCTTTTTCAACCCAGGGAGAATGATGCAAGAGTATGTGTATATGCCAAAGTTAGGGTGCCTTACAAGTTTTACATGGAAAAGTTTAGGAAAGTTAACCCTCCCCTACTATTATAAATATGTATCAATGTACTCCTTTTGACATAAGTCGAATGAAGTGATTTCTAATATAAGCTTTGTGCTTATTTCCTCTAAGTTCTCTTTAAGATTATGAGGTTTAGTTGATATCCTTGGTCTAGCTAACCAAGTGGATTTCCTGCCTATTTTTACCATAGTGGGGTTAGTAATTTCGTCACGATTGGTGAACCAAACGACGTCTTAATATTAGTGAGGTTTTCATGCATTTTAGAACAATGCTTAAATTATTGTGACGATCACAAAACATACATATGGATTGAGATTGGATTAATTCAACATGCATTAGTGTTGAGTATGAGAGAGAAGTAGAAGAATTTATACAATTTACACAACGTAATGTCGGTAGTAGTGTTGATATAGTTAAGTTTATATGTCTTTGTGTTAATTGTCTAAATAGAAGAAGGTTGGATGTTACTGAAATTAGGAAACACCTTCTTTATGATGGTTTTCTTCGAAATTAAACAACTTGGACATGGCATGGTGAATTATTATACTTGCCAAGTGTGTCCCAAACTAAAGGCTTTGTTGATTCCACCGCGATTATAGGAAGACCAGTTGGAGGACATGATTTGTGATGTTGGTACATAATCTTTTGTTCAACGCATGCGTATGAAACTATGTCTAATAATGCAAAGGCTTTTTACCTTGGATCTCTTGCGATGGTATCGAGGGTTAAGAAAGGTTGGACAATGATATAATAACTATGAACAAAAAAGAACAAAGAATATGATAACATGGAAGAAGGTTTTTTTATTGAATGTATTTCTCTTTGTTTACAATAGCTCACTTAATATAAAATTCTAGGAAACTAAATATGGAAATTATTCTAAATAAATACATTTGATATTCTCTTATATTCTATTGATATTCTCTGCTACTCCCCTGATTATCTTTGATATTCTACTGATTTGTTTCTTTGATACTTCCTTGATTATCTCTCTGATATTCTCTTGATTATCTCTGATATTCTACTGATTTGATTTGTTTTCATAATAATAATATTATAACACTCCCCCTCAAGGTGAGCAGTGAGATCACCAATGCTTAGGTTGCTAAGGACATGGGTAAATATTTTGCTTGTAACAGTTTTGGTGAAAATGTTTGCCAACTGGTCTTCTGACTTTACAAACAGGAGCTCAATACTACTATCCTCAATCTTCTCCTTGATGGAGTGTCTGTCCATTTCAATGTGCTTGATTTTGTCATGCTGTATAGAATTCTTTGTTTTCATAGCTTCTTGCCATTTTCCCTTCTTACTGGCTTCATGAACTGTTTTCGGAATAAGAAAAACTCTTGCAATGTTTGTTACTCCTTCTCTGGTTATCTTCATAGGATATTTGGAATTCCGAGAAACATGTTCTGGAGAATATCGATCAGGTGGTACCCCTCTGTTTCTTCTTGGCGGAAGTATGAAAGGCTCTGGTTCTGGTGCTAACTTGTCACTATTAGTGACTTCATTCATAACAGGAGGCAACTCAGTAGAGTGAAAATCACTTACCTCTTGTTGGACATTCTCAAAAGGATCCTCATTGGTTGTGTTGGTCCCTCCTACGTTGACAGAGACATGATCGTTGGCTCCATCTACTTGCTCTTTTGGAATAGTTTCTTGGCAATTAAGGTTACTTAACTAACTTGGTGGTTCACTAGTTTTCTCCCCCTGAACATCAAGTTGGCTACTAAAAAAATATTCTGATTCAAAAAAATCACAATCCATAATCACATATACACGGTGAGTGATTGGGTTGTAACATCGATACCCCTTTTGATGTGTAGCATATCCAACAAAGACACATTTCTCAGCATATGGATCAAATTTGGTTTTGTTAGCTTTGAGAATATGAACGAATACAGAGTACCCAAAAACTCATGGTGGTAACATTTGGACAAGAGGGATATTAGTCTAAGTAGCTAGGATCTGTAGGGGTGTTATGTGGTTAAGGGTCTGAGAGGGTAACCTGTTCAAAAGATAGGCCGAGGTAGCAACAGCTTCGGGGCAAAACCATGTTGGAACCTGTGCATCAAAAATCATGGCCTGAGTCATCTCTAGTAGCTTACGATTTTTCCGTTCTGCTACACCATTCTGTTGGGGTGTGTTTGGATAGGAAGTTTGATGAATTAAACCATTTTCTCTGAAAAACTCTTGCATTGATTTGTTAACAAATTCTCCACCATTATCTGATCTAAGTACTTGGATTTTCTTGCCAAACTGAGTGTGAATCATTTGATAAAATGCATATAACTTATCGGGTACTTCAGATTTGTGTTTAAGAAAATATACGCACGTCATGCGAGAGAAATCGTTCACAAATAACAAAAAATATTGAAATTGATTATTATGAGAATTAGGAGCTGGATCCCACACATCAGAATGTACTAATGAAAAAGCAGAATTGACTCTATTATTGTTGGGAGGAAAATTAACTCTATGATTCTTTGCCCGTATACAAGTTTCATGTTTGATGAGCTCAGTGTTACTAGTAAATAAACTAGGAAATAAAATCTTAAGGTATCCAAATGAAAGATGACCCAAACGTCTATATCATAACCAGAGTTGCCTTGTAACAATTATGTGAGCAAGCATGGCATATTCCTTGTGAGCAACCTCATCAACGTAGTAAAGACCTCCACGTTCAGTATCACGCCCAATGATCTTCTTCGTAAGAATGTCCTGTAAAAGGCAAAAAGTAAAAAACATGAGAACCACACAATTCAACTCCTTTGTAACTTGGCTTATAAAAAGTAATTTTGATGATAGTGCAGGAACATAGAGACAATTTTCTAATTTTAATTCTTTAGAAAAAATAATTGAGCTCTTTCTTTGGACCGCAACTAATTCTCTATTGGCTGTCTCAATATGAGTTTTAACAGGTGTGGAGAGATTGTTAAAATCATGAGGATCATAGGTCATGGTGTCAGTTGCCCCACAATCAAAAATTCACTGATCAGATTTTCCTGGGCTGGTATCCTCCTCTCTTCTTTTACCTCCATGAGTGATTGCGGCTCTTCCATGAACGACTTGCAGTTTTTCTTCTTCCTCTCTTTTGGTGTCACCATTACAATTCTTAGTGGTTTGCGGGATGCCCACGACAGTGGCAGCCTTGCGATTTTTTATTTAAAATCTTGCCACCATTCGGAATAACCCACGATTTTGGAGCAAGTCTCCTTAGTGTGTTTCTTCATTCCGTAATGAGTACAATGGAGGTGACTTTTGTCTTCCTTGTCTCGTTGTGATGGACGTCGCCCGGTTGTTTCTGGGCGACTCCATACCTGTCTCTGTTCTGGTGGTCTATTTCTTGCGGTTAAGCCGATTCTGACCTCCTCTAATGATGTGTTTTCATCACTACTAGTGGTAGGCTTTAGAATTTGGAGTTGGACCGCCTCCCTTCGGACAACAGCATAGGCAGACTCTACTGGAAGGGTCTTCTGTTACATCAAAAGATCTCTTTTGATGACTTCAAAATTTTCATCTATCCCTGTTAGGAACTAATATAGTATCTGTTCTTGTTTGATTTTGTTGAAGGTTGCAATATCATCTGAGCATTTCATAGGGTTCGGTTGCTTTCTGTCAGTCTCCATCCATATAGCTTGTAATTTGTTCCAGAAATCCTTTAAGGTATCCTTTTCCTGTTTTAGTGTGTTTGCTTTCTGGTGTAAATCATACATTTGCATCGGGTCTGTGCCGCTTCCATAGGTAGTAGCCAATCCCTCCTATAAAGCATTGGCGGTTGGAAACTGGGAAACATTGTTTATCAAACTAATCTCAATATTCTAAATTATCCAGGTGAAGACAGTTTGGTCTGCCTGTTCCCATTTTTCATATGCTAGTTCTATCTCTTCTGGTGCTAGAGGTATACTTGTCAGATAACTCCTCTTTCCTGTATCACCGATAGCTTTCTTCATGAGTGTTGCCCACAATGGATAATTGTCTCTATTTAATTTGAAATAAATTGACAAATTGTCAAGATTGGATTGTGTTTGTTGAATCCCTAGGCCATTACGAAGCATATTTGCAATTTGCAAAGTTAACTTATCAGTAATGGTTAAGGAGTTATTCTGGTTTTGATTCATGTTGTTGCCAATTTCATCATCTGAAAATGACATTTTTGGTATTTTGGTGTTTTTCGGCTGTGAGGGGTAATGAAACAATAATGTTGGTTTTTAAGTTTCCAAGATCTAATACCGCTCTGATACCATCTTGCGATGGTATCGAGGGTTAAGAAAAGTTTGACAAAGATATGATAACTATGAACAAAAAGAAAACAAAGAATATGATAACATGGAAGAAGGTTTTCTTATTGAATGTATTTCTCTTTGTTTACAATAGCTCACTTAATATAAAATTATAGAAAACTAAATATGGAAATTATTCTAAATAAATACATTTGATATTCTCTGATATTCTATTGATATTCTCTAATACTCCCTTGATTATCTTTGATATTCTACTGATTTGTTTCTTTGATACTCCCTTGATTATCTTTCTGATATTCTCTTGATTATCTCTGATAGTTTACTGATTTGATTTGTTTCAATAATAATAATATTCTAACAGGATCAACTAAGTTAGATGGTTGCCAACGATCTTAAGGATGATGAATTTGAAGGTGATCAATTAGTGGACTAATAAAAGTTTCACAAAATTACTTGTTTTTGTTGAAGGACATGCTTCTAGAAGAAAATACACTACCTAATCATAATTATGAGGTCAAGAAGATGCTTTTTCCACTAGGAATAGATTATAAAAATATAAACTCATGTCCTAGTGATTGCATATTATACAAAAAATAATTTGAATAGTTGAAAAAATGTCCAAAGTGTAGTGATTGCATATTATACAAAAAATAATTTGAATAGTTGAAAAAATGTCCAAAGTATAGGTTATCACGTTACAAGTTAAAAGACAACAATGAAGATAATAGTCATAAGATGACAAAGGTGACCCTTGTATGAAGGTTGTGTGACATCTTTCAATCATTTCAAGGCTTAAGCGTTTGTTTGTAAACTCAAATGACGCTAAAAACATTAGATGGTATGCATATTAGGGGAAATGTGACTAAATGTTTCATCATCCAGTTGATTTTATGCATTGGAAAAATATTGATAATGAGTCTCCTCAATTTGGTAAAGAATCAAGAAATCTTAAACTTGGTTTAGCTACAAATGGAATGAATCCATTTGGTAATTTAACTATTAACTATAGTTTGTTGCCTATTTTATTAGTTATTTACAACTTATCTCCTGGATTGTGCATGAAGTGAACATACATGATGTTATCTACAATAATCTCCAGTCCAAGATAGCCAAGAAATAACATAAATGTTTATCTATGTCCACTAATTGAAGATTTAAAGTTGTTGTGGGATGAGGGGGTTGAAGTCTTTGATGGGTATGCTAATGAATCTTTCCATATGCATTTCATGTTATTTTGTACCATTAATGACTTTTCTACCTATGGCAATATGTCAAGTACAATGTTAAAGGTATAAAGCATATCCTATATGTGAAGAAGACATTTCATCTGAGCAATTGAAACATGGAAGGTAGATAATATATCTTCGACATTGGAGATTTCTAAAATCTCATCATCCTTACCATTGGAAAAAGCCTTTAGTGGACACAAAGAGAATGGTAGTCCACCAATTCCATTGACTAGTCTTCAAATTTATGGAAAGGTAAATAACACACATCATGTATTTGAAAAGTCGACAAAGAAGTCATATCTGACAAACATATGGAAGAAAAATCAATCTTCTTTTATCTTCCATATTGGTTCAAGTTAGAAGTTAGGCACCACATAGATGTAATGCGTTGGAATAAATATGTGATAATTTAATTAGTATACTTCTTAACATTTATGGCAAGGCGCGGGATGGGGTAAATGCTTGCTTATATTTGATTGAAATAGAGGTACGAGAGGAACTAACACGAAGGAAGATGGGTAAACATATATATTTGCCACCAGCATGTTACATTATGTCCAAACAAGAAAAAATAAGTTTCTGCCAATGTCTAAAGGATTTCAAGGTACTAAAAGGATACTCTTCAAATGTTAAAAGCTTAGTCTTTGCATATAATTTGAAGCTAGTTAGCCTAAAGTGTCATGATTATCACATTTTAATGCAATAATTGCTACCAATGACTATTCATGAAATTTTACCTAAAATTGCTAATCATACTATAACCTGTTTGTGTTCATTATTTTCTTTAATTTTTAGTAAAGTCATTGACCCTCTAAATTTGGTACAAGAAAGGTAAAAATCCTTAGACCAAACACACAACAATTGACGAAGAAACTTGACATTTGTTTTTTCGAAGTTGTGAAGATGAATGTTAGTGCACTTTAGTTCATAAATATGTTAAGTGATAATTAAATACAACATTAACTAATTCATAAATTTTGTCATACATGTTACATGATGTTAGGAAAAAAGCACAGGATATTTAGGCTCAAAATGTTAGTCCACAATTATTGTCTTGTGGAAGTTATAAAAAAAACTCGAGGAAATCATCACGAAGGAGAAGGAGAAAGCTCAATCTTCACCTACTTCTGTAGATGATACAAGTGACATTCAACCTCCATCACCACCACTCACCACCAAAAATAGAAGCAAGCCCGTGTACAATCATCAGGTACATATAGTTCCGAGGAATTATGCCGAGTCCATGAAAAATTGTAAGATAACATGTCCTAATAATATTCTTGTGTTTTTGCATAGATAAAATGTTACTTTTTTTTATGTTGCAGGATTCCTTGGTTGAGCAAAATTTCCTTACTTTTACTTCTCACAGTAGTCAGTATGTACTTGTTGTTGCAATTGGATGACCTGAACATTCTAGACGTGTGCATGCTACTAGAATTGGAATAGGCATTCGCTAATTCCTTGGACCATCTTCATGCCAATACTCCTTTGAGGCTCCCAACCAAGAGACTCTTTTGCAATTGAGACAACAAATTACCTAGGAGGTAACAAAAGAGGTTAATCAAAAGTTAAGGCAGGAATTTGAGCAACAGTTGAAGACCTTAGGTCTTTAATAATAGACCCTTGCTATAGAGTAACATGTTATGCCTCCAATAGTTAGAGTTAGCACAAGGGGGAGTTATGCAACTACAAATCCAATAGAGGATGACGTTGCTTCACAAGCCAATGTAAGTTAAAGGCACTTCTACCCCTCATTTTTCGGTCTTTGTGAAAGTATTTGAAAGAGTCATTTGTATTACATAATGTTGCCCCTCCCCCCACCCCTCCCCGCCCTCCCCCTCGAAAGTAGTTAAGGTCATGGAGAAAATTCGCATTAGTTATGTTGTAGTTCCTATTTCAACAGATAAGGTATTTACTATGATACAAGCATTTCAAACTTTCTTAGTTTGGCCTAAACAACTTGATGGACTTATTTCATACCTCCCAGCAAGAGCATACCTATGGTACACCTTTTTATTTATGTATGTATGATTTGTGGTTGTAACTTAATGAATTCTTTGTTTATCTTGCAATAAGATCGTTGTAAACAAAGTCCTGATAGAAAGAAGCAATTTGTATATACTCAGATCATATGACTAGTAGAGGTTGTTATGGCCATATGTACAAACCCAGTGGAGGTTCCGTGGGACACTACTGTATTTTTTAGGAATAGTGACATCCCATTATACATACACATGTCAGATGTCTAAGAGGTTGCAACAAGGAACCAATAACTAAGCGTATCAGTTATTCAGTTATGAATTATGTAAGTCTTTGAAACATTATTTAACTTTACTTTATTATAACTAATTCATTAATTATGCTTTTAAGTGATTTACTTTTAAGTACATGTTTGGAAACATCATGTGTATGGACTCATGGACCCCTGACTTATCAATCCATTGGGAAATAGAAAATTTGAAACCCAAACATACATCAATAATTACTTGGTTATAAGGGGAAAATAGATATATTTTACACCACATGTTCGTCAATAAGTGTAGTTTTTCATCATCAAATTATAGTAATTTTCAATGCAGGCATCATTGAGAACTACTTGTCATATCCCTGATTGATCACACTACTACATGGTTTTGCTCATTACATAACAAAACTTCCCACATATTTCAAACATATAGTGGATTGGTAATTAACACATCAATTTATTTACTTGCATTATATAAGTCTACCCTATTAGTGTTTTTTTTTTTTCTTATTAGCATACTCTGAATATAAGGTTTTAAAGGGCATACCAAGTGTAAGATTGCAAAAGATGACATGGTTGCAACTCAAGGTTATTCATTTTTGTCCAAATATACTTGTTTGCTCATTTTTTCTTTTGTCAATTAAGTATGTTAATTATGTTGATATTGAAATATAGTCTAATAAAAAAATTAAAGGGTATGAGTGTGGATATTATGTAATTCAATAGATGATAATAGTTGTCTGAGGTGGTATTAAAAGAGGTTATTCATAATTAAAAATTTTATATTTATTTTATATTCTGATCCAAGTTATTATTTGTTGTAGTATTTTATGAATATTTAACCGTTCAATTCTCAATCCATTAACTAAGTTAGATCCAAGTGACCAACTTATTATATCATTTTGTACATCAAATTAGGTTAGATATTATTACAAAATTCTCTAAACTATTGTTTGTAATTTTATCATTCGCTTATGGATTTTTTATTTTTAGTACTTTAAACTTGACATTTGTATATTTTTTTATGGTTTTATATGATATTATTCATTATGGTTGGTTGTATAATATATGTTGTATATAGGTTGCTTAATTTTTCAACCAAGAAAAAGCACAAATAAAATTTTTGAGAAATGCACTCGCATTAAATGTACATGTAACTCAAGATACTGTCAAAATTCTTATGCCGATTTGCTATACCTAAGTTATCATTAAGGTTTTTCAAGATTTCTGACGTTCAAAAAAGTTATTCAAGCCTTAAGAGGCTTATGTATTATATGCTTATAAGCTTTTTAGAATAAAGTCGATTATGGAGTAAGTCGAGAATTCCTAACGAAGAACATTGTTCTTACCGACTTCTCCTCTTATACTGAATCGAATTTGTGACGTGCTCAAAAATAAATTTACTAATACGAGAATTAAACATTAATTATCTTACATATAATAATTATATATCTTGATGAACAATATCTTCTACCAGCCCAACTGTGAAATTCCATTACCATCTTTTTTTATCTATCTATCGGTGTTGAGAACAATTATGTAATTAGTATTACGATTGCGGAAGGGTTCTTCTTACTCCACTTAAATGTTATCAAGAATCTTTTCTTTTCGTTGCAGACCTTATAAGGGTAGATACTGACACGGTGCACTAACTACCAAACATCAGTGAGGTGCCTAACACCTTTTTCTAACATCAGTTTATATATGAATCAATCAAAATCTAAAATAAATGGAATAAAATTAGATAAACTCGACTTTTTAAATGCAATATATACCATAATAATTAAATCATAAAATAAAAAATATCTTAGTTTTGGAAACCTTCCGTAGAAGTTATATAAGACTTATATTAACAAGCCAGTTATCAGTTATAAATTGGACAGAGGCTTTTCGTTAATGGATCTTTGGGTCTCTTTCTGGACGGCTTCTTCATGCAGCTCCATAGATTTCCTAAAATATTCATTTGGAAAAGACTATATTGCCCTTAATAGAAAAGATGTATATGTTTTACAATGGTGAAAATGGAGGTGGGTAAATGAAGGTGATGCTGCATTTTTTCGCTGTAATGTGGAGGTGGTAGCGGTTGTATTGTGGTTGTGGAAGGTTGGATATGGTTGATCGTTGTGGTCAATGGTGGTGTAGTGGTGATGGTGGAGAGGTGCTGGAGGAAGTTTTTGGATTACAAAATCTGAAAGTTAGTTTTTCTTAGAGGTTATCTTTCGATTTTGAATAATTCCGGATAAATATTTGGCTTCTGTAATAAGCAAATCTAGAAAAACAAAATACATTTTAAAACACACATCTTATAGCCTAATCCAAAATGTTAAATTATATTCCCGAACCAAAAGAACAAAATACATTCTAAAACACACATCTTGTAGCCTAATTCAGAAAGTTAAATTATATTTTCGAGCAGTTTAATACGAAAGCAAAACAATAAATTTTCAGATTAAGCTATTCTAGAATATAATTTTATCTTTTAAAATGGCCTGTTTCTAAAGGTGAAATCCTATTTTTAGGACAAATTCTTCCTCACCTCCCAACCTCCTCTTTGTGCACTTTAATAATAAATAGGAGATTACTTATATACCCTTATTTTAAAATTTGAAAAATCAGTATTACCTTCCACCTCTTTCACCTCATTCGTGAATATCTTTCTTGTATGTTTTTCTATTTCACCTCCATAATTGTGTGTGTAACATCTTCCTCATCTACTATGTGAAATGTATTGTAAATTTGAGTGGTTAATTTGTTAATTTGAATAGTATTGGATGATGAACGGTGACGTTGGTAATTTGAGACTTTATAAACTGAATGGGTTTCATCCGGTTGTCATTTTGTTTTCCAAATGGTTTACATTTTGAAAAAAAAATGTAAACTGGATAAGATGTCATCCGGTTTATATTTGTAAAACAAAATGACAACTGGATGAAACTCATCCAATTTATAAAGTCCCAAATTGCCAACGTCGCCATTCCTTGTCGTTGTTCAACACGATCCAAAGGTCGAAAAGCCTTCCCTACCGTTTAATCATCCTCTAAACCTTAAAAACGCCACTATAAAAGACGTATTTGAGTGAAATGGGATAGTGTTTCATTATGTTCGACCTACGTGAAAATAAAGAATACACTGTATTGTTTCTTAATCAGAATAACCATGGTCTTTTTGGTTATTTACATAAGAGTACTTTGGAAATTAAATTTTTTAAAGGTGAAAGAAGAATTTGTCTATTTTTAACTTTCAGAATAGACTAGTCCAGAAGGTCAACTGAGGATAATTGGGTTATTGTACACTTTACTTAAGGTTAGTTTAGAAATTTTCAAAATCTACGAAGGTGCAGGAAGAAGGTATGAGGTGCAGGAAAAAGCCATCCTCTTTCTGGGATTTTCTAGGATCCAAATAACATTAAGCCCAGAATGAAATCTAATGAAGTGTGGGTCAGGCTAATGGCCTTTGGGCTTCTTCGATTGCCCAAATGTAAATCTCCTGCTTGGTAAAGAGGGGGAAACAGGGTAAATGAAAATTAAAATGACGAGTGAAAATAGATGGAAAATAAATAAATAAAAGCTAAAGACATTTTTATTGAAGAGAAACAAACAAAAAGCAAGGAGAAAAAGATGGTAAGCATACATTCATAACACCTTATTTTTTTTAATGCTTTTATAATCTTAACCTATACTCTAAAAATTTATTAATATTAAAAATATATTCCGATAAAAATGCAAATTGTATAACCTTTGGTTACATTTCCATTTTTTTCTTTTATATTTATAATATATTCTTCTCTTTCTATATAAGTACAAATGTAGCTACACAATGTACTCATGCTAACATTTCATAACTTGCACTATTCAAATTGCCAGCTAGTGTACCTTGTCCGCAAGTAGACTACTGAATACTGACTACCATTAATTTTGTTTAGAACTAGTTAATTTATTACGTTACGATGCTGGTTTTTTCTGGTTAATAAATTTATTGATGCGATAGTTGTCGGTTTGAAAGATTGATAAAATAAGTGACCATGATTTCCTAGTAAATATATATTTTTTTATATTAGTACGTGCTGAAAATGTTGAAATACACAGTACTTTAAATAGTATAATGTAAGACAGTTATTAACTCTGGTAAGCCATTTGATTTGGTTGGGTTTGTGTCAGATTGAACTCGAAAGGAACCAAAAAAGGTTGAGGTCTCAACTGCAGCTTACGGATGACTTTACTAGTGTTCAAAATTTCCCCATTATGGCTTTCTTTGGTCGGGGAAATAGATATGAGAGAATGGATTTGAAGAAATTTAAGTGGATTGTGTATGGATGAGAGGGTTATTTGGATTAATAGATGGATAGTAAGATTTGAATGAATTTGAGAAGATTGATTATGAAAGTTTGGGATTGATTTGATAGATGTTATAGATTTGTTTTTATTTTTTTAATTGATATATTTCTGAAATTACTAATTAACCCTTGTGACATAAGATGGTAAAAAATTAAAATGAATTAGATTAAATTAATTTTAATATAAAAAATATAGAAACTAAATTAACTAACTAGATATTTTTTAGTTGGTTGGTAATAATTTTAATTAATCCAATTCGTGAACATCTTTATTTTTGTGTGTTAATAATTTTATATTTAAAAGAAAATAAAAATGTTTTCAAAATGAATAAAAAATATTTTAAATAACATCTTCTTCCCTTAATTTTATGATATATATTGAATCAAATAAGGAGATAAAAATATTTTTTTTCTGATTTACTTCAATTAAACATTAAGTAAACATATTTTCATTGATAAAAAATAAAAAAGAAAAATAAATAGAAAACAATATAATATTTATAATATACTTTTATTATTTCTTTTATAAAGTAAATAATTTTTAGTGATTTAATTATTTTAGGTTAATAATATAATTATGAATAGATAGATTATATTGAGTATGGGTAGATTGAAGGGAGATTAATTATATTATAGCTGTTTTGAAAAAAAGGAAAGTATTATGAATGAAAAAAAATATATATATATATATAATTATTGAAATCAATTATTTGAAAAATTAGGTATAAATCAATTTATTTTTCATATATAATATTTATTGTTACAAACCCTAAATCCACTTAAAAGAATGTTTTGTAATTTTCAAAGTCAAAGATATTTTGTAATTTCTATTTCATTTACAAGGGCTATTTTGTAATTTCGATCTTCATCTCTTCAAATTCCTGCAAATCTCTTCAGATGAGCGAAAATTCAATCCTGCAAATCTCTCCTCATCTATCCTCTCAAATCAGGTCAACTAAACAGTTTTTATCCCCTCTAATCTACTCAACCTATATAAAACATTACAAAGGAATCCATGTGGGTAGAAGCCATAAAAAGCTGCTTAACCCCTTTTTAACTTCTTGAATATTGTACCTCTAAATAACAGTGTTAAAATAATAAATTTACTGCCCTATACATTCTTTGGGTTTGTCACTAGTGGGATCCTTTACTATTATATTCTGACAAATTTTGTTTTGTAGGGTTATTTACTACAGATGTACCCAGTTTCTATGCTTACTCTGAAGTGACATAGTTGTTGCACAGTGTCAGCTTGGTTGCAGGGTGTAAGTAATGATTTTATGATTCCTGTAGAGCATAATAAATTAGCTGAGTCTCTAAATTGGTGCTCAATTAGGATCAAACTTTTCATATTAAACTATTAAACTGGCTCTTCTAACATTGAGGCTTGTGCCAGTAAGTTATAATCTTGTTTTCAAAATGTGTTTTAACACTGTTTAATTGCCTACTAAAAGTGTATAAAACTGTGTACATGATAGTCAATACAGTTTTCAGCTTTTCACATCATTTTCTTGAGCAGGCCCAGGCAGTTACAAACTATTTCAAACTAAGTAGTGAAAAACAAAAAAGGGCAATCTTATCAGGACCACTTATCTGTTTGTTAATCATGAAACAGCAAAATGTATTGTCATGCTTTATTCTTATCTTCTGCAATATTAATTATGAGAACCTTGTTTTCCCCTATCAGCTGGTTGATGGGTCGATTCTGCATCATAATAACTAGTGCTTTTAAAACCATTACTGCTGATTAATGCTTCTGCAGTAGGTGCCTTTCTTGACCCTGCAAAACCTTGTAGCATTAGCTATTCCAGTATGCTAAGGTCATAACAGTCATGCAATTTTTTTATAACATTTCATTTTCATATTATCATAAAATTATTAAATAACTTTTTAATAGAACTGTTTCTTGATGTTCTAGATTTTTCACACTACTCTGAGAGTTTGTGTTTTTACTACCTCAAATATATATACTTTTGCAGTTAGTAAACCACAGTCGTACTCTTTAAGATCACATCAATTTTCAAGGGAAGTTCACATCTTTCTTGTCCTTATCTATATCTGTTTCTGTATGATGGGTGGGGTACCATGGTAATTAGCTTTAATAATAGAACTTTTAAGTTAAAGTACTTAAAGGTAAAGTGGTCATCAAATCAGAGGCATTAGTTGGGAGAAGTATTATTTTACTACTCTAGGATCACAAATTTTATTGCGGAGATTCCAAATTAAGATGCTTTGGATAACGTACACAATATTTACTTTGTAGTGTTTCAGTCCATGGCAAGCCCTGCTAAATTCTCATTTTCTAAAATCAATCATCATGATTTCTGCCAAAGAGCCACCTCCTCATTTGTGTATATACTTTCCTGACAAATTGCACATTGAAATTAATCTCAGTCTGTGTTCACCAAAACCTCTATATTGCTTCTTAGTTCCATAATGGTATTATTTTGTCTCTTGATTCAAATTTCACTTTGTTAAATTGCTTTCAAATGAAAATAAATAAATAAAATAAGGGAATTGGTTTCAAGTTCCAAACTAAGGAATTTGAAGCCACCGAGAAACATGGTTGGAGGTTAAGTTTAATGTTGAATAATTGGCTTAAACAGCTCACACGGTAGAGTACTAATCAGATGGAGATAAGTGAACCAATGAGATTTTAGCACCAGCTAAGCAGTGCCTCAAGAATAGTTTCCTAAATAAAAAAGAATAGCCACTAGTGACTAGACGATGACGCCCACATCATGACAAATTAGAAGCTGAACCAATTACATAGCAGGTAATTGGTTTAATTCTGTGTGTTGAATACTCCAAACTTTGTTATCTTACAAAATCTTGGTGGCACTATGAGTACCCGAAAAGGCAATCACATAGTATAGTATAGTATAACACAGTTTCTGCTACAAAACACTTCTGGTCTGTGTCAATGTGACATGACTGCTTCTTTGGCACGTTCCCTCCAACTGAAAATATATCCTTATAAGCCGTGAGGAATTGGAAAATAAAGTAGCCAGTGATAAGCCTTAATTAGGAAATTAATGATAAGAAAATGGTCATGTCATTTTGACAAGCATGTCTCAGGCACAGTGCAAACAAACAACCACAATGTCACAAGCACAAGCTTTCTTGAAAATTCAGTTTTTTAAATATTCTGGTATCATTACAATTATGAAGAAAGAGAGTAGTAAACAAATAAGAGATAAAAGCCATGTCAAGAAAATGTTAAAAAATTAATATTTATAAATAAAAGCATTGATTGAAGGTGCATCAAGTAAAAAATCTTTATAATCTTTAATTCTGCTAAGACCCTTTGAATTTCTTACTTGCCATCTGCAACTATCATTTATTGTATTGAGATCACACCACTAGTTTCTAGGATTCCCTTAGCTAAAGAAGCCAAAATTTAAAAGTTAGCATTATATGCTGAAGCTCATGATCCAAGTGAGGCAGCAAGGCTAATATCATTACTTCTTTCTGGTTTTCTCTGATTCCTGTGATATAGTCTTTCCTAAAGCTCTGATGCAAGCTGTCTTCTACTCAACAATCTAATGAATATTTTGCCATTTTCTTCTTGATGTTCACAATTATTGCTTCATCACACTAACTACACACAAGAATGGCTGTTTCAGCCTCAATTATGTTAAGACAGATCCAAGCAGAGAAAGTAAAAAGAAACAAAATTACAGCATATTATAAATATGATTCAGTGGCACAAAGATAATAAACAAATAAGCATTTAATTTCCTCAGAGGGTAGCACCAGGCATTATATCTGAAAACTCATAAGTGAAAGAACCATTTTCTACTGACAAAAAAATACATGTAGAAAAGCTTTTACTCTCTCTCTCTCTCACTCACTCACTTATTGCATGCATTTAGAAAGCAATGTTTTGCCAAATGCAACTAATTGGTTATAGTTTCTGAATGAGGGATAAAACACCTTTCTTCTTTTGCCATTTGCAAGGTGATTTAGGTTGAGAAATGTTTGAAGAACTTGTAAATAAGGTTGCTAATAAAGAAAATTAAAGAGATAGTAAGTTTGATTGTCCTTGTTCTTTCTCAAATTTGTTATGAATTTTGTGACATAGTAAGGTATTTGATTATATGAGTCAGTGGTGGATTCCCATTCTCCAATAACATTAATTAGTCAAAGTCTTGCGCACCGAATGGGCTGTGGCCCAAGTAGCACCAAAGTGGACCAATAAATGTTTATTGACCTCCATTTCACAAATGCTTAATATATTCATTAATTTTGTTGTCAAAGTAATCAGGGAAATAGGTAAAAAGAAGCATGAAAAGTAATGCTTACATAAAACCCTTTATTTTTATTTCCTTAATCATTAAGGTTAATTATTTAATATTAATAATATATCTTAATCGTCATTTACAGAAATAAATGATTGATTGATTGTTTAAAGATTGATGTTAATAAAACTGATTAGTATATCAAAGTGATGTTTATTAAAAATTATAGTATTTAATATTATCAACATATTTTTATGATAATTTTTAATAAAAAAATTCGTTTATTGATTCAAGGAGACGGGGTTATCGAATGGGTATATGATATGAAAGCATTAAATGTATTTTATTGAATGTTTTATACTGGTAAAAAGATACTAAATGTTTTTTTATAGAAAAAAATGACTTTTGACTTTTTATCACGTTGGTGATAGAAATTCTCTGTTTTAAAAAAATATTTGGACAATTTTGTCTATAAAAACTTTTAAGAGAAAAAAGTTTAAAAAAAAAAAAAAACATCTTAAATTAAAAAAATCAGGTTCTTCTGATATCGAATGCAACATTAATGTTCAAAAAATAAATCTTGTATTAATAAAATGTTCTTTTGACACATTTTCCTAACAC
>Ga0209700_104654_pt1 | contig 24370 bp, 18 predicted proteins | sample SiratroredBW_FD_187528 | JGI IMG/M metagenome (GOLD analysis project Ga0209700, IMG submission 187528) | Root nodule microbial communities of legume samples collected from California, USA - Siratro red BW (SPAdes) (version 2) | ecosystem: Host-associated > Plants > Roots > Nodule | place: USA...
TTTTTTTTTTTTTTTTTCCTATAAACAAACAGAAAACCTACATGGAACGTATTGCAAGATGATCAGTCAAAAAAAAAATTATAGTTGATCACTTTATCCTTTCTAGTTCACACTTTCTTTAATTAGTTCCCTTTGATATTTGTTTTACTTAATTTAGTATTGCTACTTTTAGACAATAATTGGAATGAAGGTAATGTGGACAGATGGAAGTGGTAGAAGGATGAAACTGTTACAGAAGAAAGGCACCGGCCAGTCGGCAACCTAAGCTTCAGGTGAAATCCTACTTCGGTCTTCGCCACCGTACATTAAATCGTTGACGATCAATTTTATGGAACACAACATGGCATACAACGGCCACCGGCCACCGGCCACCGGCTAATTCGTTTAACACACATGGTCATATGATGTCTTTCTTATGGTGGTTGACTCGGTTGCAGTTTGAAGCTGTTTCAATTCAATAACACAAATGTGTCTCACACTATACGGTCCCTGCTGGATGTGAACGGTTGACGGTTTCGGACGGAGCAAATGTGACCCCTCTTATCATTCTTTTCTTTCCTTCTTCATTTCTATCATTAATGCTGATTCCATGAAGCTATACTTAGATTAGCTTAACTAAAGAATTCAAGGAAGTCATACGTTTTTTTTAAGTTATGTAAATTACTATATCTAGTGAGAGGGAAATAATAAAACAGCAATCAAAGTATCAAAATATATAACTGAAATTACTCTTCTTGCAAGAATTTAGCTAACAAAAATAAAATAAAATTATAGCAACAATAATAAAAGAAGACACAAATTTAATGTGGAAAAATTCTCTAATAAGAACTAAAATGTCTCCATTTGTACAAAACTTCTCATGAAGAGATAAGAAGATAAAGTTATAGAGAAATAAAATGACCTCTAGTGACTTCTAATAGATCAAAATTTAAGTGAATTAAAAAAAGAACAAAAAGGAAAAAAAATAAGTGAGTAAATTTTTATTGTTTTAAATAGAATTCATCTAATTATTAATTAAATTGAACTTTAATTAAGATTATTGGCTAAACTTAGATTCTAAACATGTTTTTCTATTTATTTTTTTCCTAATTATGTGCAAAGATTAGAGATTATGATGATGACATTTAAAATAAAGAGTTAAAAGTATTTTAAATTTTAGAAAGTTATGATGATAAATGACTAGGAATCTCATTAGACATTCATTAGATGATATTTCTAGACTCTTTACAGCTGAATATACTTCTCTCTAAAATAAAAACACAAATTTGTAATTCTATTGTTTATGAAGAAACAAATTCTAAATTCAATCAATTTTTTTAAAAATAAAAAAATATTCAGATTTTTTACAAAAATAATCCACTACAAATTTTTACTTAAAATAAAACAAATCTATTTTAAATCTAATGTAATATCTCAAATAATAGATTAATTGTATCAAGCTTAGTTAATAAAAATCTAAATCACATATTTGACACAAGATTAAAACAAATAATATCAAGGATAAAGAAAAAGAACCAAAAATATAGAACAAATTAGAAAAGAAAATATCTGAAATACAATCTTTAACAAAAAAGGGAAAACAAATTATATTAATAATTTCTCGATTTTACTTTTTAAATGTACATTTGAGCCTTTTAATAAATAAAACACATTTTTTAATTTATTTTTTTACTAAATTTGATTTATAATAAAAAACTATAAGTTTACTTATTTTTATTCATAGTTTTATCACTTTTAATAGAAGACAAGGAAAAGAATTTGGTATCCAAGATAGTTTATTGACTGGCCACAGTCTAATGTGTTGAAATATCTTTAAGAGTGGCTAGGACTCAATGTGGTGAGATTTCTTAAGAAGTTTAGTGGGGTGAAATATATTATCATGTTCCAATATAGTGACATTTATGGTACTTATAGGTGTCAAACTGGAGCTAAAATCCTTGACTTAGTAGTAACACATTCCAACTCACTCACCAAAAACTAAAACAAGTTGCCCCTCCTTTCTACTAATGAGTTAAAAGTTTTGGCCTACCTCTTTTAAGGAAGAGCTAGCTAACCAATCTACTTAAACAAAGGTTCAAACTTCTAAATTTATACCTCTTACCCAAATTGTCAAATTTAACTATATAAAAAATCTCAAAAATTTCCACCTTCAAACCTTATCGATAATTTTCTTCAATTTTTTTACAGTTGTTCTGACATAGTGAAGTTTTATAATAATTTCATATCCTAAATCTTTCTTAAACTCTATTTTTCCAAATTTCATTTTCATGAAGCTGAAATCAAATATATAAATATAAACCAAAGAGATTATTTCACTACAACTAATTCGTGAATAAAACTTAAAACTTAAAGGGCATTTCTTCTCACTTCCATACATTTATTACCTATTGTATAAATATAAAAATTCTCATTTTATCCTTCTTATATTGTATTACAAGTTTTTCAACTTATTTAAGAAGGGAAAAAATATAGTCAAAGTCAACTTTTATTATGTATGAGCACTATACAGCGATTAGCACATGGATAAAGCTCTGACTACAGTGATTAACATTATTAGCTTCTGTGGGTCCATAATTGAATTTGCAGATAAACCTGTTTTGCAAATTCTCTACAGGAATCACTTGTTATATGTGTTTTACATGACAGATGAAGTGTGGCATAGTACTAAAAATGAAAGTGATAAACACATTTTTGACAAATAAATACAAATGATAAAGACCATTATTAAAGGAGAAGGCAAGGTTTTGAGTGGTGCTTGAGCTGCTGCTTAGTCTACTGCTGGGACCAATATGCATGGGCAGTTAGGACCCTATCCAAAAGTTCTTGAGGCACAGGCTCTCCCCTCCTTTGCTGAGGGGATATTCTTGCTGTGTGTACCAGTGTTTTCCATTTATCCTGCACTATCCCATACCTTTTCAAACGTTGCTACCAACATATTCTTTAATAGCATCTTTCTTATACATATTATGTTCTTCAGTAAAATTTACTGCAAACTATAAAAAAGAATCATTAAATAAGACAAACTTGTTTTGAGTAATTATGAAATGCTGAAAAGGGTGTCTTCCAGAACTTATTTTGAGTGATAATGAGGGCATCATACTAATGAAAGTGTGATCTTGTTCTTTTCATTCAAAATTTCCAATACCAAAAAGAGGTTTTAAGCATACGGTTCACAAAAGCTTTTACCTTCAAATCCACGTATGTTCGATGCTTTGCATTATCAAAAGCACGAAGCTTAACATCACGCCACCTGATTTCCGTCCACCAAAAAGAAACTATATAAAGGGGTTGTCCAAAGGAAATGCAAAATGAATAAATCTGCCAATGCTAAAGACAAAAGCTAAAGTCTTGCATACTTTTTGAATTATCACAAAGGTGACTTAATAGTAACTGTTTTACCTTCCAGTTCCAAGTTTCTCAACTGCTTGAACCAATGCTTCCACTTCAGCAACGGAAAAAGGCCTCCGAATACGGCGCTGTGCGATCTCAGTTCGCTTTGACTTTTGACGCCCGGGTAGCACGGCTAATGCCTCCATTCCCATTTCAGGAACAGTTATAAGTTCTTTAGAATCTGACAACTTTTTTTCACCTGATGTGTTGATGGGAGAAGGTGCTGAATCATGATCACTTTCAACAAGGTTACCTAACCCTGTTGCTTGATGCTCGGCTAACATGTTAGAAAAGCCCTGAATCCTTTGATGAACTACAGCAGGACTTGAAGGATACCTGAACATCAAGCAACAGGTTTAGGTAACATGTTAGAGTTATGGGAGGAAAATATTATGAAAAATAATCTTTTGACAACTTTAACAACCACATTACAACCCACTTATTATGAAAATAAAATCTTGTATCTATAAAGAAACATAGAAAATGAAGGATAAAATGACATTGTGAAATGGTTGTAAAACTTTATTAGGTGTCAAACATCATTGCTCAAATATTATTTGCAAGCAACATTTCCATGAAAATAAACATCTCCAATTAAAGATGAAATATCAACAAAAATGGAGAGGCAGTGAAAACCAAAGCATTAACACAAGTTAATCATTACCCTATAAAAGGTTGAGGCATATCAGCACTAGGAATGCGAAGAGAACTAGTTGCACATGCAGGTGGTAGATTTTGTGAAAAATTAGGCTCCAAGGCGAATCCCAAAGCATCAAGGTGGTTATCATGAGAAATTCCAGTCTGGAGTAGAGTTTTACTATCATCTCTAACCTTCTTTCCATGGAGAATCACTCCCACACGTAATCCACCTCCAAGTACTGCAGTCACTGCCTCCATCACTGTCCTCTGTAGAACAGATTGTCATAAGAGTTGCAGCGCAACTTCTTTGAAAGATGCAATTATGATCATACCACATGATGCAGCATGACATCATTAACATCCAAATACAGAAGAAGTGATAGTGTGCATGGCATAATAGAATTTTATCATACCTTTAAGGACCCAATGGTTGCAGTTTCTGGAATCTCAATTAGAAGCTCGGGCACTCTAAATGATTTGATCCTAAGCTTCACTGATTAAAAGAAATACATCTTCATGTAAGAAACCCTTTGAAGACATCAGACAAATCAAAGAGTACATTAAGAATAACTCTCTTAATCTTCCCATACCATGAGAATCCCTAGATCGTAATGCAGAGTGTCCCAGGGATGATGTTCCATTATCTGCATCAAAGATTTGGAATTTATTTAGTGAAGATTTCCCAAGTGGTCAAATAAATTCAATGTTAATGGAAGGAAGTCATTTAGAGTACAACCTTTGCTCATCCCAGAAGATGAATATGAAACACTTTGATTCGTTTCATTCTTGAGTGAAAAATAAGTGTCACCACTTCTGATATATCCGTTAGAATTTGTATCAGAGACACATTTAAAAAGCTTCCTCTTTTTGAAAGGAATGTTCATTTGAGACCTTTGGCTTTTATAGTAGTTCTTCCTATTGCCGTAAACTGGCTTCAAATTTCCATCCAAAACTAACAGGTTTTCAATTGAAAAACAGATTAGTGAACAAGCAAGAAGCGTGATGAGTGAAGAAACAAGAAAGCCAGTAACTCCGTATGATAAGTATGAACTCACCACTATTAGATAACTTATCAGGCTTGGATTCTTGAGCAGCTTTATGATATCTTGAAGCCAATCTTTTCTTTATTTTTCTATCATCTATACAAGTAATTGGTCTAGGGGACTTTATTTTGGTACTAGGGTGAGCACACCCAGAAAAGTTTTCGTCATCATCTCTACTATCTACTAGTACATTGTCACAGCCTTTGGACAATGAGCTATGAGGCATGCTGTCATCATAACCAGACAACTTGGCATTGCCACAAGAACTTATCAGTGCTGGAGGTTTTTCATCCAAGGGATCCTCAGAACAGCACAACTCAGTCCCAGTATCCATGGGAACCTTCCCAAACTTAACATCTTTTACTTTACTTACATCACCATCTAACTTGCAACCAATGCTCTCTGGACTTCCAGAGGAACCTAATTCAACTTTGCTAGCTAAATTTTCCGTTTCATTTTGGCCTTTCCCATCCACCAGTGTTTCTGCAACAAACTTCTCTGAGCAACTAGAACTTGTTACTATAGAAGCAATGCATGAATGCCCTTCAATTTCATGAATGGGGAATTCCTTCAAACAACGATTTTGATTGTATACTTGGGAAGAAATATTAGAGAAACCTTTTCTATCACTACTTCCTTCGTCTGAAAGCTCAGGTTTTAATGGCTTATTTGCATCTGGGCATCCTTCTTTCACAAATTCATGCTGACATCTTCTGTCACAACTTGCTTCATCAGAAAGCTCACTTTTTAATGGTTTATTTGCAGTCTGGCACTCCTCTTTTACAAATCCTTCCCTATCTTTTCCCAATGACCTATCACTACATGTGGTTGGATTCTGTTTCTCTTGCAATAAATTGTCAGCTACGGTGGCCAATAAGTCAAATGCACACATTTGATTGTCTTCCAACCTTCTTTGAAATGTAGTGTTCCTCTGGAAAATATTAATATAAAATATGGATTGGTTTCATACTCAGAAACTAAATAGAAAATACCAATTAGCTCCAAATGAGATATAGAACTCATTTACCCTGGCTGATCTAGTAGCTCGGCGCTTGGTTGGCACCTGATATCCATTAAAGCTATAATACAACCTCTTCTGCAACACCATATCTCAGAGGAACCATGCCAATAGAAAGATTGATCAAACCCGAAACATCAGCTATCCAACACTCATAAATAAACTTGAACTCTACACGTTGCTTGATCCCACCGGTCTCAATAGAAAGCCTGACAATAAATACTCATTAGTGATGGCCCAGATGCATAATAGTGAACTAGAATAAACCAAGGTTTATGCTACTAAAGTTGTGAATGCCAAAACAAAATATTTTTGAAATAAAAAACTCACATACACATCAATATTTCAAAAGAAAATCAAGTGGCTTTTTTTCCATTTGCAGAATCAATCTTTCACAATCTAAATATTGTTATCCAACAAACTCCAACTGTATGTTCTCTAGTTCAGATGCATGAAACCAAATTGGACGCTCACTTCCACAGTCTCAATCCCAACTGGTACCTTAGGGAAGCCAATTCTGTCACTTCCATTGGATCAGAGTACGTTGAGGATAAAGGTCATTGATTACATATATGTATATTGATATTTATACATAATCATTTTAACAAATGGGAAAATTGGTGCCTAAAACTAAACACCAAAACCTTTGCACAGAGAAGTAAACAATGAAAATAGACTTAGATGAAGACACAATAAGTAAGCAGGGTGTAAGATACAATTTGCAAAAGTAAATCCCATAAAGCAACAGTTTCTTCAAAAGTCATGCTCACGAGAAGAGAGCTAAACTAAATTCAGACCAAAATAGATCTTCAATCATGGAAGAAGATTGAAGTCGGAAAACAACCAATTTACAACCAAAAGCCATCACGTGATGCCCGAAACACAGCGATCAAACACCACAAACTCGAATTCATTAATTGAAGTAAAAGAAGAAACTCTGGTCTTAGAAACTGAAAATTCATGTCCCAAAACCATGAAACAGTTCCCATATAAAATCATAGGTCAATATCCCAACTTTTTCTGCCAGAACCACCAGAACCACAAGTCAAACCCCAAGGATAAGCTCGATATTTAAGAAGTAAAAAAAAAAAAAAAACTTGGCATATTTTTGAGAAACAAAACCCATCAAAGCTGAACATGATCATCACCTCTTGGCAAAGATTGTGGTTCAAAGGCGAAATCTTTAACTCCCAGAGAATGTAAATTCGGCAAATTTTTTCAATTTCGAGATGGGGAATTGCGAGAGAGAATTCAGAGTAAAAATGATTCCAACAAGGAAAAAAAAAAGTGAGAATTAGGCAGGAAATGTTGGTTTAAGAGGGTGGGGATTTAAAAATTTGTGTTTTTCTCTCATGGTGAATCTGAAATGTGAATCTGAAAGAGATTATGATAATGTGTTTTGAATGGCTAAAAGTAAAACCCTGTGAAAACCACAAAGGCAATGGCTTAAACCCCAAGAGTTTATAGCATTGACCGTGCGTCAGTGTGACCGGAGCTCTCGGTGATTGCAAGGAAGGGCACTGGATATAGTAGGTGGATCATAAGGCACCTAAAGACCGGTTCCAAGCAATTGGATGGGCCAACGCACAACCAGATGCCGCCACGTGGCATCCTTTAGATCATGTGGTCGCTTTTGGTCTGAACCATCGTAAAACACGCTGGCTCCTCACATTTCATCTCTTACTACTGCTACTCCCTATAATTATTAATTAATTATGCATTTGAATTTCATTTGTATCTAATTTCGGGGAATTATTTGTGTGTCTTGTCACTTCCTTACGTCTTCATCTTGCACAGTGGTAAGTGGAGAATGCGATGCAACGATAAATTATAGATATATTTAATATACAATATCAGTAATTTTTTGTCATGTGAAAATTTTAACAAATGATATTTGTGTTGTTAAAATGTTAAATAAACATATTTCTGTTATTTTTTTTTTGCTAAAATCCTGAAACTTCATTATTCTACTTTGCAAAAAAAAAATCAGTGAAGTGTTTAAAACTTTTAAGTACAGTTGCAATCTATGATGAAAGAAATAATAAGTAAATGCAATTATTCTTTCTTAATCTCCAATTTAAATTTTTGAGCAAGAAGATACAGACTGCATCCGATTTCAGCGTGTAAAACACTATTTATCACATCGTGGAAGTATATTAAAAACTAAGGATTGAAGTCAATAAATGGAATAATCATGTGCGAACAAAAAAAGCCAAATCAATAGTGAATAACTTATTTATTCATCCACAAATACTGAAATTCCACGTTACCTAAAAATAAAAATTAAATAATTGAAAGTAATTATCCTTTTATAAACAGTATTATTATGATAATCCCTTGTGTTTAAGTATTTTCTAATATGTTGATATTAAATAAATTTTTACGAGTGTTGCATATGATTGGATTATCTATAAGTGGAATATAATAAATATTTGATATGGAGAAATGATTTATTTATCTTTTATTTTGAATGGTCAATAAAATTCCTCTTCATAATACATCACGTACTACACACTCTCGAGTATTCACCGTTTTATTAAAACTCTTATCACTTGTAACACTTCTAAAATTTCATTTAATCTAAAGTCATTTTTATATCTTATAAATTTATGATGGTAAATTAGATTTAAATTCATTTATTAATATAGCATCAAATTATATTTTAACAAAATTTGGATACATTTATCATATAACTTATTATCTTTTCACTCAAAAATAATTTAGTATGACATACAATATGTACATACCTTACATATTTTTAGGAATATGTTGGATATCTACTTAGAAATAAAGCCAGTTTATAAAATATAAATAAAATGACAAACCAATTATGCTTTAACTCGTTTAATATAAGTTATAACTCTATATTTTACATAACTATTTGAAATAACCTTAACATAACTATATAACTATATAAATGAAACATTTCCAAAACCAAACCAACAACACAATACAAATTCATATTGTCCAAACCCAAAATATTAGTCATTTATTAGAGACGTCAAATATAGCCAAAAAAAATAGATACAACTACGAATAAAAATTATATTTGCTTTGATAATAATTTCATACTTGTAAAGTATACAAAGTTTTATCATCAATCAAATTTTTGTGATATAAGCGCCACGAGTAAGAATTTTATTAATAATCTCAAAAGAAAGATGTCCAAATTACATAAATTTTCTTGTCATATTTCTTATACAATTAAAACGACATTTGAGCATACGCTGACAAATCAATAAATATTGCCAAATAGTTCAAATGTTATGAAAAATTACTTAATAAATTTACATGGTTAATGAATTTAGCTCTTATAAGCTTGATTCACAGAAAATAAAAGAATATATATATATATATATATATATATATATATATATATATATATATATATATATATTATTAGAATTTTGTCAAAGATAAAACTACTACAAGTTATTAAACATTAAAATATATAATATCTAAAATGTAATAATAAAAAAATATAATAATAATCCTAAATCTAAATATCTTTCTCATTATTGAAAATATACATGCAAATAGTATAATTATTTCGTAATAGAAGTTGAGAAAACAAACCATCGTTCTTATTCTCTCAACTATATCATTTTCCAAGTGTAACAAAATAAAACTCATTTTCTCACTTTCAATACGTCTACGGAAGTTTTATGAAATACACGACAAACATGTTCCCATAAGATCTTATATCTTTCTTTCCACAACACGTTATTTGTTAAGATGTTATATTATTTTTTCCAGATACATTATAACGGAGAAGTAGGATAAATTATTTATAAATTTAATACACTGTTTTGCTTGCCAAAAATTTATTTAGATGACATGCCGAAAATTTTCACTTGTTCAATTAGACTCCTTTTAGGAAGCATGAAATAGTGACGAAGAGGGGTTTGAAAGGTCTGAAATGCAAATGAAAAAAAATCTGTGGGCCCCTCATGAATCTTTTCTTCGAAAAATAAGGGAAAAAACAGGACAAAAACAACATTATTATTATTATTATTATTATTATTATTATTATTGTTATTATTATTATTATTCATACTATTTAGTAAGAGAATGCGGTTTTCTAATCAATTATAAAAAAGTCAAGATGAATAACAGCTTGAAAAAAAAAGGAATAATAAGGCAGAATAATGAACCGCAGCTATAATGTACACAAGCCAACCGTGAGCTAGAAACAAAATTCTTGCACGTATCATCAATCAATAAAACAGGTTACATGATCTAACTGGCATAAAAAGAAAAACCAGAAACACAGAAACTACTCATTCTATGGACAAATTACCATACTGCCATGGATTGAATTCAATTTCTTTATTATCAACATGATCACTGTTGTCTGAGTTATCAATAGCAGTCCTATGCTCAGTGTATTTACCATTATATTGGAAGATCTCCAAATCACCCCATGGAGTTGATGTGACTTCTTCAGTCAAATCAAACCATCTTGGTGTAAATTTATGCTCTTTGGCTTCCCTGGTTTTCTTTTCAGCGCGTTGCTTCTCCTCCAAACTGTGTAAGGGAAACCAACACAACATCTTAGAGTGTACAAGACAATACTGAACATGCAAAACTGTTAAATTTATATTTGTATTACTTTTGGAATGCACAGTAACTACATATTTTCAAGCATAAAAGGAATGAAAGTAAAGGGAAGCTACCTGCTCTTTTCTGCGCCTGATTTGGATAGATCACCCATCTCAAGTGCTAATCTATCTGGGCGTAAACGGGAGTCTGACGCTAACAATTTTCTAGGAGCAGTGTCAAAGCTGTTTAATTTATGCGCAAAGTATGTATAGTCGAATTTATCATTTTTTGGAGTATCAGCTACATGCCAAACCTGCAGAATAAATTTTGAAGAGAAAATACCAATAAAAATAATAAATAACTTTGCTAGTGGCTTCACCATTTGTTGCATCAGCAAAAAAAAAAAAATATTGAATTAAAAATACTTCCTATTTTAAAGGAGCATTTTAAATTGAAACTTGATAGCACCAGCTCTAACCTCTAATAAAAGAACTCACCAGTAACACTCAAAACGAAAGGATTACAAATGTGTGTTGTCAACTGGTTCGCAGTTAATTTATTTTCAAAAAGAAAGACATATAATGCATTATGCATCATAAATCATCAAAATAAGATTATTTTCTATCATCACATCGTGAAGTTTCTTTAACTGATGTGTCAAATCCAAATGAAGTTTGAAGTTTATAATCATATTTGTAAATTGAGTGTTTGATCTACAAAAGCTAAAATGGACTCATCAATTAATGATGGTTGGAAATTTGAAAGAATTGCTGTCACAGAATCACAGCTTCCATATTAGGTAGGAAATGCAAAGAAGAGAAAAACCTTTCCTCTTTTGAATAAAAATTGGATAACAAAGAGGGAGGGATGGCTCGAATTGACTGGGTAGGTAGCGTGTTTATGGATGGAAATATTCACAAGGGTCACCCTGAATTCTTTTCCCATAACTTTTTTTCCATTTGAAATAGGGTTGGCCATCGCCACTAATGAGTACTCAGTACAACTGTATTTTACCAGCGTGCCAACCGATAGACCAAGAAAACAACAAAAATCTAATGTAAAAACAAAGGTATAGCCCATTAGCATATAACTAGTCCTGATCATTTTGCATACTTTTTTTTTCAAACAAAAAGAAAAAGCCACCTCTTTCAATTCTGTGTCTGGAAGAGGCTCTCCTTCCAAATCACAAGGTTGATAACTCATTGACTCATTCCACTTCCCAGTCATCAATACTTTAGGCTCCTCAGCAGAATTATAAACATATCCATCTACTTCGTAGCGACCAGCCCTGCAACATATCAAGAAACAAAAAGCTATTTAAAGAATCAATATCTGAATGGAGAACAATAAAAGAAATAGAAAACAGAAATGGAAGGGATTTAAGTCATTTAATTCTCCTTAAAATGAAACACAATTTTAACAAACAAAGGATACATATTTTAATGCAATTGCAGAACCAGATTAAATAGTCAGGTAACACCAGGAGATTCCATGTCATGACACTTGTTGGAAATATCATATCAATTAGAGACACGGTCAAATTATAATACATAAGTGAATTCAAACCTCACTTTACAAGTCAGTTTTATGGATTGAGTTAGACTAAATTCACTAAGATTGTATGAAAGTCTATCCTAATAAGGTTTATTGGGCATATTGTATCCGGCTAACAAACCACCCACAAATATTAAGTTTCATATTTGAGGTTTTCAGTCCTCAACGTGAATTGGTATGTAAAACATTTCATATTGACTAGAGATATTGGCAAATTATGGTATCTAAGTTTGGATGCAAACCTCACCACATAAACTGGTTTTATCTAAATCTACTTTCTAATATTGTATCAAAACCTATCCTAGTATAAGGTACATGCAAACTGCATCCTATAAACAAATTTTGTAAGATTAAATTAAGCCTAAATCCACTTTTTAAAAATGATACTACGCGAACATTTTATTTTCATTATACATTGAAGTCCAACTATAATGAATCGCCAACCAGTTGAGTCTAAATCCAATATAGTGCCAATACAAACCAATAAAAAATGCTTTAATTGGAAAACAATACAATAAAATGATGTTACATACCCAAACCATCCACATGGTTGAAAGTAGAGTACAACTTTGTCCCCAGTTGTCAAGTTTGTCATTATCATCTCTCCAGGTGAATCAATCCATGTTCGTCCAAATATCAAATTATTAACCTTGGTTGGAGGGGGAACCAAATCTATGACTACACCATCCTTCTTGAGGGTTACACGTGTTCTGAAAATAATGATTGCAAAACCTATAATAACTTTCTTGCTAGCAAATCATGTAAAATGACAATTCTGTTGGGAACTAGAAAAGTAAAGCAAAGACGAAATTTGTTCTATAACTATATAATGCTATATACATTCTGCATCTCATAGCAATAGTTTATGAAGATTCTTTATAAAACTGACACAGGCAAACTTCTTTCCAGATTCTTCAAGATATTTGTAATTAGATTGGAAAAGGCATAACAAATTAAATGAGCCCAAAATACTGTTATATGCCTTTTACCCAGCTAGAAAATACACATAACCATATCTTTTCAACGTAGAATAAATAACTCTGGAAAGTAGACTGTGGCATATGAATGGAGCAATAGGAAGTTGGAAGTATATAGACAATGAGTGACAATAAGAATATAACAATGTGATCTACTAAACAATTGCAATGTATTGATCACCTTCCAACGGGGTAAACATCAACAGAATTTCCCAAAAACTTAGTCTTTAACTTTGAAGTCACGTCATAGGTAAAATGCTCATTCTCAGCATGACCAGCACTCATCGGGGGATGGTGGCTCACCTAAAATTAAAAATGTGGCATCAAGATATCCAATATAAGGAGAAGATAACAGAAACGAGAAAATAAAAATCCCATAAATGTGTTCACCCAACAATGCAAAAGAAAGTAATGAGAAGAACTTAACAGTTCTTGCAAATGCTGGTGTAAATTTCCAAGAAAACATATACAAAAGGTGCGGGGAGACAGAGTTCTTATGAGTCACATACATAAAAGGTACCTGTTCTGCAAGAAATGTAACTCCACCATGGTTAGCCATCTCATAAGTCTCTCCAAGGATAGGGTTAAAAGGCTTCCAGGTCCGTTGGTATGCAAAGTACACAGATATAGCCCACGATGCTGCAATGATGATGAGTACAAAAGTAATGAAATAATCAATAAATACATGAACAAGAACAGATACTTCAACGTAGTTAGAAGAAGAAGAACTAACACGATAGGCTCTAGCGGGCAATTTTTTGGGTCAATTAAATCACATAATCCTTTCATGTAAATAAAATATTCAGGTACAGCCTTCATCACGTGTCAGAACTAGGTAGAATTGTTATTCACTCTTATTTCTAACTAAACCCTCCACTACCTTTAAGATCACAATTCACTTTATCAAAACAATTAAGAAAATAGCAGAGAATAAGAGGGAAACAAATAACTCACCTGCATACACCATCCTCATGTATGGGTCCTCACAATTATCTGCCTGATCTAACAAGTAGGAGTACTCCATCAACTAGTTCAAACAATTCAAAGTTCAATCAAGTGCTAGTACAAACAAATAGAGCAATTTAACAAAGCCAAAAGAAGTAATGGTATGCAAACCTCTGCCATTTTCTGAAGCATAGTCATTGGTTCAAAAATAATAACAGGTAGCGTTACCATTGATGTGACATCTGAGCCAATATATTTATGCATCATCTTCCAGTAACCATCTCTTTCCTGTATACAAAAGTCAAACATCACGGCAAAGTATGCATCATATATGTAATGAAAAGAGAAATAGAAAATAAGTAAAACCAAAAAAATGGGTGGCATCCATATGATCAACAATCAATAAAACTAAAAGGCAATATACAAGCAGATAATTTAAAGGAGACAAAGGAATGATAACCAAGAGCATTTTCAAAGCCTAAGCAGAAAGTAAAAAAATAAGGTAATGCGGAAAAAGGTTGGAACAAAAAAAATAACATTTACGAAATAAACGAGCAAAATAAGCACCTCAGGTTTCCATCTTCCTCTCTGGGCTTCCTCCTCTGCATCCTCTTTACCACCCTCCGGATTTATAACTTCTACCCCTTCATATCCCAGCAACCTAAAATCAAAGGAGAACATGAGTAAGCTTAAATTCCCCAGAATATCTACATTTCTTAGTGATGAAACTGACAAGTTCCACCCAAAAAAAAAAGTAAATATGAAACTAAAATGCATGGGCGTGCTATTATAATATAAGTTCAAGGACCAAAAAGTTTGGGGTAAAATTTCCACAAGCTTTCTTCATTTCTTGATAATGTGAATATGAATAAAGAGATTCCAATTAGATAAACAGAAGTTTAGTTTACTAATTACTAGTAGCTCACATCCTTGATGGAACACTACTCTATAAGTCTTTCCAGTACCACGTTGAGATATGAGAGCTAGGAACTACGAACAAGTACATGGAACGGCAATTCTCTCTTCTAGCCGTTATAGTAATTTGAACACATGGGTGTAGATTACGATGACACAACACATACGAATACGGTTATAAAGATATGAATACAATAGGAATAAGAGAATCCAAAAATGAAAATTCTTTGTTTGAGAAAAAAATACCCTTTTGCAGATCGGTGCATAGCATTGCTGAAGATGGAGAAGCCGGAACTCATGGCGGCGAAAAAGCCCTTGTTTTCATTCTTCTCGGGGCTACCCATATCGTTTGAAACCCTAGTTTAAAAGATTAGAAAGAAGGGAAGGAATCCACAATGGCTCTTGGAATCGTCAAATTTTGTTGTTCGAAATGAAAACAAAAGAAAAAAGAATAATTAGAATGAAGAAAGAAAGGAGTGGGAGGTAGAAAGAGAAAAGGGAAGAGTGATTTGAGGGATGAATTATGAAACGTTGAGAAAAGAACAGGAAAATTTGGTTTCGATTGCGTAGGTGACGGTTGTGTTTGGTGTTTGGATTTGTGTGTGTGTTTCCGAAGGAAGTGTGGATCAACGAATGAACGTAGAAACAGTGACTCTGACGCTACTTTTATGGCGCGTGCGACAGAGATTATGTTTAACGGCCATCTTTGAACGAACTAAAATATGCTTTGACTTTCCTTAAATATGATCAAATGCCCTTCTAATTTAACAAAAGTGATTAATTGGTTTAAATAATAATGTTAAATTTGCTAATAATTCATATTTTTCATCGATCATTTTGAAATTATTACTCAGGTATATGATTTTTTTTCCGAATAAAAAAATTTAAACTGGACTTTTACTATAAAACATGTCAGAATTCGGTTCTGAAGAATTTGACCTGTTTTTCTTCTTTTTTACAAAATTTTAAAAAAGAAGGAAAAATTAAAAGTAAAAAAAATATTTTATAATAGAAAATATGATTTTTATTTTGAACTTACAAAATAAAATAAATATATTATTTTTACTAAAATAAATATTATTTTTGAGTTGTGTAATTAAATGTGAGTAAGAATTGTTAATAATTTTTATAATTATATATGATAGTTAATTTTTGTTTATGTTGAAAAGTATTTGACAGGAGTTTCTGAATAATTTTAATAATATATGAGCTAAGAGTTTGTTATTACAGTAAAATCTCAATCAATTTACGATGAAGTTGAAATTTTCATTCTAATATTTTAATTTTTTTAAAGTAAAATCAATCTCAATACTTTAATTAAATATTTAAATTACTTTTCTTATCTATAGTTTTTATTTTTATTTTAGAAATGGTTCCTTCATTAAAAAAAAAAAAAAATAGGACAACAGGTTAGAATTTGATTATTGAGAAATTGAATTCTAACATGTTTTTTGGCACTCGAAATTAGTATTTACAGTTGAGAAATTGGTTTTTGAAAAATCGAATTCTGAAATTTTTATAGTAAATAGGTCTAGTTTGGGGTGGGACTTCTATTTACAAAAAATAAAAATAAAAAAATAGATAATTGGATTTATTATGAGAAAAAAAATCTAAGGTATATTGCCTCATTCTTTTATCTGATTAATTATTAAATCATTTGTTATCTCTTTTAAAATCTCTTTAGAAATTTTTTCTTATTTAATTATAGTGTTTATTATTTATCGATTACAAAAGCTAAAAATAACTAATAAAATTTTTCTAAAAAATAATTAAACAAAAAAAATTGAAAGTCTGTCTAGTAAAAATATATGATTTTCTATAATCAACATGTATTTATTTTCCAGTGGCGTGTTAACTAATGTATTTCTGTATTACCATATTTTTATCATATCGAAATCATAAAAAAAAAAAAAAAATCTCTAATGCTTCTGTAATATATTAACCTTCTTTTATAATTGAATTTTAGTAAAATTAAAAAAAAAAGGTAAGAGTTAGCAAACCAATTATTGGTAAATACAATTTATGTTTCTTGCATACGTTTGAATTATATGCTTCATAATATTTTTTTAATATAGATTTATTTTGTTTAAAAATATCTTAATAGTGTATTTATACTGTTGTTATCTTTATTAGAATTTTTATGGTGATATTTATATTCATTTTCTTGTTTTTATGAGTTTGAGACCCAATTAAATGTAAGAATTTAGATTTTTTGTAAAACTAAGACAAAAGTCAAAAGCATACTACTAATTATCTTCCAATGAAGTTTATGACTACTACATTATTTTAGAAGTGGATTATTCTAAAAATTTTAATATGGGTTTATTTTATTTAAAAAATATTTCAGTAATAGACTTATATTGTTGTTGTCTTCAAGTAAAAGGTAACATCCTAATTATCTTTGAATATTGCGCAATTTCGCAACACATCATGATGGGAAACATACGGTGAAGGTGCAACAAGAGTTATGTTAACCTAACCAAAACTTGGGGTTCAAACTTTGATGTTTGATACGAAAAACAATTTTGGCTTTTTGAACAGTATTAACAAGCTTAAATATATAGTCCACCTAGTTTTCCTTTACTGTGAATTGACAAACCATCCCACAATTTAGTCTCTGATGTTGTACTTAGATTCTTCAATATTAGGTTCTCATCTAATCATTCAAAGTTGCACTGCCTGTAAATGAAATATTAGGATAATTAATTATAAACCAAATGAGTATGAAATTTTATCAAATATATATGCTCAATTATTACCTTCAATGTTATAATGGTCATAAATAACATCGAAAAGATAGTCCTTAAAGATAATTGTTTTATCATTCAGAATAGTTCTTCAGTTTCATCTTCAACTCATACTAACTCATATTTTACATTTTTATTCTATAATTCTCTCACTTGAACATTGAAGAATATTTTCCAATAGACCTCCTCTCGGAAGAACTCCTCTCATAGTACATCAAGGCTCTTCACCTTCCCCACAGCTTGTCCAGATTGTCTCCATTGGTAAGAACAATAATTAGAACTAAAATTACATCTAACATCTATAACAGCTTGAAAAAAAAAATTAACATTAACATGCCCTCAAATAAAAGAAATTAGGTGTCCACCCATTGACATGTCAATTATTTCCTTTATGCAAGTGTTACAAGATGGCTTCTGAGTTCTAACAAAACTGTTCTTGACTAAGAAGAATTGAACAGAATTTGGTTTTGTCCATTCTTTACTAACTAACGAATATTCACAATCATACAAGCCCCAGATGGGAAGAAAATTTACGGCTCTCGCTGGCGTCGAGATCTTCGAACAAGGTAAATACGCCCATAAACCCACTGTCTACCTAATCTTAAATCCGATTGCTGCAAAATAATAACATCATTGGTCAGGCAAAGAGCAAAATACTTGCAACTCTTGTTTATATTGACACGGTTTTATTTTCTCTACTAAAAAAAATGAAAATTAAATCGCGGTCTAATATTACAAACTGTCTTATGCAAGATGTAAAAAGAATATATCTTATTACCTCAGCTTTTGTACGAAATTCCAATAAGCATTCACACACATGACAATCTGCTCTATGAGGTGAGTTGTTACCCTTGTCCGTTCTCACAAATGCAAATACCTTAAAGAAAATGAATTCAATTCCGTGAGAATGATTTAAGTGAAGTATAAACATTAAATAGTGCTTCTCTAGCTGGACAAATAGGACCACTCAATGACTGACCTCTTCTCCACAATTTGGACACGAACCCTTTAATGCCGCTAAATCACCCCTCCATAGGCCTTGAAGCACCTTAACTGTGGAAATACGCGATTAGTAACACAAATACAGAAGCAGCCACGCTGAAATAATAGTGTTAGCCAAAGGGTAAAACTCACACTCGGTTCCTTCCCAAGGTGTTTAACATATTTTCTTAATTAGAATTAGAGTTTCATCTTAACAATTCACGAAATAAATGTTTACATTAAAAGTACACAATGTTGAGTGGTGAAAATGCTAAAAGTACACAAGGAAACACTAATTGATTAATTTAACTAGATTAAAGGGTTTGTCATTCAATTTGAACTGTGTTTGGAGTTCAAATTGGGAAAATGATTTTTACCTGAAGCTGAAGCAACTGGGTAGCCAATAACCAAACCCAGTGCCGTGAGGATAATGCCGTTGACCACAAAAAGAAGCCCTACTCCTGATGCTTGACTACCATATGATAATCCTCCCGAGTCAAATGCTTTCTGATAAGCTGTGGTAACAGTGTACAATATAGGCCAAACACAAGCTGAACAGCCAAGTGCAAGAAACAGGGACCATAAGCTTGCCAATGCAAAAGCCATAGAAAGATCTTCCTGCCCTACATCCACAGTCACTCAATATAATTCAAGTGAAGAAACCAAGATAAAAAAAAAGGACACACATTTTAACCACACAAAAATTGTCCTTATATCCAAAACATGCAGAAGAGACATTAGGGGAATTCAACGGAAATACATCAAACCACACACAAATGTAACTGTCCAATACTTAATTTCAACAAGAACACATTGAAAACCAAAACTTGATAGTTGAAACAAGGAAATTGGAGAAGAAAGTTACATCAGAATCAGCATATGTGGAATGCCTCCGGATACTGCATCGAGGGTACTTGACAACTGACTTAGAACCATACCACTTAAGCTTCAACTGTTTCCATAAGACGAGTTAATATATAATTAAGAGACTTAAATGTTGAGTGGTGAATTAAAGAAAGATAGATAGAAACCTCTACTCTATCAAACATGTCATCGAGTATCAAAGGCTCTCCTCTGTAATACGCATCCCGCGCCTATAAACAATCCACGTTCGTTGCATTAGCCCTTGAATGAGTGCAGTATATTAATGGATAAGTGAAATTGAGAACGAAAAATGGTGAATTGAAAAGAGGTGGGACCTGAGAGTAAAGAGCTTCGAGGGTTTCTTTGGTGGCGGTGTGAAGGGGGCCAACGTATATGCAGGACGGCCCACGAGGAAGGTCGTCGGAGGCTCGAACGGAGAACAAAGAAACGGTGCGGTTGCTTCTGAATCTGGTGGATATGGTTAACTGCACCGCGCTGAGGGCGTTGGTGCTACACGCGCCTCCCATAACCCTTCACTTCGCTACGCTTTAAAATTAAAATAGAAAATGGGATATGGAAAATGGAACAGAGAGAGCCCAACCACATGACCAAATATAGAGACAGAGATCCGAAATCATGAGATTGCGTCACTACTTGGATTTCGTTTCGCCTCCAAAATCTTGTTCGTCCTCTTTCGTTCTTTGTCTTTTCTCAGTAGAAAAAAATAAAAATAAAAAAACGAAAGAAACCCTAAAATTTGCGTTTGCCGGGAGTCGAACCCGGGTCTATTGCTTGGAAGGCAATTATCCTAACCGTTGGACTACAAACGCTTTCATGCTGACTTCTCTAAACTTTATTTTATCTAAATGTTGGATTTTGCATAGACCACTGGTCAAACTATGAAGATTCACATGAAAATATTAAATAATAAATTGTTTGCTTTTACTGCGTAATACTTTATAGTTTTATATATAGAGAATAGTACCTGGTTTTCATGTTTAAAAATATTTTACTACATCTTTGTTTCATGCTTGTTCCATTTTCTAATACAAAGTTAATCATTAATTATGAAGTCAATGAAAGTCGGAATCTTACTCACGAAGTAGATATTATCCTTTCCATATGGTTTAAATGTTACATTTGTAAATTCTGATAATTTTTTTAATTTAATTCCTTTAAATTAACCGACGAAATTTAAATATTCTGTAATGAAAATGAGAGCTTTGAGTATTAAAATTGATGATTCTCATCACCTATTAACTATTATATCTGGTTTTAATTTGAATCTCTTCTAGATTCTGCATGTTTTTATATAGATTAAATACTGTTACTGTTTTGCTACAGTCATAGTAACCTTACATATTTATTTACTTTTTCAATTCTTTTTCATGTAGGAAGTAAAACTAGAAAAAGAAGATTATACAAATAATTTTGAACATAACATCCCTCCAGTATTTTATTTTATTCTTTACTGAACCTATTGCTTCCAATGCAATGCAGGGATTGCTTTTCAAATTAGAATGCTCCAAGGATACGTGCATTCAACATTCTTCACCTTTTTTCATTTCTTACGTAACTACAAACATGTGTTTGCCACAACAACGAAAACGGTAACAAAGTATGTGTTCTGCGATAATCAAAAATTAACTTCATGTAATCATGGTTCGTCCAATCAAAACTTTACTTTTTTTTCTTAAGTACGTTTCAGATTTTATGCGTGGAAAAAATTCACTATATTTATTTTAAGTCTGTTTAGAATTATTTCATAAATAATTAATTAGTATCATTGTGTCAGTCTTTTTCCAGTTAAAAACTGAAGCAAATTAAATATTCAAAATATCATTTGAATCCAGACTTACACGCAAATGCTCTGGATCTTGCTTGAAGATTTAGATTTATTATATCAAAATACCAAATTGACTATTCATATGGTCGAATAAATAAATAAGTTGCTAGTATGTGTGAGAAGCATAACATTTAAATATGAAAACGGTTACGTTTTGTTGCGTAATCTTCCAAAAAAAAAACATTTGGACTTGAGTCAATATCTCACCTAATTGAAATTCTATGTCAACATCTAAATAATGTTTTGTTTCTTAGAAGAAATAAGAAATATTTTCTTGTAAGAAATATCTTACTTAAGATTTACCATTAAATAATTAGATACTCTTCACCCATTTTTTATAGATTAAATGAGTTATTTTAGTTTTTTTTAATTGTTCAAAAAAAAGAAAAAAAAGAAAGTAAGGCGATTTGAATTAAAAGAAAGAAAATATAAATAAATGAAAAGTAGGATAAATTCATTTATTATTAATAACTTTTATTCATTATTTTTATATATATTTTTTAATGACTTTTACTACTTTACTATATATTTAAATTATTATTATACTGAAAAGGGAAAGCATTATTAAAAATTACTATAATTGAATTTTTGTCTTAATTTATATTTTTTCTTTCAAAATTGGTGATTTTTTTTGCATTTATGAAGGAAGTGTTTTTTTTTCAAAGATTAAATGTTTTCATACTTTTCGGTCAAATTTATTCTTAAATTTTGTGTCATTTTTACCCTTCTTATAATTTATTTGTAACTCATGTTTTTTTCATTTTCTTCTTCTTATACAGACAATAAGAATTTTTTTTAATTAAGATATTCACTTTAATTCTTTAATTACTAAAACATATAGATCTTTTAAAATAAACATGAAATTCAGAGTTTAAAATAGTACTGTTATAATATTATTTCTTTTATCTGTGGAGCATATGACTCTGTCATTTAACGTCTTTATGTGCGTCATCAAGAAGTAAACATAGTGTTTGGAATTTAGGAGATATATATTTTTAGATATTACTCTGACCTATATATGATTAGATATAGTTTAATGTGTCTCTTTTTATTACTTTTCTGCTATCTTGAATTGAGATTTTTGACTTAGAAGGTTAAAGATGGATCTGTCACATCTATGAAAATAAACATTTAGAAAAAATAGAATCACTTATTATTTAATTATTACCTATATCTAAAACTTCAAATAACTACTGAAAAATCGAACCCAACTTACTTGCAATATTTAATTAATGGAACATTAAATAATGGAAGAGAAAACAAATTAAAAAGATTAGAAAGTCATTATACTATTTTCTATAAATAATTTTAGAAGGGAAATGAAAAATGAACTTCTTTTTGTAGAATGCACTAGTTTAGAATATTTTAATTTGTTTCTAAATTATAGGTATACTTAGGCCATATTTATTACATCTCTATAAGGTTTTAATTTACCTGAGTTTTACTCTGCTAAATAACTTCTAACATAAGATATTCTTTTAATGTTTACTCTAGTATAAGAGTTTTCATAAAAACTCACACCTTAATTAATATTTTATTTAGTTTTTTTTAATTTTTAAGACATAAAAGCTATTCTTACCATCTTTTAAGATTTAAATATTTCACGTAATGTTATATTTTAATGGAGTGACCTTATAAAATTTAACCCTTAATCTATGACTCCTAAAGTAAGGTGTCCTAAAATTAAAATATTAAATAATTCAAATTAAATTTATTTTTACAAAAAACGAGTGGAGCATGTACTTATTTTATAGGAGTAGATCCAAATCAAGAGTTACATCAATTAAAAACAAGAAGAAAAAAAAGACCACTGAGATCACATCATATAAACAATTTTGCAAGTACAGTATAACGTAGTACACCTTGGAAAACGCGAAAAATAATAATTAAAAATAAAGGCAGAAGAAACGAGGAAGAGATGGGCATGGTTGGTGGCATTGGTTAGAAAATTGGTATGAAAGAAACAAAACAAGAAGCAAAACCATGCGAATCAAGAACACCCAACCACCCATTTCGTAACTTGCCTCGTTGCCCTTTGTTGGATTCTGTTCTCTAACTCCCAAACCCCCAAATTCGTAATCACTCCAATGCATTAGATTGAAAAGTTCCAATCTTTTGCCAAAGGGTTGATAAGGAGGAACATGACGGGGAGCGACCCATCGTCTGCCAACGTCGAGGTCAAGGTCCATCCGCGCCGGGACACCGCCGCCCGGAGACCCCTGCCGTCGTCGTCGAATGCCCCCGCCGCGAACGATCACAACTTCAGCCTCTTCAGGCGCTGGTTCCCCTGGCTCGTGCCCACGTTCGTGGTGGCCAACATTGTGGTCTTCATCGTCACCATGTATATAAACGATTGCCCTAAGCATTCTTTCACTGGTAGTTCTTCATGCGTTGCCTCTTTCCTTGGAAGATTCTCTTTTCAGCCTCTCAAAGAGAACCCTCTCTTAGGCCCTTCTGCGTCCACGTCAGTTCTTGTTTCTTCCCTCTCTAAAAACACTTTTTTTTTTTTTTTTTACTTTAATCATCTGTATACATTTTGCTGCAACTACTAATGGATGGTATAAACAGTTTTGTTAATGTTACTATGTAGGTATATATCCATATTTGTACGGTTGGAGCTGTTTTAATTCTGCTATTCACAGATTTTTTTTTTTATTTAAAAAACAAATGTTTAGATTAGGGAAGATGGGTGCTCTTGAAGTGGATAAAGTGGTTCATAGACACCAGGTTTGGCGTCTCTTCTCTTGTATATGGTTGCACGGAGGGGTTGTTCATGTGCTTGCCAACATGTTAAGTCTTGTTTTTATTGGAATTCGCCTTGAGCAAGAATTTGGATTTGGTATGGTTCTGGTAATTACCTTTGCATTGTCCCATTATATCATTTCCTTTTCTTTTTTTTTTTTTTTTTT
>Ga0209700_104655_pt1 | contig 24364 bp, 15 predicted proteins | sample SiratroredBW_FD_187528 | JGI IMG/M metagenome (GOLD analysis project Ga0209700, IMG submission 187528) | Root nodule microbial communities of legume samples collected from California, USA - Siratro red BW (SPAdes) (version 2) | ecosystem: Host-associated > Plants > Roots > Nodule | place: USA...
GTGAATATTTGTCTCCTCTGATAGTTGCAATTTGTAAAATACAGGACTCAATTTCTTGATGATTATAAAGGGACCAAAATATCTCAACCCCAACTTTTGATTCTTGAGTAAAACGACCGAGTGTTGCCTATACCGTTAAAGTTTAATTGACATAAGATCTCCCTCATGAAATTTGAGTTGTCTTCTATTCTTATATACATAAAGTTTCATAAATTGTTGTGATTTTGCCATGTTCCATTTCAATTGAACAAGCAATCTATCCTTGTCTATCAACATGACCTGAAGGGATTGTTTATCTTGATGCGAGAATTCATAAGGCACCAATGTTGGAGTGTCGTGACTGTATAAAGCTTTAAAGGATGTCATGTTAATGTTGTGATGGATTGAAGTATTGTACCAATACTCAACCTACGACAACATTGCTAACCATGTCTTAGGATTGTCATAATAAAAACACCTTAAGTACATCTCTAAGGTCTTGTTGAGGGACTCACTTTGACTGTCTGGTTAAGGATGACGAGCTGAGCTCATAGCCAGTTTTGTGCCTTGTAACTTGAACAATTGCTGCCAAACTTTGCTGATGAAAATTTGATCTCGATCTAAAACTATTGATTTAGGAAAGCAATGTAGTTTGACAACATGTTGTACGAAAGCTTCTGCCACTTTTCTACTATCAAAATCGTGCTTTAAGGCCACAAAATGAGCTCATTTTGAAAGCCTGTCAATTATCACCATCACTACTGAGTACCCGCAGGCTAGAGGCAAGGAGACTATGAAATCCACACTAATATCGTCCCAAACTTGAGATGGAGTAAGCAATGAATGTAAGAAGCTCGCGGGTAATTTTGTTTTGATTTTAGCCTGTTGGCAAACAATACAATGCAACACATATTCTCTTGTTTGCTTTTTAATATTGGGCCAATAAAATTAAGATGAAAATTTGTCTATTGTTTTTACAAATCCCGAATGCCCCCAAGTGGGCCATCATGATATTCCTACAAAATCAGATGGATAAGACTACTATTTGGTGGAATCACTACTTTTTCCTTACATAATAAAATCCCATTATGGCAAGTATAATGGTTAGAACTATTGGCACTAATTCTGCATTCAATGAAGATTTTACTTAAGCCTTTATCTTTTGTAATATCCATTTTCAATATATCTAACCACTGAAATTTTTGGCTAGACCATGTAAACAAGAAACATCGGGAAAGTGCATCCGAAACCAAGTTTTCTCTCCTAGGTTTATACTAAATTTCAAAGTTGTAGCACAATAGTTTAGGCAACCATTTTTGTTGCTTAGGAGTGTGTAAGGTCATAAGTGAAATCCTTCAAGCTTTGTTGGTCTGTGTTAAGAATAAATTTCTTACCCATCAAATGTTACATAAAAATCTGAAGTATATGTTGATTTCTTTTGCATAGCAGGTGATAGCTTCTTGGATAAAAATGCTATTGGATATTTGCCTTGAGAAATGAAAACCCCTATACCACTTTCAGAGGCATCGGTTTTTACCTCAAACGGCCCATCAAAGTTGGGCAAGACTAGCATTGGTGCCAAAGTGATTACAACTTTCAGTTGCTCAAATGCTATTACTGCTTGCTTTTGCTTAGACCATTGAAACACTTCTCTTTTTTTTTTTTTTAACAAATCAATCAAGGGTGAAGCTAGAGAAGCATATCCCTTAATAAATCTACGATAGTAAACAGTGAGCCTGAGGAACCTTGTTAATTGCTTGAGGTTGTGGCCATTGCAAAATTGCCTGTATCTTGTCTTTCTTTGTATACACACCATTTCCTGAGATAATATGACCTAAGTAATCTATTTCAGTCACACCAAAAAGTCATTTAGACAATTGAGCATAAAGAGACTCATGTTTTAGCACTTTGCAATATAGTTTCTAGTTGTTGAAGATGGATCTTCCAAGAGGAACTGTAGATGAGAATATCATAAAAAAAGTAACCACAAAATGTCTCAAATGTGGTATGAATATATCATTCATGAGAGCTTGAAAAGTTGCATGGGCATTAGTCAAACCAAATGGCTTGACAAGCCATTCATAGTGTACCCTTGGTGGGTTCGAAAAGTAGTCTTGTGGTGATCTTCAGGGCATACTAAGATTTGATGGTATCCTGAGTGAAGATCCAACTTTGAAAATATTGTAGCACCGTATAATTCATCCAACAGTTCATCAACAGTAGGAATCCTTCACAATAATGTTATTTAAAGTTTTATAATTTGTACAAAAAGGACAAGTATCATCTTTCTTTCAAACTAAAAGAATAAGAGATGAAAAAGGACTCTTACTTGGTTTGGATTATGCCATCTTTGAGCATTTGGTCCACCATGAGTTCAATTTGTGCTTGGAATCTTAATATCTGGAACAATTACTTGATTTCAGCTTCCAAGGTATTTAGGCGAGTATTGTCAGCTAGTGGAGGTGAAATCGAGGTGAAATCGACAATGAAAGCACCAATGTGACATTCAATATTGGACAAAATAGTGTCTTGTAGAAAAAAAATAATGTAGCAATGTTTATCAAGTCACTAAACCAATACAATTTTTCTATAGTAATGAAAAACAAAGCTCTTAAAAACAAAATCTAGAAGACCACAATATTGCATCAATGAATTAGCACCAGAAATTGGACACTCCTACTACAATCAACCACTCAAGCACTAGTCACCAAGCATAGCCTTCTAACTTCCTATTTGTATATTTCTTTCTTTGAATTTTTCTCTGTCCTTTGAATCCCATATTACATACCACCTAACATTCTTGAATAACTAATTCCTCATTATTGCCCCCACGCCTCTATTTGGTTTCTTACCTAGTTATAAAATTTGATACTAACAATAATGTGAGTTACAAGCACAAGACAAAGAGTGTAAACAATATATATATTAAGAGTTGCATTTGAGCCACATAATGATAGCGAGAACAAGAAAAAGAGTACGAGCAAACTAATGAAAGTGAAAATGAGAAGAAAACTGATAATGAGAATGATCGAAAGAACATACAAATTTTAAATTCAAAATCACTTTTCTAAAAATAAAATTACAAGAAAATTTTAAGATATTTGTTGGGAAAAAATTATAAAAAAATTGTATATATGTATAAAATATTTCAAAAAAGAATCTGCATGAAATTATTCATAATATCTAATACTTTTTTGTTGAAATTTTTTATTTGTAGAAACAATATATATATATAATTACATAACTATATAGACGTAGTTAATTTTCCAAGTATTAAAAATAATTTTTTACTGATAATTTTGTAAAAGAAATATTCAGTTGTAGCGATTTTTTAAATTTGTAAATATTTCTTGCGGAAAAGTATTTTACAGCAAAAAGTGTATATATTTTATGTTAAAAGTTTTAAATAGAAAAATCCGGATGCGTAATAAATGATTATTTAGTACTGAGATTTCAAGGATTCAACGAGAACCATGGATAGGGATTTTGAACTTGGATTCAGCTAAAGATTTGATGTATAATAAATTTCAGTGAAGGTAGAAGGAGGGAAAGTGAACTTTTTCAACAATGGTCGATAATCTAGTCACAGTAAATATTTTCAATTATTACGTTTATAAAAATTAAATAATAATTTAATATATTCTTATAATCAAAATAGTTAAAATCAAAATTATAGTAAAATGGTAAAAAAATTCACAAAATCATAAATTATAATATCATAATAGATTTATATATATATATATATATATATATATATATATATAATATTTTTTTAATTAAAAATAGTACTTTGAAAAATATTTTAAGAAAAAAATATATATAACATTGATAGTGTCATAATTTAATTTAATTTTAATTAAAATTAAAAATGATTTAATTCAATTAAGAAGGTGAACCATCCATAAGAAAAGATTCCTAAATCTTAATTAAGTTTGAAATTGTTTTGAATTTTAATTGAGTAGTGTTACATGTAACAATACATTAACAACTGCAACTGGTAAAATTTTAGTTACATTAATTTTAATTAAAATTAGATTTGAATTGTGAATGTAAATGGTTTGTTCAGGAAATAATATAAAAAAAATTGCAATCACGCACTTTTTATTCACCTCCAAACTAAATAAAAGTTATGATTGATTGCTAAATATTTATTATTCAATCAATTATCATAAAGTGCATTTAATTTAATTGGATTGCATTCAATTTAATTGATTCTTGTATTATTACATGGGCAGGTAAGACTTTCAATATTTTGCAAGTATTCATCAAATTATTTTAATGTGATCATGATATTTTATTTGTTATGAGTGTGATGATGGTGTATTTTTAAACGACTTGTAGCATTATTTTAATTTGATGTAATGTGTTTATTTTTAAATATTCAAATTATAATGATGGTCGGTTATTTTTAAAAGGCATCAACTAATCTCACTCTTGTGATTCTCTACGCATGTCAATTCCTCGAGGGCAGCCCTATAGGTTGGCCAAATTGAGGGTTTGGTCCCCCAAGGGCCTAAAGGGCTTGAGTTTTCTACCGGCTTGAGTTTTCTACATGTGTGATTACAGAAGGAATGTTGGTGGGTGATCGTCCTGTAATGGTTGGCAGAAGTCAATGACACTAGATTTAGCAACCTGCTCGCATGATAAGTCTGAGAGTTCTGCTAGAATAAACTTCGTTAGGACCGATGAGTTGTTCCCTTCTAGTGTAAGATGGTAATTTGTTCTTAAAGAGAGCTTGTAATTCATCACGGTGGGTACAACATTACGCCGACATCTTATCACTAATACTGATGATTGTGTTCTAAACACTAGTCTTGTTCTTTTGGAGAATGGTCTCTATATGGGCTTTAATAGAGAATATGTCCTTCTTATGGTTTGCTGAGGTTAAAGTTACTATCTGACTTATGATAAGTACCATATATTGTGGTCTATGAATAACTTTACCCAGGTTTCATGACGCCAAATGTTCTTACTAGAACTGAGATAGAGCCCTTTTGTGGTATGTTGAGATTGACCTTGAATTAATCAAGTTAGTAAGAACTTAAAGAGCTATAGAAAATTATCATACACTCAAGTTAGTAAGAACTTAAAGAGATATGAATATATATTTACACTACAAGAAAAATTAAAAATATAGGTCAAAAATCGACTCAAACAGTAAAAAACGGACGCAATTGCGTGGGTATTATGTCGATACACCGCAAATGCTAAAGTGTTGGAAGCTATTATATGGGCCAGCAAATCGACAAAAATAACGTGTGTTTAGCCCACGCACAATGGACACAAATAACGTATGCCAAGCCGAAGGTAGACCGACGCACGACTTAGAATTAAAAAGACCGATGCACGACTTAAAATTAAAAAAAAAATCAATTTGTATTATTTTGAATGGCATATTTTAACCATCACCTGAAATTTTTATCCAATATCCAATAATTTATACCGAGTATTGAACTTTTTATCTCCATTATTTAATTTTTAATCTTCATCCATTATTCAATTTTTTATTTTCAGTATTCAAATTTTTATCAGTAGAAGCTCCGTTGCAAGGAACATATTCAGTTCCATGCCCTCTAATCTCTTTTTGAAAATGAGAATAATTTTTCTATATAATGTCTTGAAGTAAAGAAAGTATACAATCAAACCACCTCATAAAACAAAACTTGTAAAAAAAATGGAAAAATAATACTGACTTTTTGTATTCAATCCTAAATCATCACAAAAAACAAGTAAAGATAAAAAAACAAGGCTGAGCAAGTTTTATTACTTATACCCAGTTAACTTACAGATGTCCACTGAGCCAACGAATTGGAAAAATCACAGCGAGGGGACAAACAAAAAAAAAGTTAAGAAAGGTCAGGGACAGACTCTAATGGCGACAAAAACCTACAAAAATCACAAAATGTGAAAACCTAAAAGTTAATACTCCATAAAAACGGAGATTAAATGACAAAATAAAAAAATAAATTAAAAACTAAAATAAAGCTTTTACCTTCGTGACCCAAGAATCAGTTGAGGGAGAAGAAAGCAAGCACAGAGAAGAAAAAAATGGACAGTGAACTGGCAGAAGCAATAGGGAGAAGAAACCAAATGTGAAGAAAAAAAGAACTGAACTGTGAAGGGGAAGAGGAAAGCGATTTAGGTTTAACCTAAAGGCTTCTTGCGACGCAATACGATCTTCTTTTCGTGGTACACCTCACAGCGGCAGCGCCTCTTTCGCCTGCACCTCTCGCAATGACGACTTATGCGACAGCGCCTCATACGACAACACCTTGTGCGACAGCGCCTCGCAGCTAAACCTCCCATGGCACGCTGCTGCAGAAACCCTTCTAGGGTTTTATTAATTATTTTGGGTTGGAATGGGAATTATAACTAAAGCCCAATTGCCCATTTTTAATAAACGGAGACACTCCTCCATCTGCCCCTCCTTCAATTGTTTTAACAAATAATTTATCTATTAGATTTAATTTCTTAAATTTGTTTTCAAATATTATAATTTTAGAATTTATTTATTTTAAAAATATTTTTATTTTAAAATGGAAGAAAGGAGAAGCAGTCATCCTAAGAAACAACGACTTGACTTCATGACTACATAAAAGAGATATCATCAAATATAATAATTAAGAAGAGAAAAATGCTATTTCATTTGATAAGTCATACAAAAATGTTATTATTTAGGATTTAGTTTATTTATGAAAAATAATATGTTCAAGAAATATTGTTTATTGAAGAATTTTTTTAGCTATTTTTATAGAAAATTTTTTTATGGAAGAAAACAAGATTCTAACTTGTGGTAAAATAAAAACTTAACAATATTATTTGATGAATTTTTAAGGTATTTTAATTTAAGGTTAATTTTGTAATACTCTAAAAAATAGCTATAGAATAAAAGACTAACTTAGAATTTAGTTTTAGAGATAAATAAGATAATACCTATTTTTTAACATAACAATTGTTTAAGTAAATAAAAGATAGTTATTTACTTTTTATTTTTATAACAACCACCAACTCTCTCTCTATAAGAAGATATTCTATCTCTCTAAAAAGATATTCTATTTTATTTTTATAAAAACTATCAACTCTCTCTCTAAAAAGATATTTTGTTTTATTATAATAAAAATCACCAATTATCTTTAAGAAGATATTTTGTTTATAAAAACTATCAAATATCTCTCTCTTTTTCTTTAAGAAGATATACAATTTCATTCTTATGAAAACCACCATCTCTAAAACAATTTCTCTTTAAAGTTTTCTACCTTTCCTCTAGATTTGCGATCTCATAGGTTATCAGATTGACAATCAGAGGACATCCCTAGATTCCTAACGTTGAGTAGATCAAGAGTGTCCGATCAGATTCTTGAACAGAGTTAGATTGCCATGATTTTAGGGTTTTTTGAGTATCTCTACTCTACAGAGGTAAGGGAAGCTAGTTTGATTGTTTTTCATAAATATTGTAATTATTTGTTTATTAATGAATTGGATGAATGTTTATGTATTGTATGATGTAGTATCAATGATTGTGAATGATGTGATGTGTGATCGAGACATAGTATCTTCAGGAAAGGAGATACCCGTGTTGAGATTATTAGGATGTGCATTGTTTGGGGATTCTAAGGAGGTATCCTGACTCTACTGGTACATTGGATTCACATGGATGAAGATTACCAATTAGTGAAGAGTCGAAGGAGGTTCATATGATCCTGTCCAATGTTTGAAATATGAGCCTGATCGGAATAGGAGATATGGATTAACCCTGTGCATATGGGGTCTGAGGTTTGAAATATGAGCCCGATCGGAATAGACTGTTCTGAGGTTTGAAATATAAGTCCGCTTGGAATAGTTGGGTGGTATATGAGAGGTGCACACCTTTGAGTCTAACTCAATGCACGAGTATCTTCCGGAAGTAGAGAGTCTAGTATCTTTGTTTGTGAGTCAGTGTATGTATGATGTGAGATGAATTATGAAAGATTTTATTATTGTTGTTTTGTTGAGATAGAAATCCAATTTATGAAAATATATATTTTTTGAAAACTCTCTAGCTTACCCTTCTTTTTGTGTATTGTTTGTTTTGTTTTTAAAACTGCGATGATCGTGTATATTACACGGAAGTAGAGGATTTGACAGGTGGTGTGAATCCCAATTGAATTGTTGGAGAAGTTTTATTTTATTTTATTTGTAATTTTATGAAGATATTTTAATTATCTTATGTAGAGAAGTATATTTTGAAATACATAATGAATATATGGATTTTTATATTCAAGTTTATTATAAAATTTTTATGCAATAAAGTTTCTATTATATGAAAAAATATTTTATACATGAAAAAATATAAAACATCTTATATGTCATATAATTAACTATGTCATATAATAATCAATATTTTACCGTAATCAAACATATTTACATAATCACATGTAATACGCATGATATATAACATACATATAATCAATGAAGGACAATAATCATGTATTGTTGTTGCATTTTCTTTTTCATTGTTCTCACAATACTAATGCAACTACTTTGATTTTTTTATAAATTCATTCATAGTTTAAAAATATTTCATACATTTTTAAACAATTTTTTTACATAATTTTTTATCTACAAATTTAATTGACTTTAAAATAAAAAAATTGTATACATTATTCACCTATTTCAATGAATGTTATGTAGAAACCATTTTATTCATAATGAATGTAATTAAATTCTGAACTTTAAATATAGATTGTCAGTGTAACATCACCCAATTAAAATTAACATAATTAAAACTAAAAAAAAATAACTGGTTTTTCTGTTGATCTGCATGTTCACTCCTTTCTAACCCTATTTAACATGAAAAGTGTGTTATATATGCTACCTAATTAAGACACCTTTGCTACTACTCTGTACCCATTTCAAATGAACTCTTAAGTTACTCTACACCACCCATTTCAAGTGAATAGTATTTTATGATGCTATGCACTCATTTCAAGTGAAGAATATCTTATACTTTTTTATTTGCTACATTACTTTGATCTTATTGTGATCCTTTTAATATTTTAATATTTTTCTTTTGTATTAATCATATTACAAAATACTAAACAAAATTTAATATATAATTAAATTCATAATTTTTTCTAATTATTTAACAACAAATTTCATAATTACTTTTGAACTTATTCTTTTATTATCAAACTTACACTTATCTTACTTTTCTTACAATATTTCATTATTTTTATATTTTACTAATTTAATAATAATACTCTTATTTCATGTTATACTTTTTAAACTTTATTTTTTTTCTAAATTCAATTTAATTTCAACTATATTTTTAATTTTTTTCTCAACAACACTAAAAAAAAAGACAATTTAAAAAAAAAACTTTTTTTAAGGTTGCGTGGGCTAGGCCAACGCAACATTTAGTGTTGGCCCGACCATCGCACTTTACTATTTTTTTTCTAAATTGCGTCGGTCAGGCCCACACAATTTTTTTCTAAAGAAGCGTTATGACGATTGTCGTATGGGTCAAACCGACGCTTTAATTTTGATTTCAACAACCCTTGCTTCAGTCGACACTTTAATTTTGATTCCAACAATCTCCACTCTAGTCGACTCTTTTTGTGTGGATCGTTTGGCCTACACAAAGAATTGAACGCTATTCAAGCGTTTTCTTAAAGTGTTACTAAATATAAATAAGATTTGATTTATATTTGTAAGCTTTTTTAATGTTCTAAGTTATCCAAAATAGATAAGTTTTATTATTGATTACTGAATATTTATGATTTAATTAATTATCATTAAATACACTTAATTTGATTGGACTAGATCCTATTTTATGAACCTTGTACTAATACATGGGTAGTTCCATAAAATCGTATTTTAACCGATGTTATTTTTTGAAAGCAATGTTTTCTTGTAATGATATTTAACTACATGCTTTAAAAGAATATATCTTAGATATTTAACTGTTATTGTTTAATGCGGTTCCGTTTTGACTGTCGTTTTATCCTGTCATAAAAAGTATTTTTTTTCACTAGTGGGACTGTAGGTAATGGGCATAGAAAGTGAGAACTTAAAGAAACACCAGGACACTATGGATTGAGATTCAAGGATTTTGGAGAGCTTTGCTTTTCCTTAAACGAGATTCCCAAAGATATGTTGCTTGCTCTCAACAAAGTGTAACATAAAGCATCTGGGCCAAGGCACGTAAATGTATGGAATACTGATGTTGAGATATAAGAAAAGAAAAAGGACCTGGGAAACAAAGCTATGGTTTGCCATATCATCCAATCAGACAATCTCTCGTCAATCACGTGCACATATAACTACACTTTAAAGTTCAAATGATTGAAGAGTATGTACAGATGGACTGTATATACAAAAAAACATTGGATGTGAAATAAACATATTCAATAACACGACCAAAGAATAACAGAATTTTATAGCTAGAAAGCCTCTTCGAAATTGGTTATATATTCTTTTCTAAGAATTTATTACTAATAATCTTAATAAATCGGCAAAAATGGATCATATTCTTCGTGTGTATATAAACATTCATCTATTAAATGAGGTGGTATGACGATCAAATTATAAATCAAATGGTTATAATTAAGAGTTTGATATTACGTTATAAAATAAATATTCTAAGCTTAAATTCTCTCTCTCATACATAAATACATATATATATATTTCATACTCTACAATATTGTATAATACATTTCTTGTCGATTTGACTAATAAAGGTATACTTCAGGAAAAAAAAGTTGAAATTATAACTATTAAAGCGCATACGTAATAATTACGTTGGTACAAAAAAGACAATATTTATATTTTTTAAATTTTTAAATGAAATACTATTTTATATATATATATATATATATATATATATATATATATATATATATATATATATATATAATTCATACTCTATAATATTGTATAATACATTTCTTGTCGATTTGACTCATAAAGGTGTACTTCAGGAAAAAAAAAGTGAAATTATAACTATTAAAGCGCATACGTAATACTTACGTTCGTACAAAAATGACAATATATATATTTTTTAAATTTTTTAAATGAAATACTATTGTTTTACCCGCAATATCTTCAAAACTTAACTCCCTCTTCCGCTGTTTTTACTCATTATATTTAGCTCCCTTTGGTTCTCTAAATTCCAATATATATATATATATATAAATACTAGTTTCCCCTTGCCATTATAATAAATTTCATGAACATATAATGAAGCTATTCAACTTAATTTTTTTCAGTAATAGTTAATTTTGCATATCTTTTTTCTAAAGTGCACACTGTAGATGGCGAAACATCATTTCTCAGATGACAGATATATCATTTTACAGCTTGAGTAAAGCTAATTAATGTCGATTATTTAATTGCGCATAAGTACTTTCATATGTCCATCTTCTAAGATTTCTGTCTAGAGGCATCTTTGTTGATGAGTAAAATTATGTTAGTACTTTTGTTCTTTCCTTGAAGCCGAAAATTTTTTGATCCTATTTTGGAAGTGGCACAAGAACATCTTTTTCTAAAGTTTTGTGAACTTGCAACAAATTGCCTATGATATCCTTTGTCATCTCACATGTCCCACGAACCCCATAAGGGGTACGTTATGAAAATCACACTGGAAGGCACATTTCACGCCTTGAAAGGCCCCAGCAGAAGCTACTTCGTATATTGTCTTTTTTCTAAACTCTTGATTTACCAATAAAGTAATTATACCAAGTGTACAACACTCTTGTGCCCTACTCAGCTTATATATATAAGTGGACGAACCAACCAACCCCACAAGGCATCCTTTGCTTACAGAGCTGACAAGTTCAAGAATACTTGCTTTGCTACCATCATCACCATGTCACTGTCCAATGGAGCTGATGCCACTTCCATCCAGCAGAAACCCCAGCTGCCTAACCCCTTTGATCTCACGGACCCTGAGATCCTTGAGAAAGTTTATGTCACCCACCTCCATGATGATGACAAGTGCGATGTCGATGTCCTTTTCGACGTAGTGTCCAGTGTTATACTTAAGGTACTGTCTAATTCATCTTCTTTTATCCATTCCTTCTCCCTCCAACAAATGCAAATCTTCCTAGATAGGTTCTTTCTCTTTCTATATATAGATTTATAGGTAATATCACCTTTTCAATGTATATTAGCAATAAATTCACACTACGCATGTTTAATTATCATTTAAATCTAATTAACATTATTTTAATTGCTTATATCGTGAGTGACAGACAAGGTTGGTTGAAAGCAAAGCTTATCAGACCGTTTTCCAACCAGAATTTCGTACAATGAAGCTGATTTCCTGTCAGGTTATCTCATGGCACAATCATTATTATTATTATTCCTTACTTTATGTGTACATATATTATTAAACAATGTGTCATGCTTTTTTTTGCTTCGTTCAAAAAGGGCGAGTTCGTTTGTATTATATTATGATCTTGTGTTCGCAAAAGCACAAGAATATTTTAAACAAGTGATACAATGATATGATAACAGATGATAACCACACCCCGTGGTGATCGTTATGTGCACCAAGCGACAATGTGCATTCTTCATCACCTCAGAAGCTACTCGTGGGACGCGAAGGCACTAGTAACTCTAGCTGCTTTCGCTTTGGAGTATGGGAATCTTTTGTACCTCAGCGATATTGCAACACCAGATAACCTACTTACAAACTCCTTGAAACAACTGAATCAAATTCAAACCAGAAAGGACCCTGCGACCGTTTTGGTGGCATTGGTGATGGAAGTGCTTCAGGACATCCAAGAGTGGACACGATTGTCTTCTTTTGGTTATGACATAGTGGATGTGCCATCTTTGTCTGATGCCCTGCAAGAGGTCCCGGTTGCTGTATATTGGATAATTGCTTCCCTTATTGCTGCCACTGGCAACCTCGTTGGTGTATCGTAAGTTGTCTTCTCAACTATCACTGACCATAAAATTCGCTAGTGCATGTTGGGTTATAAGTGTGTAGAATATATATAAATCAATTTATATATAGTTTTTAAAAGAATTATTACAAATTCAAAATTGATTCAAATTCATGATTAGATAAAAATGAAAATTTATACTTTAAATTTTATTATTTGCGTTGCATTTTAAAAGTATAAAAAAATATTTTGGTTTTAATTCTTAATGAGTAACTAAAAATATACAATTTGTTAAAATATAATTATAAATAAATAAATAAATACATGGAGGATAAAATCTAAAATAAAAATGATATTTTTCCGGTTATTTAACCTTACAAACTACAAATAGCTTTTAAAACAAATTCCCATTATAAAGTAAACAATATATTATTAATATAACTGAAATTCTTTGTTAATTTATTTCAGGGACTATGAATTATCACGTTTTGTGGAAAGGCTTTCTTCTGCTGCTTCTAGATTCAAGGGACATCTGAAATTGAGCGGAGAGCAAAAAGGTTGCGCTATGCTTTCTATTGTGTTTAATTTTATAAGCCATTAAGTATGATGAAACTGATCAAATGCTGATAAGAGAAATATCTATTTGTTGCAGTTTATGCAGATGAATACTACAAGCGCAAGAAGGCATTTTCTAATCCCAAAGATATTGTAGAACTCTTAAAGCTTCTGATCCAACATAATGGATCTAAGGTCCAAATATATGATGGCAGCATCAAAACCTACAGGGTTAGTCTCTAAAGATTTAGTCTGTGTCAACTTATTTTTGTGGAAAAAATTATCGAGCCTTGTTATTTCGCCAAATTGGGATCATCTTAAAGAAAAAACTAATGATCATGTCTTTGACATATGTTAAAACAGGATATTGAAGTCTTCGACCAGAAATATGTCTTGTTGTTCATTTCAAGCCTCGACAAGATTGAAGATGAGATTTCACTTTTGAATTCAATCTATGACAGACTGCAGGAAAATCCAAGTGAAATAATAAAAAATTACAAGAAAGGGGATTTCAAGATTTTGTGGATTCCCATTGTGACTTTCTGGGATGACAAGCAAAGACTCAAATTCAATGCGTTGAAGGATACCATCAAATGGTACGCAGTGGAGTTCTTCACTGAGCTACCAGGCACTGACCTAATAAAAGAAAAATTTAATTACAGGGGTAAACCTATTATCCCAGTACTCACCCCTCTTGCTGATACGTTGAATGAAGATGCTATGGACTTGATTTTCCAATGGGGCATCGACGCGTTCCCCTTTAGGAAAATTGATGGTATTGACCTCACTCTAAAATGGAAGTGGTTCTGGGATGCAACAAAGAAAGCAAATCTTGGAATACATCAGGTAAACCCAATATAGCACTAATTTTTAGGGATAATAATAGAGATTGATATGAAATTTATCTAATTATGTAACTTTGTTTTCAACGTGAATTAGGTCACCGGGGACAGGTATATTTTCATCTATGGAGGTGCTGACAAAAAATGGATCCAAGACTTCGCAGTGGCAGTGGAGAAAACGAAAGGGCATGCAACTATCTTGAACACAGATACTGTAATAGATCACTATCAGTTGGGGAAGGATGACCCCAGGGTTGTTCCTCGTTTCTGGATCGAAATAGAAAGGAAGAGACTGAAGAAGCATAAGGATGCAGTGGACTGTGAGATTCAAAAAATTGTGAGGACCTTGCTTTGCCTTAAACAAGACCAGCAAGGATGGGCTATTCTCACCAAAGGCTCTAACGTGAGGGTTCTGGGTCACGGTGAGCCTATGCGTCAAACTTTGGTTGAGTTTGATGCATGGAAAGACAAAGTGTTTCAAAAAGAAGGCTTTGACGTGGCCTTCGATGAATACTACAGGACTAAGCTTAACGAGATATACGATCGTCAACAATGTGCTATTGTTAAAAATAATGCAGATGTCCTAGTTACTATAACATGCCCAAATCCCACGTGTGGACGTGTGATGGAGGTGACTTCTGTTAATTACAAGTGCTGCCATCGTGATGCTCCAAACAGTGGCAACATCTGAATATGAATGGGAGGAGAAAGAGGTTGATTCTTAGCCTCCACGAGTTTGCTTTGGCAAAACTTTGCATTTGGATTTCTTTTTGCTGTGTCGAGTTACTATATAATATGCATGTCTTTTGTGTCAAGATGAAAGCTATGTAGCCACTTGATTTGCCCATGATGAATGGGAAAATGAATAACGGCTTTGCTTCATCTGTATGTCCATTGTCAACTACAAAATTGAATAAACTTAGCTTTGCATTTCATAAATTGCGCCGTTCTCTTTTGTCTTGCTCTTCCTTCACTTTTGTTTTCGCAGCACATTTTTTAGCTTATGATATATATTGACGTATAATATTTTATTGAAAGTTAAACATTAATGACTTTAGTTACTACTAATACAAACTCCTTTCACCAATAGCGGCTGAGTCGAACTGTTTCCTCATTACACACGCTTCACTCTTACTTTTATTAATGAAATATTATATTTTAATAAAATAATATTATTTTTAGATATTAAATCGGCGTAGATTTCTTTTAGGCCTCTCAACATATCACTCCTCTATTAAGCCTACTTTATTTTTTTTAAACCAATATTCACTTAATACGTTCATTTCACACTATATACACTAGTAGAAAATTAGGCTTCAACGTCTCCTCATTAAGACGGTTAAATTAGCAAACGACGTGGACAAAAATACGGTGACATTTTTGTAAATAAATAAACATAACCACGTCGGTTCAAGAAATCAACCGTCCTTGATGTATTTAAAAAAAAATAATAAATCCAAATTTTGAATTTTTAAATACGTGCTTAAATCCCACGTCGGTTGGGATCTCCCAACCGACGTGGGATTTATACTCACTACGTCAGTTGCTCAACAAAACCGACGTGGGATTCACAGTGAAAAAATTGGGGCAAATTGACTGAAATTAGGGCACACACCACGTTGGTTTTGGGCTTTGTAACCGACGTGGTGTGTTAACAGTAATTTTTTTTTAAATTTCAGGGGATGCACCACGTCGGTTGGGAGTCCAGAACCGACGTGGTGCATGTATTTTATTTGAAACGCGCCTTTTTCCTTTACTTTTCTTCTTCTCCGCTGCTCGCGCATTCTCCCTCGCACTGTTCCGGCATCTCTTCCTCACTTTTCGTCCTCCATTTGCAAGTCATTCTACTCCATTTTTACTCCCTCTTGTTCGCGACTTCGAGAGCTTCCATTTAACCGGTTCTATTTTCGATTTTGAAGTCCGTTTGAGCTGCGTTTCATTTGGAGCTGTGCGGTGATTCTTTCTCTTTCATTTTCTTTTGCTTTTACTGATATTGTTATTGTATTGAGCATTTGTTTGTAGTTTGTTGTTTTGGTAGAGTTCGTTTGGTCGATTTAGGTTCGTTTGTATTGTTGGTTTTGGCGTGGGCACTGCGGGTTCGGTTTTGGCATCACCAAAACCGACGTGGCCATTTTATTTGAATTCCGAGGTTAGCGTTTAGTTTGAGTTTTTCAGTTTTGCTGCTACAGGGATTGATCGGAGAGGAGAGTGATGGATTTCTCTTCGGTGAAAGCTACGTTGGATTCGAAGTCGTACGATAAAGTTGCGGATATATGCGATAACCTAATGCTTCAGGTAGTTGTCTATTTGATTCTTGTTCCTTTTCCCCTTTCATTAGGGTTTTTGGCTCACTTCAAATTCTCGAATCCTCACTCAGGTTGCAGCCGATGGCATTGCTTACCAGGACGATTGGCCCTACGCCATTCACCTCCTCTCTCACTATTACGTTCACGACATGTATTTATCTTTCAATTCTCTTCTCGTTTGCGCGCTCTACATTACTGTACATTTCAATGAAATGGCTATTACTGAAATAAATAGTTCCTGTTTTGCAATTGATTATTTCAATACGTTATCTCAATTTGGAAAATCGGTCAGAAGCTCTGGTTACGTGACTATCCTGGAGTGCACGAGGCAATCCGTGGCTTTGATTGGAGTCAGGATCTCCAAGCTCTAGTCGCTGCATTTTCAGGCAAGACTTTAAAGAAACTTTTTACTGTATATCTTCACTATAATTAATTCTGTTGAATTAATTCTGTATATATGTCAATTCTGTTGAATTTCTGAAGTGAAAGCTGTTATCCGAGATCCTTGCTTCATCAAAATGATGTCCTCGCTTGTATTATAACCCGTTACATGTAACTTTTATTGAATGTTAATTATATAGACTTTATGTTATACTTTCTGGGTCGGGAAATTGGTGAAGGGTGTATGTGTGGATCAATTAATTTGTTTTAAAGTATTATTGGTTTTATGTAACATTATATAGTGTTATTTTTGTTGTGATTGCCGTAATGGATGAAAACCTCAGAATTCAAATAAAATCCACGTCGGTTGGGTTCCAGAACCGACGTGGATGTTAGCTACATCACATCGTTTTGGGACAAAACCGACGTGGTACTTCTTCTAATATAATAATTATTATTACTCACCACATTGGTTTAGCTGTCTTAACCGACGTGGTGAGTCTAATCACTACGTCGGTTTTTAAACCGACGTCTGATTCAACGTCTCCTGGGTCAACGTCGGGTGGAAAATCGATGAAAAAAGCCTCTCAGAACCGACGACGAAGGCTGTTTTTCTACTAGTGATATTATTATTTTATTATTTATATTATTATTTTATTGTATAAAACTGTGTCAAATGGATGGCAATGATAAATAACAGTGTTAAAATAGTTTTATTCTTTTAGAAAACCTTATTTTAACATTGCAGTTCCCACTTTACTTTCCTTTGATACTCAATTTTATTAATAAAATATTATATACTAATAAAATAATTATATATATATAAGTGTTAAATGAAGATGGAGGATGACCAGTATTATTAAAATAAGAATAATGTTATTTTGATACCAATACATGACATTATCTTTATTCGACACCATTGATATAGAAAAAATATTATTTTTTTAATTTAGTGTGTAAAGTTAGAGGCATTTGAAGCTTGGCTCAACAAAAACCCCAAAAGGATCCTTAAGGCCCTCACTCTGTCGCTCTGCACTCCTCTTGTCTCACTACACTTCTCTCATCTCTCGGCTCTTGTCTTCCTCCTCTCGTCTCCCTACTCTCGTCTTCCTACTCTTGTGTTTTCGTCCACCTTCAACTGTTCATCGTTGTTGGCGCTCGTGGGTTTTTGGTAAGGGTTGTTTTTTATGTCATTTTTGTTGGAAAAGGAAGTAAAGGTTGGTCTTTTATGTGATTTTTGATGGAAAATTAAGTTTTAATGGTCGTTTTACAGTGTTGTTATTGTTTGTTGGTGGAAAAGGAATGATTTTTGTTAGGGGTTTAGGTTTGTGATGTTTGAATCTTTTTGTTTCTTGTGTGTATGGTGTTGTGTGCTCACTAAGGTGTGCATTGATTAAAGAAGGGGTAACCACAAATGTTTTGTTAAACAATAAGTGGTTCTGAGCTTACAAAACATCAGTGGTTACCCATGCCCTAACGAGGAGACACCGTAATAGAAGTTTTGGCGACTGATGAACACATGTGTGTTTCGTCGCCAAAACTTCTACTATGGTTTCCCCTCATTAAAGAAGGGATAACCTCTGATTAATGCAGAGTTAGAACCATTATTAATGCACACAGGCTAATTTGTGCAAATAGTCATCTGACTTAACTTGGATGTTTTGCTTAGGTGTTTGAGTGTTTGAACATTGATGGCTAAAAAGGGAAAAGTTGTTAGCGACAACAATGGAGAATCTAAGGTATGTTAGTTTGCATCTTGGTTTTGTTATTGAAATGTTTGAGATATGAAGATGGTAACACAAATGTTATATATAATTTGCAGCTTAGGCTTAGGCATAGGGTTGACACCTATTTTATTGTGCAAGTAAACCAAAGAATGGGTGCACTCCAGTGACAAGAATTGGAAAGGACCCCTTTTCAATGGATGCTGCAATTGGAAGAGCCACTCAAGATTTGCAATGCCTTGCTGGTTGAGTTGGTCAGCAGATGGTCAGTGGAAAGCAAGAGCTTCAGGATTGGGGAGCATCTGGTTCCATTTAATCTTTTTTATGTTTGTGCTATGCTGGGTTTGGCTGTTAGAGGAGAAGAAGTTTGTTTTGATATATGTACACCTGGTTTGGTTAACGATTTGTTTGGTGAGGAGGAAATTACAATTGAGAAGATTGTGGCCAAATTACGGGAGGAAGACAATGTACATAATTATTCTAAATTGTACATATTGCTTGTATTTGCAATTTTTTTATTTTCCATGCATTTCTAGGACAGTTAGTACATTTCCTTTTAGTTTATTAGATAATTTAGAGTCCTTACATTTGTGGAATTGGGGTGAGGTCGTTCATTCTTTAATGGTGAAGAGTCTGGACCGAGCTTCCCATCAGTTTCGCAATCAAAAAAATAGTGGCGACCTACACTTGGTTGATTGCGTAGCTGTGTTGCAGGTTTGTGTTTTGTTCAATATAAATTATGTATAATGTGTTGTCAATTTGGAAATTAAATATATGGTTTGTTAATTGGATTTTTTATTCTGTTTGAGAAGTTATAGGCTGTGTAACATGTGGGAATGGGACGCAGTTCGTTGTTCCTACGTATTCTTGACTGGCCTTCCATAAAGAGTTTGAGGTATTCCTCAAAGATTGAGAAGTTTTTTTATAAATAATCAAGTAATTGTGAGTGTAGTATCAATTTTGTACATTACGATTGTACAATGTTTTTGATTTGCTCACAAGAATTGTGTACGTGTTGTGTAGATTGTTTGGGATTGGAACTTGATTGAGGAGGAGGAGAGGCTGGACATTGTGCGCAATGCACTTCAATTTGTAGAGTCTTGAACTGTAGTGTCCATGGATGCCGAGGCGGTTGAGGACTCCAATGTTTGGACAAAAACTGCAGTCATAATACAAAACATTGAATCCAATGCGAATCTCCTGGCTGCACTTGGACAAGAAATTAGCCTCATGCGGGAACAATTATCGAGTGCCCCAAATAAAAGAACCAAGGGGGCCATCCTCCATTCCACGAAGGAGTAGAACAAGGAGTCTAGTGCGGAGTACCCAGAGGAACCCCACCCCCTCTCCAATGAGTCCTCCAACTCTCAGTGACCCAAGTCTCAGTCCCCAAAACAGTCCTAGAAGGAGTCCCCCAAAGACTCCCACAAGTCTCAGTCGAAAGAGTCCCGAAAAGACTCCCCCAACTGTCAGTCAAAAGAGTTCCCAGATGAGTCCCGCAACTTTCAGTCCAAATAGAACCGAAAAGAGTCCCCACATGACTTCCCCAACTCTCAGTCCAAAAAGTACCAAAAAGAGTCCCCAAATGACTCGCCTAACTCTCAGTCTAGAGATTACACAAAAGACCTCCCAATGAGTCCCCCAAATAGTCTAACAAGGACTTCCCCAAAGAGCCCCCCAAGGAGTCCCCTTGGGGCAAAGAGTGGAGTTGGTGATAATGTAGCGACTGTTGATGTTGGTAAGCTTTATAGGAGCCTGACTGATGCTAGTGAAAATGATCATAGGTATATTATATTTTGTCAATTTATTCACTGTGTGTTTTACTTTGACTTTATCTTGTGTTGTTATTTGTGTAGTGTTGTTGTTGAGATTGAACAACACATGCTTACGAAGGCTGACCTCCAAAGCCTTGGCCTGCAGCAAAGAGTGGATAACTTGGTAAACATGAATTGATCACCTTCAATCTCTCATTTTGTTTGGAAATAACATGTAAAAATTGAATGTAGGTCATGCTTTTTACCACGTTTATGCTTATGAATGATGAAAAGAAAAAGACGGGCATGATCAAGCTTATATGCTTAAATCCCATGTTTGTGGTATGTACTACTTTTAGTAATTGTTTTTGTTGTGGCTATAATTTTATTATGATTATTTTGAGTTTAGTCGCCAAAAATAAACTAAGATGGGCCGTCGTTAAGGCATGGGTAACAACTGGTGTGATCTCAGGTAAAAAACCAGTATTAAGACACATAGGTCATTAAAATGAACATATTTGAGTGCATGAAAGCGTCATTAATCTTCAATATGGGTCTAATTGAATAAGTTAATAACTTCATATGAAAAAATGGTCCTTATGAACATGTTTGAGGTTAGTCGCCCAAAATACAACTAAGGTGGGACGTCGTTGAGGCATGGGTAACCACTCGGGTGATCTAATGTCAAAAACCACTATTAAGGCATAAATGTCATTAAAATGAACATAATTTAGGACTGCAAGCGTCATTAATCCTCAATATGATCTGATTGAATAAGTTAAGAACTTCATTTGAAAAAATGGTCCTTATGAACATTTTGATTAATGTTGTTTGTTGCAGACCAATGTAATTCAGATTATGGAACAACAAAGCATTAAATCAAGATGGAGTACATGGGGAGAAGCTTAATACACTGCTTTCTTCCCTGAGAGCTTATTCCAGTTCTACGAATTCAAGACCGCTGAAATAGTAAGTGTTCTCATATAATATTAAGTAATTGTTTAATAATTACTAAAAGTTATTTTATTTTGTTGTAGACTTTTGTCCCCACAATTCATAACGACCACTGGTGGTGTTATGCTCTGGTTTGTGGGAAAAGGGAGTTGTACGTGCTTGATTCCCTTGGGCACAAACACAAACAACGCTATCGCAAGGCCATCGATCTAGCTGTGGTAATGTGTTTTTCTATTTCATGAAATCATCTGGTTTTGAAGTATGGGTTTGGGTAACTGTGTTGTTTTTTTTTCGGTATATCGTGTGTAGGCTCTATTAGATTTCTCTGCAGATGTCAACGGACCCAAACCATCCCACTCCAACCAAACACGTTAGTGTGATTTGATTTTGGTAAATGTTTTCTATATTAAAATTTTTTACTGGCTTGGTAAATGTTTGTGATTTTTTACAAGTATGGTTGTGGTATGATGGTCATTAAATACATGGAATTGTGGGATGGTTCACGTAGGTGTAATGGAAAGAATATGCTTGAATACTCGACAATTTGTAATAATTTAGTTATACTTTTATGGTTATATGTATTTTTGGTTGAGTTGGTCACATTTTAATTTGGTGGATCATGGTTTATTTGTAGTCTGATCTTCATAGTTTTCGACAGCAGCTGGTGTACAAATGGGTTCTTCATGAGGATAGCTGTTGTCGCCAAACTGTTCTATTTGTTGTGAATTTGATCAGCTTAAGTTCAGAACATGCTATCGTTCGTTAAGACAGTAGTAGAGGATTGTTGTAATACCTTGTACAGAAGTGTATTATTTAAGCATTCTTTGTTCAAACCAAGAACTGTAAATATTGTTACAATTATTGTATTATAGATAAGCAACTTTTTATAACGCTATTGTTGTGGCTGTATCCTTAGTATGGGTCTAATTGAATAAGTTAATCTAAAAAAATGGTCATTATGAACATGTTTGAGTTTAGTCGCCAAGCATACAACTAATGTGTCCCCCCGTTAAGGTATGGGTAACCACTGGTGCAATGAAATGTAAAAAACCATTATTAAGGCACATAGGTCATCAAAATGAACATATTTGAGTGACTGAAAGAGTGATTAATCCTGAGTATAGGTCTAATTGAATAAGTTAAGAACTTTATCTAAAAAAATGGTCCTTATGAATACGTTTGACTTTAGTTGCCAAAATTACAACTAAGGTGTCATGTCGTTAAAGCATGGGTAACCATTGATGCGATATAATGTAAAAGACCAGTAATAAGGCAGAAAGGTCATTAAAATGAACATATTTGAGTGAATGAAAGTGTGATTAATCCTTAATATGGGTCTAATTGAATGAGTTAAGAACTTCATTTGAAAAAAATGGTCTTTATGATAACGTTTGAGTCCAGTCTCCAAAAATACAAATAATATCCCCTCGTTAAGGCATGGGTAACCAATGGTGCGATGTAATGTAAAAAACCAGTTTTTAACCACACAATTTATGTAGGAGATAAATGAGGTTATAACATTGAAATTAAGAACATTTGTAAAATAACATGTAGGTGATAATCAATGTTGTTAACATAACTCCTGAACATTACATCATAATAGAACATAATTATATTACATCATAAGCCCATCCTAATTTCTTCAGTCCTCCAATTCATGAGTTAATCATCCATCAGTTGTGAAGCTCAGGCTGGGTATCATTAAACAAGTGACGATGCTAAGGATTTGCACAATAAGGTTTAAAAAAATAACAGCAAATTCATTGTTATAAACATTGGCAGTTTTGTCTTTAATGGAGGCCAATACACAAAAATGAATAGCAGTTGTTTGTATAGCAATGTCTGGGTTAAGGCGAATGACTGGGAGCGAAGCACGAAGTAATTCCTCAATTAGTGAACTTATATCGAAACTTGAACACCTTAACGATGTTATTTATGGTTATATTCAAATAGAATATGCGTTGGTTGGGAGTGTAGACGACAACCTACACAAACATGAGTCAAAACTGTAAATCAGATAGGATGGAGAGCGGAATAAATATTGTAGGAACAACTGGCTCCAGAAGGGGGGGTTGAATGGAGCCGGAACTCAATTCGCTATAAATAGAAACTACTAACCAAGGCAAAAATATATAAGCACAGATAAAGCAGTTTTATACTGGTTCACCCTAATCTCTTGGGCTACGTCCAGTTCTCCCTTGAACAAACCGTTCAAGAGGTTCCGCTATTAAGCAAATAGTTACAACGAGTACACAAACCTCTCCAGGTTACAACGAGTACACAAACCTCTCCAGGTTATCACGAGTACACAAATCTCTCCAGGTTATACTAGTCTCAATCTCCCCCTGAGATCAAGACCACTCAAGATTGAAATAAACACTCTACAAAAAGAGAACAATGAAAGCTCACAAGGGTTTACTTCACAATGGTGAAGAATTACACAATGGTTTCACACAACCCAAAACTCTAGATGCTCTCTATAGCAGATTGACAATAAACACTCATTATATTTTCTTCAATTTATTATATGATGTATTTCTCTTCTTGCTTCTTGTTGTATTTGCTTCAACTTGAACTTGCTCCTCTATATGTAGCTTTTTAGAAACTAGCCGTTGGGATGCTTGAATAGAGCAATCTTGACTTTCTAATGTATGGAGCTCAAACTAGAAATACTTCTCTAATTTTCATACTGCATTAAACTTGATTAAGTATGTATCGGAAATAATTTATTATAACATAGAGAAATTATATCTGGGATACTCATCAATAATTTGAATAACTTCTATTATGAACAAATTTGAACGTTAATGCACATTATGATATAAAATCAATTAATCACATCTAAATAGTCCGTAATAATTTGAATAATTTCCATTATGAACAGATTTGAACATTAAAGCACAATATGATATAAAATCAATTAATCACAATTAAATGCTCCATAATAATTTGAATAATTTCCATTATGAACAAATTTGAACGTTAGAGCACAATATGATA
>Ga0209700_104657_pt1 | contig 24351 bp, 1 predicted proteins | sample SiratroredBW_FD_187528 | JGI IMG/M metagenome (GOLD analysis project Ga0209700, IMG submission 187528) | Root nodule microbial communities of legume samples collected from California, USA - Siratro red BW (SPAdes) (version 2) | ecosystem: Host-associated > Plants > Roots > Nodule | place: USA...
TATATATATATATATAATCATTTGAAAAAAAAATGTTATAACAATTAAAATATGAAATATAAAATTTAATAGATAGAAAACCATTATAGACAACTAATGATTTTTTTGAGAAATTATACATTAATAAAATTAATAATATTCCACGTAACCAGATTAAAAGCATGAATAAATAATAATAATTTAAAACTAAAGTCTTTAAAATAATTAAAAATGTCATTTTAAAATTATTGAAAAATAGTATGTGATAAAAGTTAGTCTAGAATTTAAAAAAAAATTATTTCAATAAATACACTAATAAATTATCAGTACTATAACGTAATAAATTAAGTGTATATTAATAAAAAATTAAAATAAGAAAATAAATACTCAAATTTCATAATTAAATTTTCATTTTCTAATATATACATGTTACATATAAGTATTACATTTCAATTCAAAATATATCTAATATGTCTTCAATTTTAATGTAATTATTTCGTATACACGCATTAAGTTGCACATAAGAAACATGTGTAGTTTTATGATAAAATCTAACCTAAATAAATCGTTATAATTTTATTCTACTTTCAATTTTTATGATAAGATTTGCTTTATTTTTATTGCCATTTAAAATTATATTCATGTTATTATAAAAAATAAAAAAAATAAAAAAAAATATATAATTGAATAGAGAGGATGAAAGAGAGATGGCTTAATGAAGATCTAGTCATTTTTTTAGACAAAAATAAGTAGTTGAAAGCATATGAAAATAAGATATAAAAGGTGTAAAATATGAGTCTTTATTAGCCTCTATGTTTTCAATAATTTACATGTATAAAATTGTTAAAACGATTGGACCATGTGAATTTTTAGAACCATAAATTGCTTACCTTATCTAATTAACAAGAATTTTTGTGTGGGACATTATCAAATACAGAAAAATTCCAACTTACCAAGCTCAAAAGTGGAGAACTTCAGAGATATTAGATTACAGTGCCATGAAGGAGAAATCAAGATTGAAGATGAAGAGTTAAAAGAAAGATGTTGAAGACTTGTTGCTATTGAAAAGGTTGCTTGACTTTATAGACTTGTTATATTTCACATTTCATAATATTGTAGTAATTTCTGGGAATTAATTTATATAAGTTTTTAATGCACATTTCGTAATATTAATTTATATAATATTTTTTGTATTTATGCTTCTATTCAATAGGTGTGAGAGGAAGGAAAATAAGTTTTGATAATTTCATATATAATTGAAGAGTTGAATTTGTTCAACTATTGTTTTATCCTCAATCATGTTATTGCCTGGTTACCTTGTGGTTTAATTTTATTTTAGAATTCAAGAAAAAACAATACAATTTTTCAAATTTTAATAATTTTTTATTTGACTAATTTCTATTCTCGTGTTACAATAAATGTAAAATAATCTAAAATTAAATCATAAATGAAAATATAATTAATAAAAGAATAGTCAATGTTGTCTTGAATTTTAAATGACGGTTACATAAAAATATAAATCTTCCAACAGTTTTAGAGTTAAAAAGGATATAGAAAAAGGCAACAAAAGTGTTACTCTCCCTTGGAGACTGAACATTGACGTTTTACATATTTTTAAACTATTTTTGTTAACGTTGCATTAAGTTTTCCATTAAAACTACGCGGTTACACCTGCCTCTATTAATTATTTGCCAAATCATTTATTATATTAATTGTTTTATTTATTATTTATTTAATACATTGTATTAATTATTCAACCTTGAATATACAATAACTTTTATTCACAGTTCTTAACACAAAAACACATTTTTATATTGCTAAATATATATCAAAAATTTGAAATTATTACGGAAAGATTTCAAAAAAATTTCTATAACATTAAAAGCACCCACACAAGAATTTAGATAGAGAATGTGATAATAATACCTACTCACTTAGATAGAAATGTGATAATACCTACTACTATATTAAGAACTATTTTATTTTAGTTTCATATTGAAAAATATTAACCAAACAAGAGTGTGACATTCTAGCATCTCTCCTTTTAAATAATCATATTAATTATTTTATTTTTATTTTCAAATAAAAGTTAAAAAATTCTCTGTTTAATTATTGTGTTTAAATTCATATTAATTAATTAATATATATATATATATATATATATATATATATATAATATTCTATTAAAAAGAGTCTGAATATTTAAAAAAAATAAATCAAATAATTTTTAAAAAAAATATTGTAGCTCATAAAAATGAATAATAAAAGTAAACAAATAAATAAATAAATATTAAAAAATATTATTAAAAAATATATTTAATCATTAAAAATAATTATTTAAAATCATTCTAATAGACAAGAAAGAATAAAAAAAATAAGATAAACTATAAATATAAATAAGATAATAATTATTTATTATACAAAGATAATTATGATTTAAATAACATAATTTAAATAAAAACAAATGTTAAAACCTGTGCGAGAAAAAAACATAAAGAGAAAGAGAGAAACAAAGAGAGGAAGACTAACACTATAAGAAAACGCACGATTAGCCTCTAATATTTTACGTGGGCCAAGGGATTCACACAAAAAGTATTGGCCCAAGCGGCAGTTTTTGAGATCCAAACTGAATTGTTGGCCTGATCCACGCAATAATATAGTTAAAATTAAATTAAATTTAGAAAATAAATAATTTTTAAAAAATATAACATAAAATAAGAGTAATATTATTAAATTAGTAAAATTTAAAAGTAATGAAATATTGTAAAAGAATAAGATAAGTGTAAGTTTGACAATAAAAGAATAAGTTCAAAGGTAATTATGAAATTTATTGTTAAATAACTAGAAAAAATTATGAATTTAATTATGTATATTAAATTTTGTTTAGTATTTTGTAATATGATTAATACAAAATAAAAATATGAAAATATTGAAAGAATTACGATGAGACGAAAGTAATGTAGTAAATAAATAAACTATGAAAATTTATTATGATTATTTATTAATAATTTGATGAAATAAATTAAAAAAATATTTGACCATAACTTTTGAAATTTAATTCAATGATAGTTTAATCATAAAATATAAATGAATGATAGTTGAATAATTGAATATAAATAAATGATAGTTGAAGCATAAAATATGAGTGAATATAAGATATAATATGTTAAATGATACATAAGTTGTAATTTGTTAAAGTACAATGTAGTACGTGTATTAGTTATTTATGATAGTACGAATATGTATATTCTTCCAAATGCATGTTATAATATTTTTTTGCAAAAAAATAAATAAATAAGAGAAATAAAAGAAAGTATTATAGTAATTCTCTAATGACTCTAGGTATGTGATTGAGTTTTAGAATGTGCTAAGAAGAGAAAGATGAAGAGATAGTTAAAAAGTGTCTTAATTAACTTAATTTAGTTTTAATTTAATTGAATTTGAAATGAAACCCAATGAAGGAGGAGTGAATGTGCATAGCAGCATAAGATACTCTTCATTATTTGAAATGGTGTAGAGCAACATAAGAGTTCATTTGAAATGGGTACAGAGTAGCAAAAGTGTCTTAATTAGGTATCATAACACACTCTTCATTTTAAATAGGGTTAGAAAGGAGTGAACATACATAAAAATATATTATGAGAATAATGAAAAAGAAAATGCAACAATGATAAATGATTGTTGTCCTTCATTGGTTGTATGTATGTTATATATTATGTGTATTACATGTGATTATATAAATATGTTTGATTATGGTAAAATATTAATTATTATATGACATAGTTAATTATATGACATATAAGATGTTTTATAAAATAAGTCACAGTACCTAATTACTAATAGAAACAATTGAAAGTAATGTTTTTTGATATTTACATAACATAATTTAGTTAATTTAAGAATTATTGATATACATGTTATAATATTTGATTTTAATTTGTATTTATAGCTTCATTTATATTTATAAAATATATACAAATAAATATAATGTTTGAATATTAATAATACGATAAAATAAGAGTATAACACCAAAGAAAATGATGATAATAATTTGTATTTATTAGTACAATATTATTGTTTTAATTGATTATAATAGACAAATTTTTTAATAACAAAGTAAAACATAATATAAAATTCATATAATAGTTATTTTTATTTCACATGTTACATATGGTAGTTATATTTAGGGCTTAAGTTAGTCATTTGTATATTATAATAGTCAGTTTGTATCTATATTTATAACTTAACTGAATTTACATATTATAATTATCATTTGTAACAAATTATACTTAATTATTTTGTATATTGTATAGTAATCATGTTTATATATTGTATTATAATTTTATTATAATATAAAGTTATTTATCAGATATAATGAATAAAGTTAAATAAAGTTTTTAACTAGAAATTTACCTTAAAATACCTTAAAAAATTTTGAAAGAAAATTCTAAAGTTTTAGTAAAAGTTTTTAACTAATTTTTAAACTAAAAATTAAAGTTAAACTAAAATACCTTAAAAATTTATCAAATAATAATGTTTTAAATTTTTATTTTACCACAAGTTAGAATCTTGTTTTGTTCCATAAAAATAATTTTGATACAAAAGATAGTTAAAAAATTTCTTCAATAAACAACATTTCTTGAACATATTATTTTTCGTAAATAAATTAACATGGCAAACAAATAATTGAAATTAAAAAATGTTCCTTATTCAAAAACCTCTTCAAACTAATAACATTTTTTAATTAGTGAAATTTGAATAATTCTTTTTACAATATTTTTTACTTTTTTATTTTATTTATAAACTTTACATAAACATTAAATAAGAATATTTTTTATATACATATATAAACTTTATATAATACATTAATTTAATTTTTTATTTATTGTAATATAAAAATTTTATTACTACACGCTATCAAATATTGGGCGGGATTCATAAAAGTGGAATGCGGGAACTTTACCAAAACTTCAAAGCACATCTCTGAAGCTCTCAAGCTATTCTTATGCACACAACAAGCTCTGAAGTTTACCAAAAAATGTAAAAAATGCGAAAGTTCCGAACTTTACCAAAAAATGCGCATAGCAAGCTGAGAGCTCTAAAGCTTTGAAGCTCCGAAAGCAGCACAACAAAGCATCAGATTGAGTCCCCTTTCCGCCATTCGTGGGCGTTGGCGAAACTTAGTTCTGGTGTGGGCGTCGACTAAACTAAGTTTTGGTGTGAGCGTCGACTAAACTAAGTTCTGGTGTGGGTGCTGGCGAAATTAACTTTTGTTTATAACTATTTTACATAGCAGAGTGACTTGGGCTCCTCAGGATGAGTGGCAGATCAGGAAGATTTATGAGTCCAAAGTCAAAAAAAGACTATCTGACATTTTGACAAAGGCAAGGGCATGTGGCTCACGATCTACATGGATGGGTGAGGAAGCATGGGGTGGACTTTTGAGCTATTGGGATACTCAAAAGTTCAAAGAAAAATCATTTCAAAATAAAATTAATCGGTCTTCAGGTCGGGGTGGAGCATTGCACTCATCTGGGCATAAATCACAATTGGACATCACTGGGCCTAGTAAGTATTGTTTCACTAACTCTTTAGTGTAATCAAATTTTTTTTCTAATAAATATTGTTTTTAATTACAAAAGTTTTGCAGGACTGCAAACATGGTCGCCCAATTGAGCCTGATGAACTATTTATGGCCACTCACACCAACAAGAAGGGTGAATGGGTTATACTCGCTCACGCGAGACCTATGTAATTTTATTCTTACAATTTTTTCCATATTTTCTATAATTTTTTTTGTAATAAGTAATGTTTAAATGTCCAAATGATTGTGTAGGAAAACTACCAGCAGCGCTTGAGGGTTATACAATTAGAAAGTTCATGAGGCGAATCTGCCCATATAGATGTAGCAACCAAGCTTCAGGCTTGGAAGGAAGTTGTTGGAGGGAAGAGAAGAGGTCGAGTTTATGGCACTACATACTTGGCTGTTAACTATCGCCAAGGAGTGTCCTCCCTCACTCAACCCTCATCCTTTGCTTCTGCTGGTAACTTTTCGGTTCAGACTGAAAGAGAAGAAGAAATGGCTCGCAAAATCGTTCAAGCAAAGGAACAAGCAAGGAAGGCAGAGGAACAAGCAAAGACGATGACGAAACAATTTGTTATGGCAAACACAAAACTTTGCCAGATGGAGGATGACTTGAGGATGGTGAAGGAGCAACTTGTCGCGATGATGGACCGACAATGTGGTGATCTTCCACTGGTACAAGTCAGGTTCACCCCATTATGCGGAAGACGATGTCCACCACCCCTTCTCCTGACCTTCACAACCACAGTATGTGAGTTTCATTACCATCAAATATTTTCTTACTTATATATCAAATTTCATTTTTTTAATAATTATTATTGAAATAATTTTTATTTTCATTACAGGTTCTTTCCAACACATGATTTAAAGAAGACTTTTTCTATTATTATATATTTCGTTTTAAGTTTTTATGTTTTTTTGTTTTAGGTTTTAGTTGAATTGTATTGTAAATATTGATATTTTAAAACATTGTAGTTGGTTACAATTATAATTTTAAATATCTTTTAAAATTTCATTCTAATTACATTTATATATATCTATAAATGCTGGGATTTTTCTGATTTTCAGGATTGGGATAGTTGATTTATTTTTCTGTAATTTTTTTATCTGGTTTCAGAATTACGTTGGCCTTTGTGTCGGCCTGACCCATACCACGTTTGTACCAAACTACATGGGCCTAGCCCACGCAAGCATGTTCGCGACGACCTGGCCCCTACAACAACCTTCGCCTTTTACGGCGGCTTGACCTACGCTAACATGCTTGCGTGGGCTAGGCTCACGCAGTCTGGTACAGCCGTGGCGTGGGTCTGGCCGACACAATGTTAAAAAATAGTGGCAATTTTGAGACGGCTTGACCATCGTAATTTGCCTCCATTTTTTGGTCGCCGTTAATTTTACGTTGCTTTCATGATTTTAACATCTGCTACGAAGTCGCTACTTAACCAAAACATAAGCGTCCATTTTTATTATTTTGCGACAATTTTTTACCGCACTGTACTTAGGTTTTCTTGTAGTGTAAGGAAGATAAAGAAGAGAAATAAGAACAGAGTAAGGGAATTTAAAAGAAATTTTAAATCTTGTATTTATAGCTTCATTTTAGAATGTCACTTCAATCAAAGGTAAGAAATGAGTGATATTAAACTTTTTTTTTCATTAATATTATAAAATTATGTGTTGTTTATTAATCTTTTAACTATTTTTAAATAATATATAATATTTATCTTTTATTTATATTATTTTAATTAATCTTTATTTATTTATTTACATTATTTATATACTTTTAAGAATTGCTTTTATTTATTTATTTATATTATTTAATTTATTTCTAGTTATACATACATTTTATTTGTTTATATATGTTAATTATTTAATCTCTATTTATGGTTTTATTTATTTATATTATTTAATTTATTTCAAGTTATTCATGAATCTTTTTAATTTTTTATGTTATTTATTTCATATCTAGTTACGCATTTGTTTTATTTATTTATTTATGTTATTTAATTTATCTTTAGATCTTATATATTTTTAATTTTATATTAGTCTTTCTTATTTATTTATGTTATTTATCTCTAATTATACATTAATTTTATTTATTTATGTTATTTGATTTTTTTTAAAGTTATGCACATGTTTATTTCTTTATGTAGGTTATTTATCTTTAGTTACGTATTGATCTTCTTTATTAATTTATATTTTTGTTATTTTACTTTTTAGTGATATGAGTCATATCTAATCATTTATTTAAAGTTTTTGTTTTGATACTTATTTTATTTTACTTTGTATTATTCTAAACATCATCTTTTAATAATTATAAGAAATACATATAAACTAATAATAAAAATAAAGTAAAAGTAAGCATTTTAATAAATTTGGATAAAATAAAGTTACACACATATATATACTCTTATTATTTTTATATTTAGTGTATCTAGTTGAATTATGTGTACGGATTATTAGTTGAAACAAATATGACATATCTTAACAAGTCATTACATTATGTGATTCAAGAATATGTCTGTTAAGAAAAAGTTTTATGTTTCGTTGCAATGAGTTGAAACCAAGCTAACGTATGAGTGTTTGTGTTTGGATCACTCAACATTGCCAAGGTTAGTAGCTAGTATATATCACTTTTGATGTTCATTGTTGATCATCAAAAGTGGAATATGGATCCATATATTTGATAAATTGAGATTAAGTCTTATGGTTGTAGGTCCAGTTATAGGCCTGCATTGTCTGTATTGCATGTTAAGTTTATTAAGATTGATATTTAAGGCTTATAAAGACCTCACTCCTTTACGTGATTTTCTTTTATATGTACCAGTTGTAGTAGAAGTAGCGAAATCTGTTCAGTAATATTTGTTGAGGAGAATTTTGAGAGATGTTCTCTAAAATGTTGACTCAGAGAACTTAAATTAAATATCTTTAAAATATATAGATAGTTTTCAATTCTAGTGTATAACTCTTATTATACTATAGAACTTATGTATATTATTCAACTTCCTTTTTTCCGGAGAACTTAAATTAAATATCTTTAAAATATATAGATAGTTTTCAATTCTAGTGTAGAACTCTTATTATACTATAGAACTTATGTATATTATTCAACTTCCTTTTTTCCTATTCAACATGGAAGTTAGAGTCACTTAAATTTCCAATCATGTAGATATATTATCACATCACATAGTATAGATGAGAAACAATATTAGTTTTGGAGTCAATATATTAAAATCAAGTTAGACATAACTATAAAACGATAATATCTCAAATAATTTAACATCTTACCATTTCATCAATTATATGTCATTACATTCTTTTATCAGCAATAAAATGTTAAATGGAAAACACAAAAGAGGTGTTTCAAGTCTTATACAGAACAAAAGTTCATACTCCTATCCTTAACATTATTCTTTACTCTGAGTTCTACAAAACCCTACCCATGGATTAAAAGCCAATCCAATTCTCTTATAATCAAATCTAGATCACAACATCATTGTTAGCATTGGATTGCAATCTCGACATAAACAAACCACCTATTATTTTTACTTGTCAGGACAAATGCTACATGGTTTTTACTTGTAGAGTCACTACATGTGCTAGTATCACAAAATTACCCCAAAAGGAAACTGGTATGAGTAGTAAATCCTTCATAACCACGTTGTTAAAATTGATTGAATTTACCTAACAAAGTTTCATACAACCATTGCCAAACTCCTAGTGCATTTATTGGATAACACTTAATCAGCCTCTATAGAGAAATTATATGTCTTTTCACAGTCTTATGTCTCAGCTAATAACCTGTAGTCCTTGAGCAAATAAACTAAACGTTGCAATAGAATGTGACAGATATTGTGTGACTGATATCTACCTGTAAAGTCTTACATGTGCATTTCTTTCTCAGTCCAATAGTTCATAGATTTTAAGTAATTTATCGATTCAAAACACCAATCGAAATAAGGAAAGTTTACCTTTTTATACTTTCGTGTTATTCATGCTTTAAGTTTTAATCTAAATAAGGATGAAAACATTTACTGCATCACATATAGAATTGTTTTTGAGGATTGACAGGTTGATGAGGTAGAGGTATTTGCAACGACCCAATTGCGTGCTTGGTCATGGGCTAAATGTGGTGGGTTAAGAATGCAAGGATCCTTTTCAGAATGGTGCATGCATCTTGTAGATTATTTACGTGAGATTAGATAGATCCTGTGACAAGCCAACTTGTGTGCAAGGAATGTGTACAATTCCTATAGGTGGTATTGGGGAGCTGTTGGGATGAGGAGGTGCAATGGTGTTTTTCTTTTGTTTATGAAGGTTATGATTCGTGTTGTAGTAATGCGCAATGAAATGGGAGAATATCGTAATTACAGCTCATTACTGACACATTTCATGAGTCGGGAGCATGAAATACATACACGGGAAGATGTCTAGCAATTGCATTTCCATAAGACATTTGTATATTATCTGTTGTTCCTGTCCTCGAATAAGAGTATATAAGTGTACTCGATAACTTATAAAGTGTGCATGCAGTAGAGTACACATACTACATGTTGTGTATTGAGATTTTGAGTGGGGTGTGGTGATGTATTTATATAAGGGTTGAGACAGTCCTAAAGTGTTTTCCTTTAGTTTAATTTATTTCTTGCTGTTAAAAAAAATTACTGTACGTTTACAATTTTTAAAAATGACATTATTCTTATTATTACTACCCACACTAGATGAAAATTTTATAAAAAAAAAAAGAATTATAAGAAACATGAAGGTCAAAACAAAATCATGCAAAGAATAAATAGTCTTTAAAGAACTAAAAAACCTAACCACTGAAATAACCTAGCATGTGAACTATTATAATCAATTCACATAAAAAAACTGTAGTATAGGAATTATCACATATAATAATCGTTTAAACATATATAATATTGTGATACAAGCACAGATAATGCTTTCTACAAAAAAAAAATTACCTATTTTTCTTTGACACTTTTCGTCTTGCCAAATTTTTATTTTATCCAAAAATTATTTTGAATTTTAACCACCTTCATTTTACCTTGAACATAACTCTCTTAAAAAATGTATACTAATCCTTACTAAATTATCTTAACCTCTCATACTTCAATTTAAAACTTTTTTCTCCGTACTAAATTATCTTATACCTCATACATTAATTTACCTACAATCCTTTTTTCTCCAATTGATTCACATTCCTTATATTGAACTTCTAACTAACCCTCCAATAGGTGAGAGTTCTCAAATTTATCTTTATTGTTTTTTGACATAATCTTTATTTTATAAAAAATAAATACCACGCAAAAGAGGTCAAGCTAAACTTCACCACCAAAGTTGAACACTAAAAATAGAATTTTTATGTAAGAAATAAGTCAAGATAATCCTTTCCACTAGCAAATTTGGTATATATACATAAAAAAATTTGTTCCGATACAGTCAATAGTCTCACATTGTTTAAAAGTCAAGATCAAAATTTATTTAAATACACATTCTTCTCTTAACCTATTGGAGATCCCACATCAACTAGAGATGAGACCTTTAAATAATTTATAAGTGGGTGCAAACCTTACCTTACAAGTCGTGAGGGGGTGTGTCATCTCACCTTAGAAGCATTAAGGTCAGAACAACTTTGTATTTCTTTCTTTAATATTATCTCTTTAACTTTGAATGTTTTCCTTTTAGATGTCTATGAACCCATAATTCCACAAACATAAAATGTTAAAGAAGCACTACAACAAAAACTAAAATTACCGACGAGACAAATCTATCATAAACACCCAAAATTTATCGTCATATTTACTGATGGATTTTCGATGGAAATAAAATCTGTCGGTAAATTGATTGTAAGTAAATTTACCAATAAATATTTTGAGTGCGTCGATAATTACAGACAGATTTACCAACAGATAAATCTGTCGATAAATAGACAAATATCAATTTTATTATAAAAATTAATATCTGTAATTAGCGAAAGATTAAATCCGTCGCTAAATTTATCAGTAATGATATTTTACTGATAAATAAAATTTCATTGATAAAATTTCATCGATAATTTAACTTTTTCTGGTAGTGAATAAGGATTTTTTTTTCTATTTTTACATTTACAAACTACCAATATCGACTTTAACGTGAATGTCAATTAACTCCCTATATCATAAGTTACTCTAGTAATCTTTTTTTTTATCTGACATAGCATGATATCTCTTTTTTTTTTCAAGCATGGCACATTGTACACTATATTTACATAGATAATATGGTTTTGGTTTCCGCTCACAAGAATCAAATTCTAATCTTGGATTAGCTTAAGTGTCACCGAAGAACCAGACGAAAACTGAATTTTGAGCTAATTTTTTTTCTTGTGATTCATTAAATTAAATGATATAAAGGAAAAAAATTGAAAAAAATATAAAAAAATAATTGAAAAAAATTGTTTGATGAAAATGTTAATAATAATAATAATAATAATAATAATAATAATTATTAATTATATTTAGTAAGTATGTATATTATTTAATTATTTAAAGAAGTAAAAAGTGAGGTAAATAATTTTTTTAAAATAGATAATTTTAAAGAAATACAAATAAGTAAAATTTTTAAAGAATTAGAAGAAAGTAATGAAATGTATGTGATATGATGAATTGATTTAGTTGAAAAAATTTATTAATTTTAAAAAATAAGTGTATGTAATATATTAATTTAGAGAGAGATAATAAACAAGTAATTATGAAGGTTTATTTTAAATATAAAATAATAATGATAAGATTTTTGCTTATAAATGCAAAATGTTATTTAGGAAATGTTAAAACTTAGAAAATATACTAGAGTTAAAAATTGAATGGATTAATTTTGATTAAGTGAATATTTTATGTAATAGTGTTCTCTACACATAGAAATGTGGAAAAAAATAAAAATTATATGTGAAATAAAAAATTGTAATATTTAAGTATGAAGAAATTGAAGTTTAAAAAATGACAAATAATGTAGATATCACACCCTCATAATTAAATAGAATAAGACACAAAAGAAATTATATGTATTTATTTATTCAAAGTGAACCATTTTGACTACTATGAATTTGAAATTACATATCTCCTTCCACTCATCTAACTTACTCTTTTACCATAGAAGTAATAAATTTAGGATATGACATAACATTGACATGTATTGGGTGGTTTGCGTAGCTTAGAACACATGTCATTCAATAAACATGCACACTGTCACATGTTTATGACTTGTCACAATCACTAGAAACACTTGCTAACCTAGAGTGTGTTGGATGAGATGTAACCCTAACATGCATTGGGTGGTTGGGGTGACTTAAAACACATGTCATAAGATAAATATGAACACATGTCACATGTTTATTACTTGTCGTAATCACTGGAAACACGTCTTGACTTGGAGTGTGTTGGATAGAAGGTAAACCTGACACGTAGTGGGTGGTTGGGTGGCTCAGAACACATGTCATTAGATAAATATGCACACTGCCATGTGTTTATTAGTTGTATAGACACAAGAAACACATACTAACCTAGAGTGTGTTAGATGAGATGTAACCCTGACATGCATTGGGTGGTTGGGGTGCCTCAAGACACGTGTCATCAGATACACATGCACACTGCCACATGTTTATTACTTATCATAGTCATTGGAAACACATGTTAACCTAAACTGTGTTGGATGGGATATAACTCTAACATGCATTAGGTGATTGGGGTGACTCATGACACATATCATCAAATAAACATGTGCATTGTCACATGTTTATGACTTGTTAAAGTCATTGAAAACACATTTTAACCTAGACTGTGGTGGATGGGATAGTACCCTGACATGCATTAGGTTGTTGGGGTGGCTTAGGACACGTGTTATTAGATTAAACAAGCACACTGCCACATGTTTATTACTTGTCATAGTTACTAAAAACGTGTGTTAACCTACACTAGGTTGGATGAGATGTAACATTGACTTGCATTGGGTGGTTGGAGTGACTTAGGACACATGTCATTGGATAAACGTGCACTTTAACACACACATAAGACTTGTCAACTTTGATGAGAAATTTCTTTTTTAAAAATTTGGGATGTTTATGGATTTAAATAAAATTGTATAATAATTATTTTGAAAATTGGGTTAGAATATATAATTATCATAGAATTTAGTTTGCATATATACATATGTGAGTGTGTTTATGTGTATATGTATATTAATAATATAATGTAATAAATTTGGGAAGAAATATGGTGATATATATTAGCACCAAAAGTTGCTATATGATTTGATGAAACCAACAAATGGATGGAGTCTACAATGGATCATTGCTAGCAATATGGATTGCAAGAAGACTCACAAAGCTTGTGGAGTTTTGGTCCTAGACTTAGGCTCTGTGTGTGAGTTTAGTTTTTGGTTCAAAATCATAAGTTGCATGATAAATAATTCAAAGTAAGCTCCAAAATTAATTTTGCTTAATCAAATTAATAAAAGGTTTTAAATAAGGCCAATTCAGATTTTGAAAAACTATTTTAGAAAGGAATTCAGTAAATTGTTTTCAGAATCTGAACTCGATGGATTTTCTTCTAAGTCACAGAGAAATTCAATTGATTGAACAATTGATACAATTGATTGAAGTTTTAACAGGATTAATAACTAGATTGCTTATATAAAGGTCAAACACGTGATTTCAAAGAATAGAAGTCATTTTTTGAGCGAGTACTTGTGAATTTTTTCTGAGAGAGATAATGTGCGAACACCTTGAGATCTTTTGACAATCATTTTCTCATCAAGAACACTAATCTTGGAGCATTGCTTTGAGTTTGATTTCGTGAAACTATGATTCTGATCCAGAGCTAAGTGTTCTACTCTGTTCTTAATACAATTTGTAATCTGTTGGGTAGATTCACTACTGTAATTGTTCCATTGATTGATCTTTCTTGTACTGTAAGTGTGGTGTTATGAATTATGTAGGGATTGTAATTGTAATTGGTTTAGTGCAGAGGGTTCTGCATTGGTTAAACAACTGTTGTAGGGTTCAGTATGTTGTTTACTACTGGGAGCAGTGGTTGCTTGCAGGTTGCAAGTGTTTTGTACTGTGTAAACTGATATTGTTGATCTTGATTAGTGGAACTCTTTGCTAGTTAGCAAAGCACTGGACATAGCCCTTGAGGAAGGGTGAACCAGTATAAATCTTTGTGCTCTTGATATTTCTTTCTCTCTTGTAGAACACTTATCGCATCTGTTTACACTTGCTCAATTATTTGTTCTTTACGCATAATTGATTGTTCGTTCTGCTAGAATTTATGTGTGTTTCTGAAACTGTTATTTCTTCTTAAAAATTGATTGAATCTGTTTTTCATAATATTTGAGTGCTTATTGATTTTCATTATTACTGTTTAATTGGTTTAATTTCTGGAAACAATTTTTTCTTGAAAAATTTATTGTTTCTTGTATCATCTTTTAATCATAAATGTTTGTCTGTGATTAATCAACAGTTTACTGTGAATACTATTTACCTGATTGTTTTCGGGTTATTCTGAAACACACACTTCTGTTCAATAAATTGCTTCCGCTTCTGTATCTAATATTGTTGTTTCTTGACTTATTTGATTTAAAATTTAAATTCAGTAAATTGATTCTACTGTTTACGGATTCTTCTTGAACTGTTTTGTGTTTGTGCACTATATTCAATTGATTGCATCTGTGATACAATAAACTGTATATTGTTGCTTTCAAATCTATGTATTATTGCAATTGATTGATTCTGATATGGAATTTATTGATCTCTTGCTGCGCAATCTTTAATATTATTTTTCAGTAGTTTTAATAAAAAAAATTATTCAATCTTTAACACTTTCCATCTTTTGTGAAAATTTTTGAAAGTTCAATTCAGCCCTCTCTTGAACTCGCCCTAAACCTGTTTTTACAATATACAATTTTTAAAGAAGTGTAAATGTAAAATATTTAACAAAAAAACTTGTGATGTCGGACTTGTTTAATTAAAAATAAAAATAATAATAGTATTAATTTTGTTAATGACATTATTACAAAAGTACAAGATATTTATTATATATGGGAACTTGATATCCTAAGCCTAGGATTGTTCGAACAATGATTCCTTGTGCGCCTTGGAGTGTGACAATAGGAGTATCGCCTAGTCCGACCTTCTTCGCATATGCCCATTTTCATCCTAATTCATGATGATTATGGTTGACCTTTGGAACTTCTTCTTATTGCTGGATTAGGGCAAAGTTGTGGCCTTCATGGGTTGGCCAATAATCTTCGTGTCTAAGCTTCCCAAACAAATTGCCATAGACTTTGTTGACTGCATCCAACTTGTACATAAGACTGATGTACATGTCAAAATCATAGTGGACATGTTTTCATGTTGCAAGCACATGAGAACAAGAGAGATTAAGTTTCCAAAACTTCCCCGATTGCAGCACTATTCATCAAGTCTAACAACAAATTTTCCATCAGGTTGAACTTCTTTTGGGTTGACCATCTCCTCCACCAAGAATCTTTTGTTGCTTCTATCAAATTAAAGCACCTTGTAAATGTTTGATTTTGAATGAGCATCTTATAACACCTTTGATGCAACTTCTAATAGACATGGCCAACATTAATCAGGGCATTGATTTCCCTCCCTCTTTCATTAAAGAATTTATTTCATCTTATATATATGGTCATGATTATGGAAGAGATTGACAAATTCTTGTTTTCTTATGGACTGAATTGATAGATTCTACTAAGTTAGTCTTTTGGTGGCCCATCTTCTGCCTTGGTCATATGTAAATGCCCATTTGTGCTTAGGAATGTCTTCACTCCGAGTTGCTATTTTCAGATTGGCTTCCCATATTATCATATTATATTGTAATAATAGTTCCTTCTAGACTCAGTCATTATATATGCTATAAAGTAAAGAATTAATAATTTTATTTTAATTTTAATGTTAAAATATTCTTATTCTTACTTATTTTGTAAGGAATGTCCTTTTAATATATCAAAAATACAACTTAATCGATTAAAAGCACTTAAATTTCCATGCAATTGTCACTATTTTAATCAATTAAATTACATTTTAATAATTAAAATCACTTAAAATATTACTTTGGTAATTTTAACAAATTAAAAAAAATATGTTTTAACAAATTAAAAGGATATGAATTTACACATTTTAATCCTTTAAAACTATCAACTTTATAATCAAGCTATATATTTCACTCAATTATTTATGAAACTAATCAAAATATTTTCTAAAAGTACAAAAGCATTTTTCAAATATCAATAGTTGTTTTGTTAGCTAGAAAAAAAAACACTTCATGAAACTTTCTTTATTGAATTGATGAAATCAAAGTCTTTTTAAATTAAGTAGATCATGTTAAAGATGATTTTTTTTTACCAATATGAGCTTAATATTTGTAAGTGATTTGATTCCCTTTTCTATATTTTTTTTTATTGTTGGTTCCTGATTAAAACGATCAAGGTGTTCATCTTGTATGGTTAAAGAATTTATTTTTGGTATTGACTTTCTTGTTTTTAGTATGTGTTGTAAAAATTTGAAAGTATAATAACTTGACTTAGATAGGATGATTAAACAAGTAGATGTATCTCTTGAATAAGAATGAATCAATTAAATATTAGTATAATTTTGATATTTTTAGAAATTAAAACATTAAAAATAATATCTCTATTTTTCGATGACTTTTCTTAAAATACAATTTAAATTTGATTTAAAGAAATTAATTATTCATTTGTAAAAATCTTTCATAGTTCAATTTATCCTCTTTTAAACTCAGTATTTTATTCTAGCACAATTAGTACATTAATTTGAAATTATATGATTGAATGGGTCAGGAAGTTATGTGCATTGAGTAGGCTTTCATCATAGGTTGCTTCTATGTATGAAAACTTTGTTGCCTAGACATCTATTCCACAATTTTGAGAAACCCTTGATTGATCTCCATGGCTATTGCATGTCCAACCTCTTCCATAAATGGTATCCTCTAGTGTTCAAAATTTAACTTAAATGGTTTAATTGAGTTTAACCAAAAAATAGAAATTTAACTATAATTAAAATTAGTCAATTTCTAGTTAATTAACATGGATAATGGTCTTCATTATCTATTTGATGTGAAATTCAAACTAGTGAAACTCTATATTATTTTTTTAAAAGATTGGATTTAGATTGTTTAAGTTTGATTAATTTAATCTTACACCATCATTTTCGCATTGTAATTAGATTAAACTCCTTTAATTATTTAAATTAATAATAAATTTTTTTATAATATTTTTCTTTAATTTACTTAAGATTTTCATGTCAAAACTAATTTTCATTATCTATACAATTATTATATAATTAAATTATTATGGGTATCTTAATTTAACCATTTGTTAATATAGTAAATTAACATGGAATTATCTAATAAATTGGTATTATTAGATAATTCAGTTGGTCTTTGAGTTATAATTTATAGGGTTTTACAATCCCAAAATAAAAAGAAATACTCATATACAATCATGACATAATTTCAAGAAAGAGAATAATTAAAAAATGGAGAATATCAGGTTAAGGATGTTTGTCAATTTTGTCTAGTCACATATCCTCTCAAGTTTAGAATGATTAGCATATTATAAATTTAAAGCCTATGATATCAAAAACATTAGGCTACAATAAAATTCTACTTGTGTACAAAATGTTAAATTTAGTAGAATAAGAAAGTCCAATATTAATTGTGAATCACACCTAAAAAGAGACACAAACAAGAATTCAACAATTATATTTAATTATATATATGTATATATATAAATAAAAGTGATCGCATTCTTTTCATGAGACAATTAAAAGAATTCTAATGTTGATCGTAAATGTAGTGTTAGACCGTCTAACACCAAAGAGATGATAGTATAGATAGGGAAAAGTTAATCCTAAGTTGTCTTCCAACGAATCCAATAGTAAATTTAGTATATCAATATTCACAACTTACCTGCAGCAAGGAATGTTAGTAATAATAGTAAATTAAAGTGAGAGGTTTGAGATTGTTGAGCAGGAAATTAAAATAGGTGATTTATAAATAATAAAGAGAATAGGTTGACTCTCAAGTTCTTTCACAACAAATTCTTCCTTGATTTTCTTAAGATTATTATCCTTCAATTCCCTTCACATAGTTAAACTCAATCAAACAAGCGTCAATCAAATTCAACAAAATCTTCTTAGCAAAACAAACATCCACTAATATATTCAATATCTCACCTCGTCTCCAAGTGTATACTCAATGAGATGTATATCTTTTACTTCTTGACTAAGCATACAAGAAATTGATTAAGACTAAGTGGATTGACCAATAACTCCAATTAAAGAAAAACAATTGAATTCTCAACAAGCGTTCAAAAACAAATAGTTTTCCAAAAACAAATAGTTTTCCAAAAACAATTAGTTTTCCAAAAACAATTAGTTTTCCAAAAACAATTAGTTTTCCAAAAACATAAAATTCAAAAAGACCAATAATACAAAACAAATGTTATAGAGAATGTAAAGAACAAAACTTTATTAAATAGGAACCTCAAAATTCATGTGAAATCACAAGAGAATCAACCCTAAGGAGTTTAACATTTCATGACGAAAGTACAAGAATTACAAAAGAAAATAAAACTAGATTTTTTGTTATGGAACAGTGTGTGTCCTTCATGTCTTCTCCAACATCTATTTATAATCTCATTTTCTTCAAGAAATTAATTTAGATTTAATTCTCATATATTGTCCTTGCATTATCAGATGTTTCCTCATACACCAAAGATTAATTTTGTAAATATCTTATTTCCAGTAAATTTGTAGATTTTCCATCTCCAATTTCTTTCAGATATTTTGAATCCCAATCCTATTCTAGATACCAGCTCATAATAATTAAATCTGCTGCAAAAGATATTACAGAATATTTGAAGGAGATTTGCTCTAAATCAAATAAGAATTGCAAAAGATCATCTTTATAGAAAATATGAATAATATCTTGGCAAAAGATTTTATTAGATTTGGAGCCCATAGAATATCTGCAAATAATTATAAACACGAAATGTAAGAGAATATGCTTAAAATCCAAGTTTAACCAATAATCTTAATTAAGGTCGAATTAATTCCGATTGGATACATTTTATTTAAAACAATGAATTTATTCTCAATTACAGTCTAAGAAAGTCAAGCTTAAATACTTTAAGTGTGAATAAAAATATACTCATCAACAAGAAAATCTTGTATTAGTCGCAATGAACGTAAAATAGTGATATACTTCAATTTTTATATTGATAAAGAACTATAAAACATTACAAGTTAATTTGAAGTATACAAGGACGTTTTCTAACAAACTCACCAAAAGATAAAATGAGTTGTACAATAATTATTGATTGACCAAAGGATGCATTATGAGTTATTAGATGCATTAAATAAATAAGATGAATCTAAAGTTATAGGATTCTCAACATCTTATGGATCTTAATGGATCTACAACCATTAAGCGTACATCCTAAAATGAGTTCAGTATAAGATCAACATTTTTAGAGACATGCATCAATGTCCAGTTTTCATGCATCAATGTGCATATGTCAAGCATAAATGTGCATATGTCAAACGTGTATACCTCTACATTCAGTAATTGTGATCTTATTCAATTTAAAAATGGCCTTGTACACATATAAAAAACAAAAAAAAAATATTATATGCTTAATATAAGAGTGAAAACAAAATAAAAATATGTAAGATAAAGGTTTAAATTATGTAATATGAAACTAATCCGACTAAAATGAAATTCATCAAGAAATATAAAAAGATCCAAGTCAATATTTATAAGAACCCATAACATTATTCTCAAATGACAAAGAAAGTTTGTAAGAGGATTGTAAAGATAAATACTCATAATAGTTGTAGAGGATGAAGAAAAGAGTGTAATTATTCTCTATAAGCACTTGCTACTAGACATAATACCTAAAAGGATATTATCTATGAGTTGACTTATGATATTCGACAATCATGTTGTTCATGTGTAGGGCTCTTTCTCTCAAAGTATATGGACACACTCTGGTGACTTTAGATGTAGCAAACACTTCAATGTGCTTAGATGGTAGCTTGGACTCTAGAAAATTTAGTCCTCGAAATGTTATATTTAATTATATTTACACCAAGCCATCTAATTTGATAGTGTTTTCAATAAGGTGAATATATTTAGATCAAATGCTCTTCTTTTTTTCAAAAGCTTGCTAGTTAACAAGTTCTTCATTCATGTCATCATACTTAGGAATGACAATGATGATGACCTTTCTAGCTCAGTTGAATGGTTTATCCTATGAAACCACTTTTAGGTCCATTAAAAAGCTCACATCAATTAGAGATAAGGTCAAATTATAGTATATAAGCAGGTGTAATTCTTATTTTACTGTGAGCTTGAATTAAGCTTAAATTCCATTTTTTATAAGATGGTATCATAGTCATTTAGAGTCTATCATAATCAGGTTTGTTAGGCCTTGTGTTATTCATTATTGAGTTCCTCACTAATTCCACATTTCGAGTCATCTACATGAAGGGGTGTGTTGAAGATCACACATTAATTAGAAATGAGGTTAAATTATAATATATAAGTGGGTATAAATCTTAGCTTACAAGATGATTTTATTATGAGGTTGAATTAGACTTGAATTCCACTTTCTTAAGAGGATTCCAAGTTTAAGAGCATCACTATAATTTCGAGATGATGATGCGATGTTGGAAACTTTCGAGCACAATTAGAATATTAAAAATAGTGTCTTCTTTGTCTATACTCCGATCATGTTCTCCAATAACAACAAATTAGGAAAAGATAAGATTATTTCGCATACATTACCTAAATAAGTGTTATATAATTTTGACTTTAAAGTATAGGTAAGACATGCACATTTTAAGAACCCTAAATAGTCATCGTCGTTTAGATATATATCCAATGTCTAAATAATCAAAATAAAAGACATATATGGTTATTGTATATTATGTCTTCTTCTTATAAAAGGATTTAGTTTGTTACTAAGATCATCTACGAAATGTATGCAGTTTTATTATAAAAAAGCAGAAGTTTTAGTTTCACATGTAATACTTTCTAAAGACTTTTTCTTACTTACCTTTCCTAATCATTTTATAAAACTATAAATAACTTGATAGAATCCCACCAACTATTACGATTTTAAATTTGAAATTTACATAATGGTTACTTAAAAAAATAATGGTCACTAAAAAAAGACATGTTTGTCAATTTTAACATCTTGAGCTATTTAAATTATAAAATAATCTTTTAAATTCAACGTATCTATAGTCACTTCTTCAACTTCTTCAATGTCAGTTAAATATATATATATATATATATATATATATATATATAATATAATATATGTGTTTATTTTATAGAATCTTAATAACAACAATATCCATTATAATTACAACTGTTACTTGTTTCCATTAAAATTCATTATTAACTTTTTTTTTTTATATTTTACTTTCATTAAAGCAACTTTTTAGTTAGACTCAATAACAATTATTATTATTTTTTAAATCTTTGCCTCTCACTCCTTCATTTTATGAAATTTGTAAGTTTTTCGCATTAATATCATATCCTCCTAATACAAATAGATTCAACATCAATAATCCCAACAAGAAATATCAATGTCAATAAGAAAGAACTTAACATTTACCTAAATATTTATAGAAAAAAACACTCACTAAAAATACGTATCAAAATATGTATCAATATAACCTTTAGATTACATGTAAACAAATCTTCAATAAATAAAGACTAATACTTACAAGTTGGTTAGAGAGTTGCCCAGCAAATCAAATTAATACCTTATAAATACCTAAGCTATCAATTTAGGAGGAAGCTATTTTAAAATTGACCTAACATGTGTAAATCAACCTATTAAATCATGTTACACATAACGAAAACCTTTTAACAACTTAGTTATAATTTGAATACATTAGTCTTTCCATTTAAAAGTAGCTTTCTTAGTATACCAATTTTCTAACACAATTAGGAATACCTATCATTACCACCTAATAGTACATCAAGTACAATTTCAATTCCAATCACATCCTAACACTAACTCTTGCTGATTTGAAATTATCACAGATGAAATTTCCCCCAAAAGCCACTTGATCCCAATTCCTAACTACACCACTTAAGCCAACTTTGATTTCCTAGAAAATGTAAAAATAGTTCTGTTTATACAATGCAAAAGAATATCCTTGCCAGCTCCTAGATTGGTCAGATGAAGCGTAAGATCCAAAGAACAGACACAATGAAATAGTCAAAAGCCGAAGGCAAAAAAACACAGCAATAGTCAAATCGAAATGTCTAATTTTCTGTTGTCGTTTATTTCTTTTGTTTTTAATTATTAAGTATGGTAAGTGGGACCCACTAAAGGGTTTATCTCACGTGGCAGTCACCCACATAATGTGCAATTTTGCATCCTTTTACGTAAAAGAACCACCTTTCATTTCATCACCTTCGTGCCTCCACGTGGCCCACAACGACTGGTCGGTCACCTTGTGGAATATGAATCATCAAATATTCGTAATTAGTTTAAAATTGTATTAAATATATATTTGAAAGTGTAAAATGATTTTACTGCTTTTAGAATTTCAAATTAGGTTCTAAAAGAAGTTATACCATAAACAATTTCACAATTGACAAAAAAGTGGTCACGTTTCTCTAACTTTTATTAAATTAAGGACTTTTAGTGCCAACTTTTTCTAGAATCTGACTTTTGCTAATGGTGCTAACTTAGCCAAGAGGTCTACAATAGTTTTTTCTATCAACTATTATTAGGATATGTGCTTTAAAACACATTTCATAGGTTGTAAAGATGGAACTAAATGGGTGTTGGAAAAATTATAATTTTTTAAATATGGTAAAATTGAATTCAATTCACTTCAGATCAAATTGGATTAAAGGTGGATTAAAACGCAATTTAACACCAATAATTTTTAATGTTTTTTATTATAATTATTTATTCTATTAATGATATATGTTATTCTTTAATTTTTTAATATTAAAATATTGTTTAATAATATTTAAATGATTTAAATATTTAATTTATTTGTTTATTTAATTGTATAAGTTAATATTTTTTATTTATTATTTTTATGATAATATTTTTTAAATATAGTAAATAATTAGTTAAATTTATGAACATTTTAATTGTATTACTATAAAAAAAGTGAGTCAAGTCAATTAATTTTAATTATATAAAATAAGTCAGTAAAATAAAATATGTCTAGATAAATTAATCCATTTATAGTGAGTCAAAGTTGGATTACTCAATTTCTGACCCATAAAAAGTAAATTAAATTTAATTAATTTATTTTAAAATTCAACTCATACGGATTGATTCACTTTAAGAGCATGTTCTAGTCATTATATTATTTTTGCTTCATAATAATTATAATTTTAATAATTATTAGCATATTTTAAATATTAAAAAGAAAATAGTTCAATATATAAAATAAACATTATGATATAATCATTTTATTTAGAGAATATAAAATCAAAAGTTTATATAAAAATTAGGTAAACAAAATGTATAGAGTTATCTATCTGATCAGTATACTTCTGTATACAAATACGTTAATACCACGTTAATTTAGACCCATATTAACCTAGTGTTAATATATTCATAAAAGATTTTACCATTATTTTTAAATATAATTTTTTATGTATTAGTTTATTATATCACTTATCTTATATGATATTAGTGTAATGAACCTTATATAGTAGAAA
>Ga0209700_104659_pt1 | contig 24345 bp, 10 predicted proteins | sample SiratroredBW_FD_187528 | JGI IMG/M metagenome (GOLD analysis project Ga0209700, IMG submission 187528) | Root nodule microbial communities of legume samples collected from California, USA - Siratro red BW (SPAdes) (version 2) | ecosystem: Host-associated > Plants > Roots > Nodule | place: USA...
AAAAAAAAAAAAAAAACATTATCAACAACAACATTCACTCTTTTTTTATGAAATTTATAAACCTATGTAGATTAAATATATTTTTTTCTCATAATAATTGCATCTCTTAAATCACAAACCTATTTAGTTGAAAAAAATTACACCCTACCACTTCTTTGAGACTATTGTGTTTTTAACAAGACATAGGGCAAAATGAATAAAGGTTACATATCCAACTAACCTTGTCAAAACATAATGTAATACAAAACAATAAAAATTTAACAAAATAAAGTCACTTCATTGTAACTTTATAGTTGGAACAATTTCAAAATTGTTTCTCTTTCATCACCAACTTCTCTAATGAACCTTTGAAAAAAAGTTGCATCTTAGGAGTTCTTCAAGGTCACTTTGTTTTTTAAACAAAACATAATACCAAATCAATAAATATTGCACATCCCAAACCTAAACAATGAAAATTTAATAAAACAAAGTCACTTCACTTTAATCTGAGAACAATCACAAAATTATTTTCTTAAATTTTTAGCTCTTGTTACAAAATCTCCACAATAACAAATAGGAACAACACCCTAATTCCTAGAGCATGAAAAGAAATAAACTTACAATCTCGAAACATTATTCATTCTAGAATTTTGATGTCATTGCATGAAAAAGATGAATAATAATAATATATTACTTTCGCATACTAGCACAAGGAGGATGGATGTAAAAAGATGAAATGGAAAAGAAGTTAATGAAAGACTACATCAATGAAAACTTCACCCATGCCTAAATTTCATTATCAACTACCATGTCATTAAGTCAATATACCATATAATTATTCTCTCAATGCCATTAACACAAATTTAATATCAAAAACTAAATTGACTACTTGTTGAAGAACCTACATTGTTTAGAGATATGATCAAATTATAACATATAAATGAGGTTTAAAATCTCATCTTACTAAACTGATTTGTAATATTGAGTTAGACTTAAAGTTCACTTTTTAAAATGATATCAGAGTCTATTTTAGTAAGGTTAAAACAAGATTCATTCTCATATTTAACCTCTTTATATATTTGAGTCACGTGCTATCATATACTTCTTTAATATATTATTTGATAATCTTTTTTTTATGCTCAATATCTTCCACATAAGAAAGTCTATTAAAAATCTAATATCAACTGAGATATGATCAAATTATAATATGTAAGTATAAGATGCAAATCTCACTTTACTAAGTTGATATTGAAAAATTAAATTAAATTTAAAATTTATTTTTTAAGATAATATAAAAATATATCCTAATGAAGATATTTATTTGCGACATTAAATTAAACTTAAATTTTACTTTTATAAAACATTTTTAAAAAAATTCGAATCAAATTAAAACATTTTAAAATAATGAAACTAAATTAAAAAAATAACAAAGAAACTAAATTAAAAAAATAACAAAGAAAAGATAAAAAAAATAGTATTAAACCTATTCCAAATAGAAAAAAAAAGGAAAACAAAGTTGAAATTGTTTATTTTTGTGTGAGTTTATATGGAGGCAGAACGATATTCAAATGACCCACTTGATAGTATTGATATATTTTATTGCCAACTTTCTCGAGGCAGGCAACAGTTAAAGTTGATAGCAGAAAATTATAATTAAATTAAAGTTTCTACACATCTGAATCTAATATATATTATATATATCTGAAGAGGACAATTTTAATGATGAGGGGACCGGTAACTTTCGAAGTCATATGATATGCACATTTTCCCAATTTGGGCATTTTTGTATGCTATGAATTTGACTCCGTGTAATATATAATATTACACGTGATCCTTGATTGAATGAATAAATAAACAAAGAAGATAAATATGATGCTTAAATAGTTATGTCGTCTAACGTAATGATTTTTTGTACTTTCATTAACATGTTGTTTGGAACGCATGGAATAAGGAGGATTGACTCAGCTGAGAAAGATTCAGATACATTGAAATAAAAAGAAAATAAAAGAAAAATAAAAATTGAGCCAAATTTAAAATTAATTGAATTGGTGAAATTTTAAAGGAGTTAAATAAAATATTTTTGTCATTTGTTTGATTAGATTAAAAAGAAAAAAAAACATATAAAAAAAGATATGCAGAAGACTATTTTATTCTCCGTAATATAAGTATAGATAGAAGTGATTAACGCAAAAATTATTCGACAGGGAAAATTAAAAAACATAAAAATTCTTCACTTAATAGTTTTATAACAAAAATTTGATATTTAAAACAATAAAAGTATGTTAACTACGCATTTATTTTAACTAAAAATGAATGTGAAAACAAAATAATAGTTAGGCATCATCATAAGAGTGCTTATATTTGAAAGTGAAGAACATATCCTTTTGGAATTTAGGAAATTTTAATAGGTTTCGGTCAACCTAGTGGTGCTTGGTTTCTCTTTGAGAATGTTGCCAAATGGAATAGTGTTCAAATTTAATGAACAGATTCCACAAACTTAATTTAGTTTTCAACGATTTGATTGACAATTAAATTTCTGGAACAGGAAAAATATTGTTCATAGCAACAATTTTGTTTTTAAATTTTCTTTTATTTTTTATTCTTATTTGTGAATATAAGTGTTTGATGTATTTTGCTTCATTTATGCATTATTTATTTGTGTATTTATGGAAGAATTTTTTTTCCTATTTTGTATTGATTTTGGCTCAACTCTTTTTTTATATGGATAATTCATTATTTTTACTTTTTTTTTTTGTATTGAGGGGATTTTTCTTAAAAACTTGTCTTTTGAAGTATTTTTTTTTTCTCTATAGCTGTGGAGGAAAGTTAGATTTTGAGATTTGTTCATCGTAGTGAATAGAACTTAAAAAATCCATCTTGTTAGAAAAGAAAAAACAATTATTTGATATAGACATCTAAAGTAGATAAGACTGTTGCATGATCCAAAGAAAAGTCAACTTGAATTTGTAGTCAGGTGTAATGTAAGAATCCACGAAAAAACACAAAGACGCATAATAAGGAAACGGAAAAAGTGAGATGTTTGAGAGTAAGTGACGAGGAAATTAGGAAAATAAAAATTAACAAGCACATTCAACAAATAAAAGTTGCAGTAATAGAGAGAAATCCAAAATCTAATTTATCATAACCGAATCTTATAAAATTTGTTTCCGATTTACGTCACTTTTATAATTTAATTTGATTTGATTTTTAGTATACTTTTTAAAGATTTTGATTGTAAGACCAGATACTTATAATTAGTTTGATAATAAATAATATAATATGTCTAATAAATGTCACTGAAATAGATTTTGATGTTATATTAATTAAAGTTTAAGTTTAATTGATATGGGATTTTTAATAAAATTTATAAAATATAAATTAGAACTAAAAAGAAAAAAATACATGGTAATGAAGGAAAAAAAACCAACATGAAAGAAGGCAAAAAAGAAGAAGAAGAAGTTAGAATTAAAGAAAAAAAAATCTAGAAATCTAAAAAATAATTTCATTCATTGTGTGAAAAACCAGAAGTAAATACAATTGTTAAAGACACAATAAAAGCAACTGGACCTTAAACATAAGACAAATAGCAATAACAAACATAGAAAAATCAAAACGAAGCCTAACATAACCCAACATAAACTTTATCAAACGTAATATAGAAATGAAAATATTTTTAACTTAATTATATCTAGAATGTCTAATGTCTAATTTCACAATTCAAAAGTTTTCACGTGTCACATAATTTAGTACCTATTTTGGAAACTTTAAAAGTATATTAATACATAAATATTAAAAGATAATAAAAATATGCAATATAAGACTTACCCTTTTGAAAAAACATATAAAACACAAGAAATATGTATAGTCTTACTGTTTAGGTGAAGTGTGAGATTTGCGTTGAAGCATGAGAATTGTGTTGAGTATTTTTTTTTTTAATAAAAAATGTATATAAAGTATTATTATGAATTTTGATATCTTAATTAGATTAATACTAAAAAGCTTAATCATTATTGCCGTGACATGAAATGATATTATTGTAAAAAGTAAATTATTAATATAGAAAAAAATGATGCTATTTTCTTTTTTCCATTCTGAAAGAAATTTGATTTATACTAGTATCTATTAATTTGGTTCGATCTAACGATTTAAAAAGAAAAAAGACTTTGCAGGTGTTGTTTTCTTTACAGTTTTTCTACACGTGGTTTAGGACTTTGGTTTTCCTCTTCCGAAAAACGAGTTTGGTATTCAAATAATGTTAAAATGATACAAATTTCTGAAGGTAACAAAACATAAAAGAAATAAAAAATATAATGATCAAACTTAAAATGAATACATTTAATGATGAGAGAAGTAAACAATACATATTTATTTCATATTTATTTTTGTTTCATATTTAATCTAACCCAATTATAATAAAAATATTATCTATTTAATCATTTTACTATATAAATAAATAACCCAATCATACAAACATTGTCCTATGAACATTATGAGCACACCACATGTTATTTCAGATAAATATTCACATCTCACATATTTTTTTAGACCATATTTCGTGAGTAATAAAATATATTTATTATTAATTTTTTTATATCTAAATATTTTAAGAATTATTATTTATGTTATTTATAGAAGTTAACAACTACATTATGGAGATCCTTTTTAAGAATTAAAGATAATAATATTTTTTAATTATTTAACCTGATGATCTAAATTATAAATGAATTGATAAATAAAACAATAAACTCTAATTGGGTCCACTTGCTAGTAAATCCCAAAATTACATACTAATCTAATCAATTAAGACCAAATTAATAAGCACACCAACCACAACCCAAGGCCCAAATAGATTCCATAAAAAAGAGAAAAAAGGCCCAAACACAAATCTTATACCGCTTCAAGCCACGGGCTAAAACCCAACAATGAATATGAATGGAGAAATGGTGAGTGATTCTTCGTGCACCTCCATAATTTTAATATATTCTATTTTAATCTTATAAAAAGACGAAAATAGCTCTTATTAATAGTGACTGTGATTCATTTTCTTTTCTTTTCACTTTGCGAGTTGCACAAATCGCAATACAATTAAAAAATAAATACATTGTGGATTGTATAACCCGTAATTATATTTTCTACACCTTTTACATTGCGGGTTGTACAATCCGCAATACAAATTTTTTTTAACTACATTGCGGGTTGTACAACCTATAATACAATTTTTTTTAAATGTATTGCGGGTTGTACAAATCTGCAATACAAAAAAAAATTTAAATGCATTGCGGGTTGTATAAACCGCAATACATTTAAAAAAAAATTTGTATTACGGGTTGTACAACCCGCAATATATTTATAAATTGTTGTACAAACCACAATGTATTTATAAAGAGAAAAAAAATTCTAATTATCATCAATAAAGCTTTTTTTATTTTTTTTCAAGGTTAAAATAAAAATATATTAAAATTATGGAGATGCAGGTGCAGGAAGTCACTGTAGAGGTGTAGGAAGAATCACTCCGAAATGGTGCACCATGATTTGGTTGTTCTCTCACAATTTCCCTTCCAGAAGATAGGTCAAGTCTTCCTTTGCTGCAATACAACACACTCACCGTGTCAAAATGTGACAACCTATTTTGGTTGAGCCACCAAAGTTAAAAGATTTTTCTAGATGCAACAAATTTTCCAATGCATTTTTTTTCTAGATGTAATTAGTAATAGCTCTTAATTTTTTTTTCTAAAGGTAATCTTAGATAGATAATTCATTTTTGTTTCAGTAAAAAATATAAAATTAACAGGAATAATAAAGTTATCCTAACCTATTTACATAACTCATACATACAAATCATCTCAAGCTCTCAAATGAGTTTCCCAAAAAATTAATACATCCCAACATATTTAACTTAAGTATCAGAGTTAGATGAGAGGTCAACATTAATTGATAACCACAACATAAACACAAAACACTCAGTCTTAGTCCTTTTTATCTGTTTTTTAAGAGGATTCATAACTTCATCACATCTCCACCCGGTATTAGCTTCAAAATTCAGTGGAATTCAACCTTTACAAGACTCCGCCATTGAAGCTCTTCTATAATGTATCACTTCTTACATTAACTTCTTGCTTTTTAATGAATTTAAATTTTAAGGAGGTAAGTCCATCCGATGAAACGGGAGAGGCTTATGATTTTGAAGTTTCTTTTGCGGAAGATCATGAATTTGTTTAAATGTTGACTATCCCACGAGAGATATTATAGTTAAGTAATCTACCCATAAAAATATTGGAAGATTTTTCAACCACATACATGACATTGAGAATAAAAATATTGAAAGATTTTTCAACCACATACATGACATTAAGAAGAAGAAGAGAAATGAATGTGTACTTAAGAAATAGAAAAGCATCTCCCAAAATAAATTTCTAGTATGTGATAAAAATATTTCATCCAGTCATGAGTAGGTGTTAACATGGCTAACTAAATAAAAAGAAAAAATTATTGTTAAGGTAAAACTAATAAGGAATACGAAATATAAGTAAAAATGATTAGTTGAAATAAATATTTCTCAAATGTTCCTTGACAAGTGATTAGAAAAGTAAAATTTTTATGAAGAAATGTATATTTTCTAAAAGACTATATACTAAAAAAAATTTGTGTAAAATATTTGTTTGAATGTTTGAGAATGAAAATATTTAGTAAATATGTAGCTTGAGAGAAAAAGCATATAGGTAGTAAGTAAATAAGATCATCTTGAAGTTTGTCTTTGATTAAATGACAATAAACTTCAAAATGTTTTGTATGCTCATGAAATGTAAAATTATACACTATGTGTATAACTATCCTATTCTTATAAAAAATTTAAAATGAGTAAGAATAAAGAGATTCAAGTCAGTGTATAAATAATATGATCATTGGAGTTCATTGTTAAGTGTGATTAATGTTTTATACTTAATTTCACAAGAGCATTTATAGAGAACTTTTTACTTTTGCTTCTTAAACTTTCTCATAAACCAAAATATTCAAAACAAAAATTACAAGATGTGTGATAAAATGACTACTATTAGTATAATTGACATAATCAAAATCTAAAAAAGCTTAAATACTATAATTGTTTTGTGAAGAAAAAAAATAAGATAATATATAAGATTTTTTTAAATATTCGAGAACAGGATGATCAACTTGCACGTAAGGTTTTGCCTTAATTGAAAAACACATTGAGTTAATTGTTGAAGTTCAAAACAAATGTCCTAGATAAGTATTATAGTTAAATAAAGTAAAAGCCACCTGAGTTTTAATAATTAGAGTGGTCATCCAACTATTATCTTTCATCAATATGCAATGTGGTAGATGGATCCATAAGAAATGATATATATTTATAAGCTAACAAAATAAAAAATGCATTTTAATATACATTCTAAAATACAAATTATGTATTTTGAGTTGTATATTGTAAAATACAAAATAAAAAATACATTCTATAATATAAATTATGAAATACAAAATTTATATTCTATAATATAGATCTCGAAATAAAATTTTTGTATTTCAAAATATACGTCTTACAATATAAAATAAAATATCTATTCCAAATTATATATTAAACTACAAATTTTATATTTCGATACATTCTAAAATATAAAATTTCTATTATAAAATATATAAATTGAAATACAAAATATTACTTTTAATTTTTCAATCTAAAAGGTCATTGAATTGTATAGTCCAAAACAAATAAAAACCGTAATTATTTTAAAAGTGTAAATTTGCAATTTTATGAAGGTGCAACTTCAAATATATGGGGTGCAGAATACAATACCCCTTAAAAAATGGTTAGCCGACACCAAAGAGTCCAGCAAATAGGTGAACTCCCATAGTGAGAGAGTGTTACCTCATGGCTTAAAAACAAATAAATAATACACTAAATTAGTTATTAAAATAACAAAATAAGTTAAAATAAATAATAAATAATACACTTAAAAATATAAAAATCTTATTTCAACTCCTAAATTTCCCTAACAAAATATTTATTTTGATCCTTATATAGTAAAATGATCACAGCTAGTGTAGTCTTTGAAATGATAAATATAAAGGTTAAATACTGGTATTTAGTAACTTAAAAAAATAATAATACTTTTATAATTTTAGAATAAATAAGTGGATGGTAATGCTTTCGAAATTAATTTGATTAATCACTCTGAAACAGAACCGAGACAGGGATCGGCCCAAAATACATGAGGAAACCAAACTATTCCAAAAACACTGCTCTCAAAATAACCACAATGCTATAATGTAAAGATATATTGATAAATCATATATATATATATATATATATATATATATATATATATATATATAAAATATGATGAAGATTTCGTATCTATTAGTTAAAAATAAATTTAATTTATATAATATAAATGAGACAAATCTTATCTTATAAATTAATTTGTGACGTTAGTTTTCGGAGTTGAGTAAAATATAATAAAATTTGTTGAGTCTATTATATTATTTATTATTAATTATGTTGAAATTTACGAGTATTTAATCTCATATGAGATGTCTGTGTTTTATATAAATTTAAAATATAATTAATTTATAATATATAAGTAGAATTAAATTTTATCTTACAATTCAATAAAATTATTAAATATAAACTTATTTACTAAAATTTAGAAAGTATACTTTAAAGATATTAACTTGGTATTTTATTGATCAGGAGAAAACTTGGCATATGAATGTTTTATTGCTTTGAATTTTTAACCAAAAAGTAACATGTTTGCATTTTTTATTCCGTATGGAAGAGAAACCAGAAAGAAAAAAAAAGACATGCATTTTAAAAGAAGATCAAAATGTATTATCAAAATATGAAGTCATTTATAATAGAACTTTAAGTAGTGATGGGTATTTGAAGACAGAAACAAAAATCTAACATTTTTCATGGAAAATTAATATGGATATCCCATGTAATTGAGTTATAGATAACACGGGTGAAGTGGCAAAATTATGGATAATTTTATCTACAAGAAAATGACTGAAGAAACACGCCCAATGTGCAATGGAAGCAAGGGAGAGTTTCGATCATTACTATCGATAGTTGAAGATTCCAGAAATTTGGAATTATTCTTAAATATTAAAATATTCTTTTTCATTTTTTATTTATTTTTTTATCTCCGGGCTTATAAGGTTAAGTTTGGTTCTGCACAAATATTATCACAATAATAATAAATTTTTATTGTAAAAATCTTGAATTCAGAGTTATAATTTTAAGAATTAAATTTTAAATTTAATTTAATTTTATAAAACTGTGAACAAAAGTTTATATTTATTTATATATTATAATATAATCTAATGTTTAATTTATGTGTGATATAAAACAAGATTAAGTTTGGCTATATACTAATAAATAATAATAATAATAATAATAATAATAATAATAATAATAATAATAATAATAATAATAATAATAATAATAATAATGATGATGATAATAATAATAATAATTTTTATCATACAAATTTTGAACTCAAAAGAATTATAATCTTAAATGTAAAATCTTGCATTTTCTTATATAAATTTTGATTTAAACATTTAATAAGAAGTTTGTCTTTATAAATTTTGGATAGAGTGATTTATAGTTTGAATTTGAAATTAGAAATTTAAGATTTAAATTGTTCAAATCCAACGTGGATTTCTTGTGCTTATAAATAAGGTTTTAATAGTAAATTCTTTGATAATATCTTGAATGTAACGTTTGCTATGCATTATGCCGTATTTTTTCTATTTTGGTGTAATTTTTTTTTAAATTTTCAAAAATAGATAAAAAAAATTTATTATTACTATGAGTAAATTGTGTCAAGTTGGCACGATTTATAAAATCGTGATAACATAACACGATTTTGAAAAATGAATTGAAATTGTATCATATTAGTACAATTTTAGTGAAATAAAATTGAACCTAAAATCGTGTTATGATAGTACGATTTCATTTTGAAATGTTATAATGACACAATTTCTTTATAATCAAAACGTGCCATCTTAGCATGATTTATCTTAAGGAATTAAAAAAAATTGTCCATTTTAAGAATTTTGAAAAAAATTTGCACCAAAAGAAAAAAAAAAACAAATTATGCTTAACTAAGGAATTATATGAATAATGGACCTAATAAAAGGGTTTACTTATGAAGAGTTGTGGATAAAAGAAAATAGATAAATTAAATACAAATCATATCATTGAACTTTAAGAGATTACATTATGAAAGGATTGAGAGGATTTTGATAACTACTTTGTTTTACTTTTTTACTTTTTCCCCTTACCAACTGTTTGTGGATATTTTGGCTTTAATTAAAATAAAATAATCACCCATTTTTTCTTACTTGATAAAATTAAAAGTGTAATTTACTGATTAGGTAATTATTAAACCATAATTGATGTGAGAATGATAATTTACCTTTTATTTTATTATTTATATGTCTCCAACATGTATCCACAATTTATCTGGTTAAAAAGGGAAAATAGAATTATCTTGTTTACTCTTCTCGTGTGTGTTGAACATAATTTTTTCTTCTCATGTATTTTTTTTTGGAGGCAACTTAATTTGAGGCTTTTATTAGACATTAAACTTGGACAAAGTTCATAGAAACATTTGAAAAATTTGTAACTATAATACTCCTTTTGGAAGTAATAGGTCTATCTTTCTTTTTAGTTTTGGTAAATTATATTAAAAGTACCCACAAAGATAATATTTAAGTTGACCACGTACATACTCCTTGCATTTGTACTACTTGATCTTCGTATAAAAATAAACTCTGCTATACGTTTGTTTGTTAGATATACGATGATGGATAACAGACCTTTTACAAACATTTTATAAACAAAAATACCCCACAATTTGTGGTGAGGGATCAAGATATATTTTTTCAGGAGGGTCACCATTTTTGTGTGCATAAACTTTAAGATAATTGAAACTCTCCATGTTATGTCTTCCCTACATCCTTACCTTGGAACCCACCTTCAAAAGTTAGTTGGTGCTGCCAACAAAAATTCAAAGTGTACAAGGAAAAGGAATCAAAGTCACTCTGTAAATTTGAGGTATAAAGAAAATAACGATTTTGCTCTTGAATATATAGAAAAAAATTATTTTACAATGTTACGTGGTTACGTTCTCATTTTTTCGAATTTTGTGGATTTCTTTTAGATAAAAAGTTCATAAAAGTAAATAAGTTCATTTTTTTTTTAAATTTTACATAAAATTCTACTATTTTTCCTAAAATATTAAAAAAATATTATATATATATATATAAGTAAAACAAGTCACATTTTAACAAATAATTTTTAGTTTGTATTGATTATAAATTTTGTTTTAGTAATAAACGTTTAATTTAATAATTGATATTCAATAATTGATAAGTGTTACATGATGAAGAAACAAATGGGTCGAGTTACAATCATTAGAATATATATATATATATATATATATATATATATATATATATTTTTATTTATTGTCAATTCGAGTATTTAAGATTATTATTATTATTTTTATTATATTATTATAAATCTCTAAAAATTCATATTCAATATTAAATAATTAATATTAATTAATTAAATTAATCAATTTAATTAAATAAATATCTTTTAACAAGAAATACAAATCAAATTAAAATATTATTAAATTAATTTATATATATTTTATTTGATTATCAAATTAAAATTCAATCGATTCTTATTTTGATTTGTAAAATTAGAAACACAATATAATTTGTAAAAGTGAACAAGAATCTTCATAACTTTTTTTCTATTATTATTAACTTTTTTTTGCTGTACATAAGTTTTGAGTGCTGATGGATTAAGTTTATTGTGACTTGATTCGTTAAGAGACGATTTAAATTAATTTCTTTAATCTATATTATTATTCTTTTAGTTTTAGATAATACATTAGACAATCAACATTAAAATTCTTTTAAATTGTTCATGACACAACAACTATCATATATCACATACGTAAGTATTTGAACTTAGACGATATTGATGTGACTATAATTAAAAATCATTTCATGACATTCTTGTCAATCTTCAATTTAACCATCTTATTAACATCTTAGCAACTATATCTCGTGAGTATGAGTGAGATATAAACTAACTTATTATTAACTATAGCATATCAACACAATTTATAGTAAAAATATTTTTTTAGCATCAATTAAACAAATTTACTCCCTTTTGAGTTTAATATATATTAATTTGCTTTTGAATCAACTAAACTCACACAATATTATCACTATTATTTAAACTTAAAAGTAATATTAGTCTCTATTTAATATTTATATTAACAAATATAAATTATTATTCATTTTTTTATTTTAACACTGATTCAAAATCTTCTTAAGCAACTTCATATTATATTCAACGTTAATTTAATTTATATAAATTTTAAAATTTCAATTTTAATCGTAATTTTTTAGTATAACCTAACTTTAATAGCATCTAGCACCACATATTGAAACTAGAAAACCATGTTCTAACGTATACTCTTCGTCATAGTAGCATTTTACTTTATATATTTTTTATTTCATTAAATACTATTTAAATTTTAGTCTATCATAATTTAATTTTTGAAAAAACTTAACATACTATATTAAATTAATAAACATAAAAATATGTGTTCTTTTATTTAGAAAATTTCTTTACTTTGTTTCCTTAGCCTTTTTTATATTTATATTTGATTAAAATAAATATTCAAGTGTTAATAACTTTTTTTAAGATATTATAAACTTTTATATGAACTTGTGCTTATTTGAGTATGGGAGTGTGTTTAGTAAAAAGAGTATAAAGAAAACTTTTTTTATTCAAAGATGGGTTAAATATGATCTATTTCGCAAAGAATTTTATTTAAAGATGGGCCAAACAGTATGAACCTATTTCGCAAAGAATTTAAGTCCAAAAACTTTATCATTGATAATACTAATAGATAATTGAAATCAACCTGTATCTCAAAGATCATAACTAACATTTGAATATTCAGTTAAGAATAATTTTTGAAATAACAATCAATTAATATTCAATACTGAAAGATAATTATTAAAAAAATAATAAAATTATAAATAAGATAATTCTTAAAGTATAAAGAATAACTTCTATTTAGACTATTTTTATGTGAGAAGCTTAGAGTGATAAAAATTCTCACTTCACCATATCAAAATTTTTTTAATAAGCTAATCATTGTACATTTGTGTAAATAGTTACTCTAAATAATTCATGAGGTCTAAACAATTCATGAGGTCTTTAGACGTACATTTTAAAGTATGAGCACCTTGATATGACTAGTACGGTGTGGTGAAGGGGTGAGGGAAGTTTGACAAATTTAAGGATGCTAAACTTCTGGTTGGCACAGTTAAACATGTCATTCACAAAATGAAGTAGGTACCCTTGGAGACATGAACTTATGAACTCAGCTATAGTTGTACTCAGGCAACATACATCAACTAGTGCAGCATCTTTCACAGACAAAACTCTCCATATACGCGCAGTTGTCTCTCCCTATTTACAATATTAAATTTTCAAACTGCACATACGCATTTTTTATTTTTTTTATTTCTTTTGGAGTTCACACTGCACAGTTTAAAATTGCACGCACTAATGATACACGATAGTAGGTAGCTACTAGATGAACCTGCATTATTTATGTCCGAAAGCATGCAAGGGAAAACCATGCCCGTGATTGTAGAACGCGTTTCACAGTTCATATGATGAGACTAAGAAGGATGGATTGGCATGCCATTTGTTGCATTTTGCATGTTTAATTCCGTGCTGGAAAAGAAGAATGCGTGTTTGTTATGGATTTTCTGAAAACACTATATATGTTTTCATTTGTCTTTTAGACAATATCTATGTGTTTGTGATTTGTTAAGGTCTTGTACAAGTTTGGATGAATCATTCCTACTCATCGTGATGTTGAAGTAATTCCAAATGCATCAACTCAGCAAGTAGTCCATACTTGAATAGTTTGGAAAAGAAATCACTTTTTGAAAGGTCACAGTTTCAGGAATGCTATTCCTTCTAGCTTGATTCCTCCTGCTGCAATTTATCTAAGTGTCCATAAAGATTCCAAAGCAAACATAATGTGGCTTTGTTTGCCATATTGGTGCTTTATTTAGGTACTTTTATGATATACAGTAAACCTAACTAGTAACTACCTAGGAGACACACTTAGATAGTGAATGTAAATTGATATGAAATCCCTCTAATTAAGTAGGTTGAAGTTATGATTATGCTTATAAGATATTTATACCTATGTCTAATCAATTATATCTTATCAGTGAGACATCCATATATATTTTTTTTAAAAAAATGTGTTATATAAGTGTTTCAAAACATGTTACCCCTTTCACTATATTATTCTAAAACATGTTACTACAATTTTTGTTTGTCAAACGTTTTCTGCTGTAAGGTGTTTTAAAACATGTTACTACAATTTTTGTTTGACACTACAATTATCCTAATGTTTTTTACATTTCCAAATGAGTGGAAAATTCAGTCATCACTATTTTGAATTTATCCTAATCATTAAAATGCAAAAAAAAAACAAAATTTAAATTGTCAAACCTAGAGTTTTTAAAGTTTGTCACACTTTAAAATGAAAAAAAATAAAACAGCAGCTAAGCAACTGCATTTTAAATTAAACTATTATATTAATTTCAACTATATTAGCTTACTTTTAAATTGTTCCTACAATTTCTCTCTCTTTTATTTTGTCATTCTCAATAGATTCAACTATATGGATCTAATTGAACCAGGTCCATCTTCCAATGAACGAGTACATGGAGGGTATGTTTTCCTCATCAACCAAGGAAGTTAATTTTATCCTGTTGGTATAAACTGTTAGATACAATTCATGGGTAAGAGCTTTCCTTCTTCAAAGTTATCCAATGGACAAGGGGGAGGAGTTATCCGTATATAAGCACGTGAAAGAGTGAAGAAAAAGAACCGAATCCAGTTTGATAGTTCCATTTCTGCATTTAGTCTCTAGCTAGTTAACAACTATTTTGTTCATATTATCATAGCCTGGCTTTTTAAAGTTCTCAATTTGTCATAAGCCCTTTGTTGGAACAAGGACATTATAATATATAATCAAATCATGTATGGTTGACTTCAAGATAGTTAAGTTTCCAAACCTACGAGAATTCAAAATTAGTGTTAACTATTGAAATGGATAAAAGTCAAAAGATATGGACAATGGGAACTCTCTAGTTACATATAGCACCCATGATGTGGCTATAATATGTCTAATCATGTCGTTGATGACTTTAAAAGAAGACAGATTACAAGCCTGATCCAGTTAATTGATTTAGACAGATCGAGCATCCTTCCCACTTTTGGAATTTTATTAATTATAATCCTTATTTGATACAGTCACTTTTTGAAATACTAAGAAAAATCTTAGGAACTGTCTAATTCAATCCCACTTATAGTTTTAAATACAATCAAAAGTACATTTTTTAAGGAAAAAATTATAAAAAATTATATTCATTCCTGACATATTTATTGGGTATTAATTAGGAGCTAGTATCCATATCTAGAAGGATAGAGAGGTGAAGGAAGGGACTTGTCTATGTGTTTGCTAGATGTAAGCCCAGCCTTGCTGTTGGATAACAACAGCTGTTCTTTCCTAAACCTCATAAAAAGAAGAAACAGACACTACTTTCTCTTCCATTCATATATTTATAAAGATGTCAATAATAAAACAACAAATACACTCTTAACTTCATAAATTTTAATATTAACTTAAATTAGCATGTTAAAATAATTTAAAATACTTTTACTTCATTAAACTTCAAAGTAAATATATCATTGACTTATTTAAAAAATAACCAACATTATCTTGAAAAGAGAGACAGATGTTGATGTAGAGAAGTTCCCTCCTCAAACAATTATTTTTTGTGGGATGAAATCAATATAACTGAAGATTGGAAAAAATATAGGCATCTTAACCATTGTGTATTTCAACTTTTTCCGTTACCACTTTATTTATGTTTCACTCTCTATGAAAAAGATAGGATTTATCACATTTGTAATTTAGGTCCCTTATGTGATAAGGTAGAGAATCACAGCACGTCCCACCCACGGCAAAAACAAAAATATGCAGAGACAGTCCTGCTGTGCAGACCCCTATTAAATGCAGTTCTGATACCTTCAACACACTCCTCTGCAACTCATTCATCGTTTTTATGGTGGCCTTTTCCCTCTCATGCATAGTTTATATACGTGTGTACAAACCCTTCCACCGTGCATATGGCCTTTCACTCTCATTCATCATAGTTATATACATCTGTACAATGGCAATCACAACACACTGTGCTAAAGTTATCACCTCTCACATTTTCCAATATCTCTTAACTTCGTCTCTTAACTCTTCTCCCTCTCTTTTCTATCAATTATTGATAACAGTCATAATGTATATTCTCTGCGCACCGCTTCCACCGATCAATCATCTAAAATCCTAATTTATCTCCTACACTTCAATTTTTTCTTCTTTCTTTTCTTGTTTGAACATCTATACATCTCACCGAATCAGTAAAAGAAGTAGTTTCTTATAATTTTACTTCTTTGAATTAAAAGAACTAAATAAACTCTTTATTTTTTAAATTTTTACTTAAATTTTTAATTTTTTTTTTATAATTTCAATACTTAGAATTGTAATAATAAACATGTTTGATTAAAATCTTATGAATACATAGGAACAAAATTGTACATAACAGAGTTTTGTACTTTACCCTTGAACAGATCAGAGAGATAGATAGAAGCTCCATCACGCATGCAAGATAGGTTGGCTGCTAGTTAGCTGTGATCTTTTTGCGTGTAGAAAGTTAGAGGTAGAGCTAGCCATGCATCCATTTGTAGCTTGACACTCTGAATTGAGTTCCAGTGATACAGTGACATCTTACTCCTTCTCTTCTCAAAGTAATTTAAGTGTATCCACACACAGTTAAACTATGAAGTTTCTCTTTGAACAATAAAACCTTGGTATAAATAGTTATCCAACATCCATTTTTCTTTTTCTAATGCACATTAAAAATTTTATTCCATGATTACATTGTCTGTTCTGTAAAATAGTTTATAACACAATATGGTAGAAATTAAGGGTTAGATTTGCAACAAATGACAGTTTGTATCTAATAACAATAAAATTGATAATTTAGTGAAAATACTATCCATCAATTTGTAAATAATAAAAATATGATGTTCATATAACAATCTTTTTTGTTTATGAAAAATTATTATATTGTACAATTATATAATATCATCAATATTAATTTTAATTTAACGAAAAAACTCATGACATGTATACGAGAGAGACTAATTTTTCTATCAGTAAAATAAATATACTAATTTACTCATCTTTTTAACAAAGGAAAAAGGCCTCAAGATGCAGATTTTTAGATGAGAATTTTAATTTTTCAAATATCCAACATTGAGTTTTGGACAGAAGAGTTCCCACATGTCATTTTTTTATATGTAAATAATTAATAATATTTAAGTAGGTTACACTTTAAGATGTGTTAAAAATAGAATATGGAGAAACAATTATCAAATTATATTATTTTAATATAAATAAAATATTATTAAAAATAATTTAATATTATGATATAATTTTTTTATATTAGCATACAGTTTGCAATTTTTTTTTTTGGATTTAGATTGATCTTTTATATTTCTTTGCATTAAGTAATAACTTGTGTTTTTGTCTCAAATAGTTACTTCTCCAGAATTTGAGAAAGATACTAGTTTTTCTATTATACTATTGGATTTTATAATAATTTTAAATATTTTAAATGTGCATGTATTTTGTAGATGAAAAAATAGATAAAATAAAAATTATAAAACTATTTTACTAAAATCAATAAAATTTATTATAATTTTAAAAATAAATTAATATAAAGTATAAAGAATTACATCAACCCATTTAAAAGAAAATAAAATTTGACTAATAATAACATATGATCTAGTTGTATATAATCTGTGTCGCATTCTCACTAACTTGGACCCTGACCAAAAACTCATATCAGTACTCTTTACATCGGCTTAGATTATCTACAGCGAAAAAAATGACTTCAGTAATGATGTGCTTCCTTCATAAATCTCCTTCATGCACATATTTTCCATCTTACTTTAATGAAAATTCACCTTTAAATTTATTATTAATTCAAAGTTTCTGAATATGCTTATCAGAAGTGGATGCCTCATTTTTAGGTGATGTAAAATTTCCAACAAAATATGTTAGAGACGAAAAAATTCAAAGCATGCGGGTGTTAAATTTAATGAGGGAGTTTTAACTTTAAAAGATGAAAGATTCTGAGACAATCAAGGAATATTCAGACTAATTATTGGCTATTGCCAACAAAAATCGTTGGACACGAATTTTGCATACACATTCTAGAATTACTTAGAAAATTCTGATAACAGTGTTAGAAAGGTATGAAGCATTATCTATCATTTCATTGAAGAATACAAAAAATCTATTTAAGATCACTTTGACAGAAGTGCTATTATATATGCCTTTCAGGCCCATAAGTAATGAAGATCGAGAGGGAAGAGCATGTTGAAGGTGCTCTTCTAGCCAAGAGCCAACAAGCAAAAAACTATAAGAAGAATAATCTAACTAGCAATCAGATAACTGCAAATAATTACTACAAAGAAAAGGGTGAAAAGAAAAATTACCCATCTTGTCATAATCGTGATAAAATGGGTCATCCTCCATTTAGATGTTGGAAGAAACCTGATGGTATATGCATCAAGTGCAATCAAACGGGATAGGAAGCATTCCAGTCATATGCAAGAGCCAAATCAACAGCAAGAAGAAGACATTAAGGTTCTTGATCAAGAGGAGAAAGGTCAACTCTTTGTGACCACATGTTTTGCAAACAGTGAAGAGAGTGAGAACTAACTGGTTGACAATGGGTGTACCAATCATATGATCAATGACAAAAAGCTTTTCAAAGATTTAAAGTAAACCAACACCATCAAAGTTAAAGTAGGCAATAGTGAAATGTCAAAGGCAAGGAAATTGTTGCAATAGCTAGCTGCTTAGGTACAAAGTTTGTCCCTGACGTCTTTTCTGTACCAGAAATCTACAAAATTTGTTAAGTGTTAACCGATTGATTGAAAGAGACTTCAAAGTTACTTTTGAAGACAACTTTCGCTTGATTAGAGATGTAGCTGACCAAGATATCTTTAAAGTAAAAATGAAATGAAAAAGTTTTTCTCTAAATTTGTTGGAGGAGGAACAAGCTACTTTTCCAATCAAGGAAGACATCACACAAGTTTGGCACAAGAGACTCAGGCATTATCACCACCAAGAGCTGTTGCAGATGAAGTCCAAAAAAATGGCAGCTGATATTCCAAAACTTGACAATTATACACCAACTTGCAAACCTTGTCTATTTAGAAAACAAAGAAGAAAGTCTTTTCAAAGTTAGCAAATAGAGTCACTTGTAAGCTACAATTAGTCAACACATATATCTGGACCTCAAAAATACTTCTTCATTAGCATGTAATTGATATTATGTTATTTTTATTGACTTCACAAGAATGTGTTAGATTTTTTTTCTTAAAATATAAGTCAAAAGTGACTGGTGTATTTTGAATGTTCAAAAAAGTAGTGAAAAATTAAAGTGGCAATCAATTCAAACTCTAAGAGTTGACAATGGTAAGGAGTACATATAAAAAAACTTCAATTTATTTTGTGAGGAAGTTGAGATTGAGCATCAATCAACCACCCCTTATACTCTACAACAAAATAGGATGAGTGAAAGAAGAAACAAATACATCTTAGAAATGACTAGATGTATGTTGCATGAGAAGAATCTATCTAAGTTTTGGACAAATTATCTTAGAAATGACTAGATGTATAGGACTGTTTTTTTTGCAAAATATACTCCCTATAAAAGCAGTCAAGGATCATAGACCATATGAGACTTAGTATGTTACAAACTTTCTCTAAATTTTCTCAAAATATTTGGATATTTTTGTTTCACTCACCTTCCATAGAGTAAGCATGACAAGCTTGATAAAAGAGCATCACCAGACATTTTTATAGCCAATAATACTATCAACAAAGCCTATAAATTTTTCAGCCACAGATTGGAAACATTGTTGTTAGGAAAGATGTACACTTCATAGAAGATGAAGAGTGAACTGGGATGAGACAAAATAGGAGGATCAAACTGTTGCATACCTACACTTTATGCTCCATGCTTCAAGAATCAGAGAAGAAGAAGATTGAAAAAGTGAATTGGTAGATGAAGTTTCTGTAAGAGGTACTAGATCATTGTTTAATATTTATGAGAGGTACAACATTGTTGTTTGTAAACCTGTAGATATTAGATAATACCTGTAGATATTAGAATAGTAGAGGAAGACCAAAATTTGATGGCTACAATGAAGAAGAAATTGTTTATGATTGAGAAGAATCAAACATGGGGATTGGTTAATCGAACCTAGGATAGAAAGGTGATTGAACTCAAATGGGTATACAAAACCAAATTAAATGTTAATGGTTCTATCAACAAACACAAGACAAAACTTGTTGTGAAATGTTATGCTCAAATCCTTGGCGTAGATTACTCATACATCTTTCACCAGTTGCTCACTTAGATACTATAAAACTTTTGCTTATAGTAGCTGCTCAAATAAATTGGAAAGTGTATCAAATTGATGTAAAATCAATATTTTTAAATGACATTTTACATGAAGAAATATATGTTAAACAACTTAAAGGTTTTGTGAAGAATGAAGAAAATGACAAGGTCTATCTTCTCAAAAAGTCTCTTTATTAGTTGAAAACAAGTTCCTAGAGCTTGTTACAGCAAAATAGATGATCATTTACCGATCGTCGACTTTAAAAGGAGATTTCTGAGACCACTCTTTATGTTAAACATTGGGACAATGATGTTTTAATGATTTCACTTTATGTTGATGATCTTTTGTTGACAGGAAATAATGCATAGTTGGTTCAAGAATTCAAACAAGAAATGATGAAGGTTTTTGAGATGGGAGATCTTGAATTAATGAGCTTCTTTCTTGGAATGGAAATTAAGCAGGCATTAATATAAAGTCTTCATTTGTCAAAAGAAATATGTCATGGAAATTTTGAAAAACTTTTAGTTTGAAAAATACAAGGAAGCAGCACTTCTATGAATCAAAAGGAGAAGTTGAATAAGAAAAATGGAGCTGATAAAATTAATGAGAGATACTTCAAAAGTTGGATTGGTTGCATGATGTATTTTACTACAACATGTCCTGATATTTTAAATGTTGTAATCATTTTGTCATGTATATGCATTGTGCAAGAAAATTACGTCTCAAAACTATCAAGATAGTGATTCTGTATGTGAAAGGTATAAGTGATTTTGATGTTAAATTCACAGAGAATAAAGAATTTAAGTTGGTTGATTTCTTTGACAATGATGAAGGAGGTTCCATTTATGATATGAGAAGCACTTCAGGCTATTATTTTACTTTTGGATCTAGTGTTTTCTCATGAAACTCAAAGAAGTAAGAAATTGTGATACAATCCAGTACTGAACCAGAATTTGTTGCAAGTGTTGTTGCTGTTAATCAGATTTTAATGAATTTAAATCTAGAATAGAAAAAAAAAAACACCAAAATTTGTGTTGACAACTAAGTTGCTACTACTATTTCTCCATAATCACGTGTTTCATGAAAAACATAAACATCTTCACATCAAGCTATTTTCTTAAAATAAATACAAAAAGAAGAATTTCTAACTTAGATTTGCTGCAAATGAGAAACTCAGATACAAAACTACTTTCAATTAATAGGTTTGAGACTTTAAGATAAAAAAAATGTGATATTTGCATCTCAAAAGCAAGAATGAATGTTAGGAAAGTACTTTAAAAGTCAAACATCCCACATTTTAATTATGTTTGTTTTTTCTTTTCTAGTTTTAAAAAGTCAGTTAAAAAGTTTTAGGTGTTTTGACTTATTTCTAAGACCATGTTATTTGAGGGTAGTTATTTTTTTTTAAGTTTTATAAATTGTAAGGTTTCTAATATTAAATAATGAGTTTTTCTCATACAATATGTTATATTTTATTTTTCTGTGCAATTATGCTCTTAATAATCTCCAACAATAATTACTTTTATTAACCATGTTTTTGTCTAGATTGAACTTCAATTATCTTATGCATTATTCCTTTTATTGTTTTTCTAAACTTTCACTACAATTTTATGAATGCATCCTATGGAAAATATGGGAATGTAATATCCCATTTCCATATTGAATATAAGGGTTATAAATGATGAAATGACATCTTTTAGAAAATTTCAATGTTTAATTAAAATACAGGCAATAGAATTGTCCCAAGCCTTGTATAAAAAGTTATACAAAACAATACATTGTCTTATATTTTATTTTCTATTATAATATGTGTTTGTAGGGATTAACCAATTCATCAATACAATTTCTTTAGCCACAGTTAAGAAAAAAAATATTTACACAATGATGTTACTGGTTGGTTAATGGTTGACAAATGAACTTTTCTTTCAGTATAGTTCTAAGATTCCTACTAGTCTTTTCTTTTATTTATATGTATCTTTATTAGTCCTTTGTCATTATACATTGGTTGGTTCTTTTCTACATTTTATTGTAATACAATTAATTAATTATTTGTATGAAAGATATTAAGTTGTTTACAAGAATATCCTTTATCCTTTGATAAAAAGAAATATGAAACATCAGCAGTACTGGTTAAATTGTGAAAAAAAAAAAATATCTTACTCAATGTCTCTTGCTACTTATATCTATTCCATTTTATTATATACTAACTCAAAGCATACTATTATAGATTTACTAGTCAAAATTTGACACCATATCGACGTGTGTTTTTGATATTTATTATGTTTCATTGATGTAAGTCAAGGTATTCATCTATATTTATATATCAAATTTTAAAACAACTTCTTGAACTTATAAATCAGTATGAGTATGTGAAGTTTGTCTTTTTATATATAAAGTTGTTTCTTAATAAGCTTTATCCACTTTAAAATAAGTCAAATAAAATATACAATTTTTTTCTTTTTCAATTATGATGTTTATTAAATATTTTTCATGTTTTATAAAACATTGATATCATATGGAAATTCTTTTAATAACATATTATAAATTCATTTTTAATATTATAATGGTATGCATAATCACGTATTTGTGGGGATATTTGTCAACAATACATTGAATTAGACTCTTTCAAGATAAGATGACATTAGGCATCCTGATCAGGATGCAGTAGTTTTACCTCTACATGATATTTAAAATAATTTTTATAAAATATTATGTCATACAAATTATCAAAAATAATATATATATATATATATATATATTTTGTACAAATTGTTCAAACATAATAATATAATATTTTATACTATTCTATTAAAACAAACAAATAATAAAAAAAATACTGTATTCCTACACTCAAATTAGACCATTATTACTTAAACATTCAACAATACATTATTTTATAAAAAAAAAATGTAATACAAGGAGTTCAGAAGATAATTTGTCAATTTGTCAACTAGTACGTAAATAATTTACATGTTAAATATAACTTTAACCAATAGTTGTGTAGTATTATTCCTTTAATCCGAATGTCCTAACCTATTTTGTAGTATTATATCTTCGCTAGCGATATCAACTTATATCTCCTCAACATAGCCTTGTGGACCTCTACATTTTGTCTAGAGGCTTTCTTAAATAAAATGATGTCATCTGTAATATACTAATTTTCACTTTATCACTTCCAACCTTTATACCTTGTATACATATTTTTTTTCCTTGTTATTTCTAATTGATTAATTTTTCTCTCTCAACAAGTATGAATAGGAAAGATGCTAATGAGTTACCTCACCTTTTAATTAGATTGTAAAATTCTTAATCCATTCTATCCATTTCTAGCTAAAAATTAATCTCCTAAACATATAAAACACAAATTTCCAATTGCCAAACTGGATGGAAAAAACAGCTACAAAATTATTTTAATAATAATAATAATATAATAATAATAATAATTATTATTATCTATTATGATCTGTTATATACAATTGAAGTGGTAAGGAAGTTTTTTATTGTTAAATCTTAAATTCTAATAATGACTAGAAAAATATAAAAAATAATGGTTTGGCTGCATGATAAATTGAATAGTCCTTGTACTTCACTAAGGAAATTTTTTCATTGATGAAAATAAAAATAGACTCAGTGATCTTTAAAACATAATTAAATATTTCATCTGACTTGAATTTAAAAATTTATTTGGATATATATATATATATATATATATATATATATATATGATAAAAAAATAAAAAAAA
>Ga0209700_104660_pt1 | contig 24333 bp, 7 predicted proteins | sample SiratroredBW_FD_187528 | JGI IMG/M metagenome (GOLD analysis project Ga0209700, IMG submission 187528) | Root nodule microbial communities of legume samples collected from California, USA - Siratro red BW (SPAdes) (version 2) | ecosystem: Host-associated > Plants > Roots > Nodule | place: USA...
TATATATATATATATATATATATATATATATATATTTATTTATTTATATATATATATATATTCCACCAATAAATCCGTTAAAAAAATCTAAATTAAATGAAGTTAAAAAGATTTTAATACACGTTAAATCAGGTAATAAGTCAACAAATTACAGTTTATTAAATTTGCAAATATTTTATAATGATATATCTATATCATTGTATAAAGAGATATGTCAGATATCATTTTTTAATTGAACAATTTCACTGTTTAACAAATAAAAATAATTTCCTTTTTAATAAAGTAAATAATTGAATATTTTTTATTTAAAATGATTAAATAATTTATAAAATAACATTAAATTATATTATTTTTTAATTTTTAATTAATTACTCATAAAATAATAAAAGTATATATATATATATATATATATATATATATTAATATAATAAAAATATAAATACACATGACAAAAACGCATATGTTTTGTTAGTATATATAAATTGAGTAATATTTTTTTTCCCAAATTAAACTAGATTCTACAAAAATAACTAATTTTGTTCAGTTTCAAAATGCTTAGTTATTATTGTTAACTTTGACTTGCATTTTCATTAGATAGTATATATTTATATAAATGTTAATTGATTTATATATATATTATGTTAATAAAAATGTTACGCTAATAAATTAACCAAAAATCTGTTATATCAAATTTATAAAGATTATCACACTCAATTAAATTAATAAAAAATATATAATTGATTCTAAAGAATTTATTATATTTTTACTGAAATAATACTAACAAATAAGTTTTAAAAAAATCCTAAAGTTTAAAATTTAAAATAAAATATTAAATTATGATAGAAACAAATATAATTGACATTAAATATATTTTACGAGTGCAACAAACTTTATATTTTAACAAATAAATATATTTGTTTTCTCAATAATATACTAGTAATTCACATTAAATATATTTTACGAGTGAAACAAACTTTATATTTTAACAAATAAAACCTTTATATTTTTATGTAATTTAATTTAGTTTTGAGGTAAATATATTTAGATTGTAAGATAGGAGGCTTAGCCAATAGTTCTTTCGTTGTTATTCCTATCTATAAATAAATAATTCTATGTATTTTATAGAAAGAATATTAATATATATTTAACATGATATATAGAGTTAGGTTAAATATTTGCTTTTTTAATTAAAGTTAAGTTATTGTTTATCCGTAACTTTTTCGTTGTTGTTTTGCTGCCTCCAACACCATTGTTGTTACTGCCTATTGTTATTATTGTCATTGTCGCTTGGACTAATAGAGTTCACAATCGACAAACTCACGTCGTTGTCCTTGTTCTCGGTGTGTCTTTATCTTGTTGATTGGAGCCCATTTAGTTTTTTTTAGAGTTTTTCTCTCTTCTCTTCATCTACGACATCTTTTGCTAGCTACCACTATGTTTGATTTATCTATCTATACTAATTATGTTAATATTTATCCAACTATTGACAAATTGGATGGAACTAATTATGATACTTGGGCTTCAGATATTAAATTATGGCTTAAAAGTCAGGGTTATGTTGATCATCTTACCCAGAGTGTGACCAATATTGCTGAAAATGAGGTTTCTCTTTGGTTAAAGATTGATGCTCAATTATGTTTTGTTCTCAAGTTTACTATTCACTTGTCTTTAAAACAATTTTTTCGTGTTTATGAGACATGTGTAGAAGTTTGGAAACATGTCAAATTATTATACACCAATGATACTCAATGTCTTTATGGTGTATGTCAAAGTCCTCTCAATTTTATTACACCAGAACTTTTTGATGGTACATTATTGTACATCAATCATACTCAACGTCTTTATGGTGTATGTCAAAGTCTTCTCAATATTGTTGACCCCAAACGTTTTGATGGTACAATGGCTAAGTATTTAGGTAAAGTTCATGCTCTTTTTCATGATTTCAATGAGTTATTGCCTCCTGCCTCCACTCCTTCTAAAGAATTAGAGCAAAGGTCCAAGTTTTTTATGTTATTGGCTTTATATGGACTTCCTGATGATTATTCCCATGTCCGTGATCAAATTTTGAGATCCCCTGTTGTGTCCAATTTTACTTCCACTTGTTCCATCCTTTTGCGTATGTCACGTAAGGAAATTACTGATATGCCTACTTTTGCTTATGATGAATCTTCTGCTTTGGTCTCTCAACATGTTGATCATAATCGTCCTCGAAAGCTAGGCAAAAGGCGTCACAAGTGTGACCATTGTGGCAAGGTTGGCCATAGAATTGACAGGTGTTATGTCTTGCATGGTCATCCTTCTAAATCTAATGTGGTTGTCCAAATTCCTCCTGTGCAACCTGTGGACACTACTTCATCTCATATCCTAGGCCAACTTACTATTTTTGATGAATTTCTTAAATGGTATGAGGATCGTCAAAATTATGGTTCCACTGTTTCTCTTACATATACAGGTACATCTTTGATAACCTCACTCACTCTAATTCTCTTTGCCCTTGGGTTCTAGGCTCAAGTGCAACATATCACACTACTAGTAATAAATCTTTTTTCTCTTCTCTGTCTACCTCCATTTATTTTCCTTCTCTTACATGGCTAATGATTTTGTAGGATTTCATCCCATGGTGTTAGGCTTCTTTATATATTGATAATGTTCTTTATGTCTCTAAGTCACCCTTTAACTTATTATGTATTAGTCGTCTCACATGTTTCCTTAATTGTGTTATTTCTTTTACTAAAGATTCTGTTTGTTATATGAACAGAGTTCGGGAAGGATGATTGACACTATATGTGAGTCTCTATCTCTCTTTCATGCTTAGCTGGGTCATCCTCGTCTTGCCAAGATGTAATAACTTATTCCATGTTTGCAAAAGTTATCAAGTTTGTTAAGTGTCATTTAGGAAAATAGAGTCACAACTTTTTTAACGTGTCTACTCCCCTTTTGCAATTCACTTTGACATTTGGGGATCAAGTTATTTAAGTCTAATTTAGGGTTTTAATATTTTGTTACTTTTATTGGTGATTACTTAAGATCTACTTAATTATCTTTAACGGAATATTGCTTTGAGTTGTTTTATATGTTTCAATATGTTTATAATGAAATTAAAAATCAATTTGGAGTTTCAATTTGAACCTTCCATAATGATAATTTCTTTGAGTATATTTCTAATTCTTTTAACAATTTTTTGACATCTTGTTACATTCTTCATTATACACCTCAACAAAATAGAGTGACTGAGTGTAAAAATATATGTGTTAAAATCACCCATACTCTTTTAATTTATGGTGAGGTTCCTCAAAATTTTTAAATGATGTTATTCTTAATAGATACTATCTCATTAACGTGTATCATCCTTAGTTCTAGAGAACAAAATTATTCATTTTATTTTTTCATAAACCATTCGGTTCGGTTGTTTATCTCTTAAAAGTTGAGTATAGATGCTTAATATAAAATATAATAACAATATTTATATAAATATTTTGAATATAGTTTGATTTAGCTAAATTACAAAATATTAAATTAAACTATTTTATTTTGAATAAAAATTCAAATCTAAAAATTTTGATTTTTTTTATTTTTATCTTATTGTGAGTTTGATTTTAAATATTTTTAATCAAATCAATACGTATGTATTTTTTATTAAAAAAATTAGATACATACAAAAACTACTTTTTTTTTAACTTAATTTGTATTTTTATTAAATATAATTGTTGGTTGTACTATCATATATTCTAACAATAGATTCGTTAAAAAAATCTACAATTAAACATAAAGATTTTAGTATACATTAAACTAGGTAATAATTAAACAAGTTACAATATATTAAATTTGTAAATATTATATATAATTATACAAGGGCAGGTGCTTTCTCTACAATACAAATTACTTCGTGCACTAAATAAAATTTTAATATATTAATAATATCTTTATTATTTTTTATTTTAAATTTTATGTATTAAATAATTTTTGAAGAATACGATAAATATGGACAATTTCCTGCACAATATAATTTTTTATTTTTCAATTAATTAAATGTTAATGATTATTTTTTATTTTTTATTAATTTGTTAAAGTGAGATATTTTGCTATTAAGATGTTTACAATAGTGGTATGATCAATTTTAAAAATTTAATTGAATATATTATTTTCAAATATTTAGTTTTGTGATAATAGATTTAATGTTAGTTGAAAAAAATAAAGATATTTATTAATATTTATAAGATTATTTTTTATTATTTATCAAAAAAGTTTATTAATATTTATCAAGGTAATTTGTTATTATTTATCAATTATTACATTTATCATGTAGGAAGTAATTTTCAACATCATTTTTATTATTATTAAAAAAATATATCATATTCTTTAAAATATACATATGACATAGAGAAAGAGAGAGGTTAATAGCTTTTGGCATGACTCAATTGTCTGAGAAAGAGAAAAAAATTATATAATAAATAAATTTTAAAGTAAAAAATAATAAGAACATTTTTGACATATTAAGAATTTATTAGGTGCTGAAAGTAATTTGTATTGTGTAGAAAGTAATTGTCATTATATAAAAAAGATATACAATCTTAGAAGTAGAAAATTTCACAAGGTTTAATAAATAAAAATATTTTATTTATTTTAAAAATAAATAATTGTCTCTTTATTTTAAAACAATTAAATAATTTACCTTTTTTAAAAGTAACAACTATATAATTTTTTAATATTATTTTTATAAAACTATATGTATATATATTTTTAAATTGTATTATTTTAAAATTTTTGACTAATTACTCATAAAATAATAAAATTATATATATGTATATATTAATATAATAAAAATGTGATTTTTCGCTAATATATAAATTGAATAATGTTTTTCTCAAAATTAAACTAGATTCTACAAAAAATAAGTAATTTATTGTAATTTAGTTTTGAAATAAATATATTTATATTTGTATTTTTATTAGATAGTATATCTTTATATAAATGTTAATTGATTTATACATATTACGATAATAAAAATATTACGCTAATAAATTAACATGAAAATCCATTATAATAAATTTATAAAGATGTTATCATACTCAAATAAATTAATAATAAGAATCTATAACTGATTCTAAAGAATTTATTATATTTTACTGAAATAATACTAACAAATAAGTTAAAAAAACCAACTATTGTTAAAACATAAAATTCTAAAAAAAATATTAAATTAAGATAGAAACAAATATAAGTATATATACTAATTTATTATTATTGTTATTTTATTTTTATAATATACAAATATAAGTGCAGGATAAAATAGTAAACTTATCTCAATAATATACTAATAATTCATACTAAATATATTTTACGAGTGAAACAAACTTTATATTTAAACAAATATAAATTTTATATTCTTATTTAATTTAATTTAGTTTTGAAATGAATATTTAAATGTCATGTTTTAATTTAAGTACATACAAACACATGAAGAAAAAAAAAATAACGCAAAAACTGAAAGGAGGTAAATAATTATGAATCATTTACAGAAAATAAAACTTTAGATATATCATAAACAAAATAAAAAACTTTAAAATAAATAATAAGAACAAAATAAGCACAAGAAAAACTCATAAAACAAGCAATGCATCATACAATATTGACATAGATGAATAAAAAAATGTCAATTATTAAAAATTAAAAGTTTGCTTTTCACTTACAATATGTAGGTGGCAAAAATATGCAACAGGTGCAAACTCTATAACACAGAAAAACAAACTAAAAATAGTTTTCTATCATTCATTTTCTCACACTTTTATAACACTGATATTTGTTAATAACGATTTTCAATTCTCATTAACATGTTGTATTAATTTTATTTTATTTAAAATCATAAAAAATTAAAATACATGTAAGAAGGACCTCTGTTAATTATTAATAAAAGTTAAAATTGTAATTTTACTAGCCTAAATTTTTTTATATAGATTTAAGAATAAAATATAAAAAAATATAGATTTGGGAATTGTAATTTACGTAGCTTAAATGTTTTATATTAATTAATAAATAAAAAAATAGGTATGAATAAATATAAAGAAGACACTAGATTAAGAATTAAAGATACTCAAGTATCTTTGTAAATTAACATATTTATCCTGATTTAGATTATTTTAAAGAATATTTCTTATTCTCATAAAAACTACTCAAAATTAGCATATCTGTTCCAAACAGACTATTATTTAACAAGAGCGTATTTAATTTTTTTTATAACAAGAATACTTTTAGAAATATTTTTTTTTAGTTTTTTATTTCCCAATCTGTCATTTTTTTAATCTTTATCACAATTTAATTTAAAAAAAAAAGTTTTTCAAAAATCAAAGGTATCACCCAAACTAATTTTAAAAATATAAAATTAATTTTTAACCTAAAAGGTAAAATCTCTGTGACAATCGTTTTAGAATCGTTACCATAAACCCTAGAACAGAACCCTAATTTCAATTCATATTACCCCTTTTTAATTTCTTGTTCACTGTTCCACTTTCTTGGTTTTCAATGGAGGAGCAATCGCTGACTATTCCCGAAACCTTCGTCTACGACACTCTCAGTCCCCTCGCTCTATCCGCCGCCGCCGATTCCCCATCCCCCGACCACCGTGAACCGTACTCCGTTTTCCGCAACGAGATTTCAGTCAACACTCCCCAATGCGCCTCGCCCACAACCGCCACCGTCGATTTCTTCTCCCTCGACGTTGCTTCGGAGGCCTCAGGACACGATTCCCTCCCCGAGCCGCTCGCCGCAGCTCCCGAACCGAAGACGCCGACTCCTGCGCCGCCCGAGCCGAAGCTCGAGAGTGTCTGGTTCGGCGGGAATTGCAAATTTAAGAGTCCCATGCTTCAGCTGCATAAAGGTAGCCTATTGATTATAGCGTTTTCAGTTAGACGAAATCTTTAATTTTAATTGGAGAACAGCACAAACAACACATAGGGAACTGTATTTAGTTTTGTCCTTTGTAGAACCCGGTTAGGGAAAAATAGAGTGGACTTTAAGGTGTTTGGGCGTGCGTTTGCAAAACTGATTTTTGTAGAATCGGTTTTTGGCCAGAAGTGAAGTGGTTTATGTCAGGTTCTTTTATCTTGAGAGCAAGTTTGCTATAAAGCAGTCCAATGGGAAAACTATATTTGATCGCTTCTAGTAAAATCAATTTTACAATAAAGAAACCTCTATATATATTTATAAAATCGACTTTGACTGCAGTCAACATCGATTTCATTATTTCCACCGTGAAACCAGACAACACTCTCTTTGTTATTTACGGTTTTGGAATTTGTTTATGATTTAGTAATGTTTGTTGTGCAGAGATAGTGGATTTTTGTGAGTTTTTGTCACCAACAGCTGAAGAGAAAGCTGCACGGGATATGGCAATAGAATCCGTGTTTGGAGTTATAAAACATATATGGCCTCATTGCCAGGTATCAACATTGTTAGTTATTGCATTGCACCATTTTGTTGTAGAGTTTTATGTTTCCATGAGGTTTCTTTTTTCTTCTTTTTTGTTACTTTCAGGTGGAAGTGTTTGGGTCTTTCAGGACAGGGCTGTATCTTCCCACCAGTGACATTGACGTAAGTATGGTTGATGTGGTGATTGTAAATTTTCCTCATGAATCCGTGCATCTGAATGCTTGATGCATTATGGACAAATTCTTTGAATGCAGGTTGTGATTCTGAAATCAGGCTTGCCAAATACACAGATTGGACTAAATGCAATTTCTAAAGCCTTGTCGCAAAGGAGCATGGCTAAGAAGATTCAGGTCTGCCTGTGGTGCTTAAATATCTTTATTTTTTATTCCCAGGAAATATTAATCAATGTTGTCAAAATTTTTGAGTGTTAAGTATTTTGCTTTTGGATCTTCTGCCAGGTCATTGGAAAGGCTCGAGTACCAATTATTAAATTTGTTGAGAGGAAGAGTGGTCTTGCATTTGATATAAGGTCAACTTCAAACTACTTGATTTCCCATAATTTTTCTTCATCGTTTTAATTTGAATATATGATTGATATTCATGCGTCTGCATCAAGTGTATTTGAGTTTACTTGTCCCACTTTATTGTACGATATTGGATAAGTTGTTTGACTTGAATATCTTTGCATTTTTAAATTTTTTATTATGGAATTTCCATAGTTGAATCAAATAGCTAATCAGAACTAATACTGAAGTTATAATGGTTTTCGTTGTCTGGGTATTGGGATTATTTTATAGAAAATTTTCTATAAAATAGATTAATCTATCACTGTCTCATATATGAAGATTTTGCTTAATTCACTGTGCTACATGCATTTCCATGAGAGAAGGCACCTATTGTAACAAGCACCCAACCTAATTATAGTTTTTCCTTCAAGCACTCATTTTTCGTACTTGAATACCTACAGGTATATAACCCAACCGCATTATTAGCAGTTGCTACCTATAGTAACAAGTCACAACCACATTATTCTGAGTATAGTCAATTTGTTGTATACTATAGATTGATCTGTGGTTCTGACATAGTTATAGAGTTGTTACGTTGCTTAATATTGTGTGTAAAGAGCTAAAACTATTTTAGTATTATGTTTCTGTGAATGTCATTTATCCACCAAGGAATTATGCTTTATTTCAGTTTTGACATTGACAATGGACCTAAAGCGGCTGAGTATATTCAGGTATGTTTTACTATTTCGCACCACTTGATTTCACTATGCATTTTTTTATTTTATTTGTGATGCTGTTGTTTTTAAATTTGTTATTGATGTAAATTGCGTAATATATTATTTGACTCATGCATAAATGGAATCATTACAAATGTTGAACATAAGCGGTGTTGGTGGTGGTAGAAGGCCAAAATCATGCCATATAAACATGCCATTGTGGCCTAATGTGCCCCATACTGGGCTTCTCTTCACAAATTTTCCATGGCAGATGGTGAAAATTTACCATACCATTCTTCCGTGGCAGTGTCATCCAACAACACTGAACAAAGTGGAAAATTGAACATAAAATTTATATAATTAGGCTTTTATGAATCAACAAGAGGAAATGAATGTATCCGATTCTTATATGAATATTTGGTTTAAGCTATATTGTGAACCTTATAATCCAGTTGTTAATGAGGTAGTCTGATAGAAATCCCAGAAAGAATTCTGGTATGATAGTATTATTTAATGAAAAAAGAGGAGCTACAAGAGCTCTTACAGTGACTGTAAAGACAACCAGACCCATGGGTCTATCCAGAGAGATACTCTCCTAACCACATCAATACGATCAGCATGAATCTCCCGCAATCTGCCAACAGAACTATTAAAAGCATGACTCCAACAGATCTCTTCTTACAGAATGTCCCCTGCCTATGTTATAACCACATGCCATGGCACTACTTATTCTCTCTCTACTGGACCCACTTTCTTCCTTCAATATACCCTCCATATGATAGGCCTCCTTGTATCCATCCAGGTTTGGCACACGATCCAATCCTTGATCATTATCAAAATTGGGATCAAGGGTCCTATCACAGTCTCTGATAGATGCAGCATTGCAGAAGCAATTATAATAAAACCACTATTATATCATTCTCCTGTTTATGGAGAAGGATTTCATGGAAATTGGTGAATGCTATACCTAAAGGCAAATAATATTGAGTGGTAGTGTAGGATCAATTCATAATTTGTAAGTCTTACTTGACTTGCAATTTGTCTGCTATATGAAATTGCTTTGCTTGACTAGACATTCTCCCTTGAAAGTCTTCGGATTCAATATTGTATTATTTTGGTTTCAAAATCTGGAAGGGATCCCTTGTGCTCAATATATCATATTGCACTGATAAACTATCCATATTACCTTGGTCAGTAAAACTCTAGTGAGGAGCTTTGCAATAGGAGGCTACTAAAAGAAACATCTCAAAATGCAACCTGCACAATGATGATTTTACTTTATTTTAATTTTACCTTTTTTTGATGTAACAAAGACGAATACAAAACAGAACATATTCTACTAGGTGTGCTGTGTTGTATGGAACATTATGTGTATTCTTGTTCACAGTTGTATTGTTGAATTTGTAGGAAGCAGTGCTCAAGTGGCCACCTCTAAGGCCCTTGTGTTTGATTTTGAAAGTATTTTTGCAGCAAAGAGAACTAAATGAGGTAAGAGTTCTCTATAATATGTATAATATGTATATTTCTTGTAATGTTCTGATTCCAGTCTGCTTAATTTAGATTCTTGTTAAGTATGCAGGTATATTCTGGTGGGATTGGTTCTTATGCCCTTCTTGCCATGCTGATGGCAATGTTGCGGGTTAGTGGTTCTTGAATATGCTTTAAAAGTTTAGTCTTTTTCACTGGCCTGCAGCATGAGGCTTTCGGTTTTCAGCATATAGTCCAGCTCTGCATCATCAGAAATAATAAAGAAATAAATTCACTTTTTTCTTTCTAATATTTTGAATATTTTTTGCACTGGTTAAAACTCAGAACTTTTTGTCAATATTATGGTCTAAGTTTGTGACTCTTGTATGCTTCAGAATCTTCGCCTGAGCCAAGCTTCTGCAGAGCACAACCTGGGAGTACTTTTGGTGCGTATCTTCTGATTCTGAAATATTGTTTTTCATATGTTTTTTCTTGGTTCCAGGGCTGTTATATGGGCTCTCATTCATGATTGGCAAGTTTTTTATGCAATTTAGCAGTTTCAAGAGAAACATGCACTATAATTGTGTTCTGTGTGCCTTTGTTTTGATAAATTATTCCTCTATAGGAGGAAAAGTAAGAAATATCAATTTACCATTCTGATGTTATTTTATTTCCATTTTGAAATCAGGTGCACTTTTTTGATTTTTATGGACGCAAATTGAACACAACAGATGTTGGTGTGTCTTGTAATGGGACAGGCACCTTTTTTGTGAAAAGTAGCAAAGGGTAATGAAGAATTTGGGTATATATGTGAAGATGTTATTTTTAATTATGCTGTATAAGTTATGCTATAGGTTATTAAAGTTTTCCCACTGTCATCTCAGGTTTTTAAACAAAGGACGACCGAGTCTTATTTCCATTGAGGATCCACAGGTTTGGTTTGAAGAACTCCCTTTTGATTTTTAGAATGAATATATATGTGTGTGTGTTTGTGTGGGTGTTTATAGTCCAATTAAATGAAGCCAGGAAGTGGACTCTACATGATGGATTTTTCATGACCACCCTGCTCATGTTTGTATTCATCCGTTATGCGATAATTAGTGCTTGGATTTATGTTGAGAAATGATCAATTAATTTTTCATACAGGTAAAGCAACAAATAGTTGCTTCTCAGTTTTCATGGTATCACTGTGCTTTTGACTCAAATTTGCTTTTACTCTGATGATGCCTTGCTCCATCATTTTCAAACCACTGATCATATTACAATCCCCAATCATTTTGTAAGAAACCTCAGAGAGCAACTTGGCCTCTGGCCTAATAACCGCTGTCTCCTAGTTTAGCTTTTCTCTTTCTTCTCTTTTTATCCTTCCCTTTTCTAGAGTCATTCTCCTCACTCCTTTCATCTGAATATTCTCATTTTCCTTTAGCTTCTTACTGGAATTCTTCAAACCAGATTTTCTCTTCTTTGTGGAACGTGAGCTAGGCTCTGAACTAGAGTCGACTCCCCGTGGTAGTGGTTCTTCTTCATAATCTAACTGCCAGTTGCATAACATATCCTGTTCTCCGTACTGTTGTAGTAATGGCTCACCAAGCAACTTATCAAAAGTTCACATCCCCGTTCAAGCCCCCTTTTTACGCCCCAGCAAAACAGGATCTGGTCTAATTATAGTCCCCAAAATGCTCCTGTTCGTTCCTACGCTCATGATGATCTTTGGATTTGTCAAATTTTTGAATGCCATCGAGAAAGCAGGCCTAATCTGAGTAAAACCACAATCAAAATACTTTTTAGAATTTAAAATATATTTAAATTTAAAATATATATTGAATGAAATTTTTATTGATTAATGATACTTGATATATAATGTCTTACATAAAAAGTTATTTTAAAAAATTATTATTTTATGCGTTGTTAGTATACAATTCTTTATATTATTAATTAATAAATTATTTTGGAGTAAATGAATGAGACACTGTTTGACATATATTTTAATAATTTTCTTACTTTCTTTAATCCATTAAATAATTTTCTTAATAAAATGAACTTCTAGTTATAATATACTGTAAAATAAAACTTAAATACATAAAAAATGAATAATTTATTTTAAATTGAATATTACAATAAATTCTTAGTTATAATTACATTACAAGTGTATTTTTCCCAATATTTTTGGTGCAGTTAAATTCTTATATTGTTGTACACAAGTGTGGTAAATTGCTTGCATACTACTTTTTACTTGCACATTTAGATATTATAAAGTTCGACACTACTTTTTGTGTGTATATTAGACAAATTATTATCATTCGTTTAGTTGATTGATAGTGTTTTTTGGCTGAATCAGGCACCAGAAAATGACATTGGGAAGAACTCCTTTAATTTTTTCCAGGTTTGCTCACTCTTTCGTTGTAAATGACAGTGCAAGAATGTTTTTGTGTAACCCTATGCATTGTGCTTCCTGTTTTTCTATTTGACTTTCAATACATTTTTTGGTGTTTACATGTTTGTTCTTGGTTTAAATTGAAATGCATTAATAGAATGTTCGATAGTTTGTCATTAACTGGAACCTATGTTGAGGCACTTAAGCATACTTGTCTTTGGCATATAGAAAAGTTGACTTACTACTTAAGGTTTGGTTTGCATTTAATTTTGTTCATCCTGCTCATAGTTCCTTACCCTATTGGTTAGCAGGGATAGACCATATCATTCAGTTCCCTTCCTAGTTTCAACCCTTTCGTTTAATGATGATGCTTGATTGTTCTTTTCAACCCTCTAATATGGTGTTTGTAATTTTGGTCGCCTAATAATTTTGACTCCAAACAAGTCTGCCAAATTTTCTATTTAAGCCAATGAGGCCCTTTTGGCAGTTTATAATAGCCTTCTTTATGCCTTTCCTTTGATAACATCTGAAAATCAATCAACTATTTTCTCAAAAAATAAGCTAAACAAACACTTGAACGTTTTTAATTAATAAATTGGCGGATAGTTGAAGCCAATGGTTATGGGGAGATGCTAATGGGCTATACTAATAGATAAAAGTTACAATTAAATCTGATAATAATAATATCATATGTATTATGTATTCGTTACTTATGGTGTTCATCTGTAAGTGGCTAAAATTAATTTCTTATTGTTTTTTCTCAGATTAGGTCTGCTTTTTCGATGGCATTCAAAAATTTGACAAATCCCAAGATCATCATGAGCTTAGGACCGAACAGGAGCATTTTGGGGACTATAATTAGACCAGATCCTGTTTTGCTGGGGCGTAAAGGGGGCTTGAACGGGGATGTGACTTTTGATAAGTTGCTTCCTGGTGCCGGTGAGCCATTACAACAACAGTACGGAGAACAGGATATGTTATGCAACTGGCAGTTAGATTATGAAGAAGAACCACTACCACGGGGAGTCGACTCTAGTGTAGAGCCTAGCTCACGTTCTACAAAGAAGAGAAAATCTGGTTTGAAGAATTCCAGTAAGAAGCTAAAGGAAAATGAGAATATTCAGATGAAAGGGAGTGAGGAGAATGACTCTAGAAAATGGAATGATAAAAAGAGAAGAAAGAGAAAAGCTAAACTAGGAGACAGCGGTTATTAGGCCAGAGGCCAAATTGCTCTCTGATGTTTCTTACAAAATGATTGGGGATTGTAATATGATCAGTGGTTTGAAAATGATGGAGCAAGGCATCATCAGAGTAAAAGCAAATTTGAGTCAATGTTGTCACACGACCCAAGAAGCGAGCTTTATTCCTGCCACTCCTGCCAATATATCTTGACGGCCCTTACCTCTGTTGAAGATGAGTAATCTATTATCATTTATTAAAGGGTTAGTGGTGGGATTAATACATGCAAGTTTTTTCCCCTATTAGATCATTGGTTTCAATGTCTGTATTTTTGAAATAGCAAAATTTTAATACCAAAATTGAGAGAGGAGTGTTGGTGTTAGAGATTAAGTAGTTTTTTTTTTTTTTAAAATATAGATGTGAAACTTATTGTTTTAGAAACTGGGGTAAACTTTAAAATTTTGGAAGGGATTAATAACAGTAATAATCCCTAAACTGGATTAATAACAGTATTAATCCCATGTTATTAGGTTTATTCCTACGTTGTTGCCTGGCCAATTTTGTTAAAGAAGCTATGTAACCATTCTGACGATGAAAGAAATACTAGAGGAGAGTATGCAATATGGTTTTGTCGCGAAGTGAATGCTATAATTTAGCTAGTTATGATAGTTTCTTGCATTCTCTATTCTATTTCATAATGATCTACGTAAGTTACTTTTTTTCTGGGAGCCTCTTTTGCAGTACGATCAAACTCAATACCTCATCACCTCATAGAGGAATATTTTATTGTTTGATGTGGTTAAATACTAAATGCTTTTAAAAGTTAAGAGTTACTTGCACATAATTTTAAACAATTAAAACAAGGTGGCTTTTACTGTATAAAAGTGCGTACTTTATTCTTTTTCAATAGGGCTTCTTAAAAGTATAAAGCGTGGCTAAATTTATATGATTTAAGTATATTTTAGTTAAATAATTTTAATAATAAAGTTATAACGTGTTAAACAATAGGCATTAGTGTACGAAAATACATGATTTTTTTTATCATCCAATTGAACAAATCGCAAGGGAAGATACATTTCTTTGTGTAATTCGCTGTCTGGTCATATTTACTGAAGTTTCTTAAGGAAAGAAGTTTTTTTATAGATTTGTCATAATGCAAAAGTAAAATGTGACTGCGAACTGCAAAGTGCTAACTACAAGTGAGGTAAAAAAAGCTGGGAAATGCAAAGTGCAAGCTACAAGTCAAGTAAAAAAAAGCGGGGAATTATTCAGTAGCTAATAGGAAATACAGAGGATTTGAACCATGTGGATTATTTTCAAGAAATTTGTTAATTAACAGCACAATCTTCTTTCTATTTCTCTTATTATCATGAACGGGGCACCATTTGATTTCTCTTAAAAAACTAGAAAGATATAGCAATTAGGATTGAAGTAGTATATTACAAGAGTTCCTTTATCGGGAAACAATCAGAATAAAAGGTAAACAAAAGTCAGAAATGGTGGACCCGAAAACCAAAACAGTCTTCTGAATTCATAAGGGATGAATATAGTGAAAAAGTAGAAGAGGGACAGGTGAAATAATGAATGCAATCAACCGTGACAAAATTCAGCGGTGTCTAGTTAATAAGGGTAAAATGCAAATTATTGGTCGGTGTTTTGTTGCTACTACCAACAGATAGCATGCCAAAAACACTGTTTTCATTTGTTGGCTTCAGTTTTCGATGAAACAGAATAAACAATTAGTGAAAACATGCCAAGTACGACCAATTTCTATGATGACACTCTTCATCATCAATCAACTAATTTCTCAGCTTCCTTACACACTCCATTTTGGACACAACTTCTTCACATGCATACACAGAAGTTTCACTGTGTCTCGTGTTTCACAATAAACTTGTCAACCTTTAGAAGAACATGGTAACATGATATGCACCCGTTAGTCAGAGTTATTCATTCATTAAACTATTAAAGACTCAACCTGAGTCATTGATGCCGAAAATACTACACATTAAGTATATACCTTCTAAGGAACATTAGTTAAAACAAAAGTAAATACAAATTAAGGAGGTGGTGGTTGCCTGACCAAGTGAACCTCAGTTTTGAAAAGAAGAACAGAAAGTGAGTCTATTGAGAAGTAGATGAACCCTCCACTAGTGTGACTCACAAAGGATCCGAAACTCTTCCCTATCACGCAATGCCACGCTAGTCCATACTTCGTGTCAAACTCCTGAAATTGATGCAAGATATTAATAGTAAACAAGGGAATGATTCAGTTATGAATGCTTATTCTTATACCCTATTGAAAATTATACTTATGAAGGTTACATATAAGAGAAAAACAAGGTTTAGAATAGAATTCCATCCAAGAAAAGTATCTACAATACATGTAGAAAGTGTTTGAAAACATGTTCAGCATGATATATGCAAGTTATAGAACTGCTAGTTTCTGAAAATCACGTTTCAAAATGTAGAATCAAACATATTATAAATATCTGAGTATATATGTTGAACATCATTAGTATAGGAAACCAAAAAAGGGTAAAGGTTGCACTATACCCTTTTGAGAGCTCTAGCTATGAGAGTGTTTGATGGCTTTGGAGAAGGAGGGAGAAGAGGAAGGAGTGATCTAGTGTGTCGAAGAGCGTGTTCCTGCATGTGGACAGGCATGTCGGATGATTTCAACCGCACGTTGAAGCTGATGGCAAGTGAAGCCAGTCTCATGATAGAAGGGTTGGGATTGGGAGTGTGCATGGTGTGGTTCTTCTCCTTGGAGCCATGATCTTTGATGAGCTTTGGTTCTTGTTGTTCTTCCATGGTGATGGAATGCATCAGAGAAGAGGGGTGCTTTTGCATTAATGTGAAGAGGGTAGGTAGGGCAAGTCAAAGACAAGGTGTAGAAACAAGTGGGTGGTGTTTGATTCTGTGGTACTATAAGGCGTTTTCAACTTTCAACTTTCAACTTTGACTAGGTAAATGTGTAGGACATGACAATGAGAATTTCATGCATTTTTTGTACCACTAGAAAGTGATCACACACAGTTCCAAGGCATTCAAAATCACATGACCCTTTTGAATTTTGCTTTTCTTATTCTCTAAATTATTCAACTTTTTATCAATTAAATGAAAAATTTTGTGAGTGATTTTGAAGAACAGTGTTTGTTGGGTTTAGGTTTTGAATGGTGGCAGAAGAGAGAAGGGAGGGTTAGGTGAGTACTGAGGTGCCTTGCCTGCTACTCTGCTTCTTCTTTCCTTTGATACGTCTCACTACTCAAAAAGCAGACTGATTTTTCTTCTCCAAACTGTTTAATTTGATTCTATTTTTTTTATTATAGAAAAATAGGAAAATTTGTTGTACTCAAATTTTTATTCAGTATTTAAGAAAATTTTCTTTCCAACAAAATTCAAAATTATTTATTTAGAAGCACCAAAATAAATGAGTTTAATGGTAATTTTGATCTTATAATTTATAAAATTTGAAATTTTAATTTTTACAATTTTTCTCTGATAATTAGTTATCTGTCATTTACTTAGCTGAAAATTGTATCAATTCAAAAATAAAATATAATTTGATAGTGATTCAATGTTTTTTTTAAAGTGAAAATTGATCTCTTTTTTGAATGAGTAAAATATTAAGAAACAGAAAACAGACTATTAAAATTAAAAAAATTAAAAAATTAAAAAATAGATAAGGGATATCAAAAATTAAAAAATTAAACTTATTAAAGAAGGATAAACATTTAAATTTTATAAAATATAGGACTAAAACTATAATTAACAGGTATAAATTTAATCTGCGAGTGTAGTTGGATATATCAGTTTCGTAATTAGATGGTCCGTGAAGTAATATAGGTTAAAATTAAATATAGTGTAAATTTATTTAATGTAGATTTATCGGCCTAATGCAGATATTTATTTTCAAAATTTTTTAGTAAAAAGATAGGTTGAAAGCAGTTTCTTTGAGTTGAAGAAAATGATTTTGGGGATCACACAAGATTTTCGTTAGTTTGTTAGTGTCACATAATATTAGGATAAAAATATTAATTCTTAATTTTAAAGAAATTAATAAATAAACAAACAAAATGAAGAACCAAAGTCAAAATACTTTAGAGTTAAAAATATATTTAAATTTAAAATCTGTATTGAATGAAATTTTTATTGATTAATGATACTTGATATAATAATGTCTTATCTTACATAAAAAAGTTATTTTAAAAATAAAAAAAAATATTTTATGCGTTGTTAGTATAAAGATATTTGTATTATTAATTAATAAATTATTTTGGAGTAAATACTTAATGGATGAGACACTGACTGATATGTATTTTAATAATTTTTTCTAGCAAATGAGTTCTTAATACTTATTTTAATCCATCTAAATCATTTTCTTAATAAAATGAACTTCTAGTTATAATAGGCAGTAAAATAAAACTTAAATACATAAAAATTGAATAATTTATTTTAAATTGAATATTACAATAAATTTTTAAGTTATCATTAAATTACAAATGCATTTTTTTTCTAATATTTTTACTGCAGTCTAATTAAATTCTTATTCAAAATACATGCTTGTACACAAGCTTTTAACAATAATATTTAGAAAAATCTTTGGAACTATAGTTAACAAAGATATCACTATAAGTTTTATAGTTAATGACAGCTATGACCGTCATTATTAAATAACAGTTTAACACAAAATTGTTATCATAAGTAGTCTCAATAATAATGGATAAAGACAAATCCGTCGTCAACATAAAAAGAAAATTAAATTATAGAAATAATGATTATTTTGGATAAAACCATTGTTAAAACTTTCCAAAACGATGTCACTTATAGTTCGAACCGTCTTATGTGAGTCTTTTTTTTTTTTTTTTTTTTTTTTTTTTTTTTTTTTTTTTTTTTTAATTTTAACTATTTTTTGCATAATTCACAAACCTACAAACAATCCATTAATTAAAATGTATATGAACATAATCATTTACGAATTTGGCTATTGTAAATAAATTAACGAATTTACAAGTATAAATGTATATAATACTAGATAAATTTAAATAAAAGTTTCAAAATAAATTAAAAATTTTATAAAAACATAATTGCATAAAAATTTACACTAGTTTATCGTCTATTTTAAGGTGTTATATATGATTATAAATATTTATTTAATGATTGACCTATAACAAAAATACAAAGAATATAAACTTATAACATTTATAATTGCATAACAAATATATGGAGTATTTGATTGTTCAATGGAATTTCTAAAAAATCAAACATATGTATGTACAGTGGTACATCATTGTCTTTACCAAAAACATAGTCATCCTATGACATTTTTGCGAGATTTGTACTTATGACTATAACAATCTCCATTAATATGAGATCATTAGTAGATAATTTTTTTTCTCCACAAACTAGTTTGTCTTAGGTTGTTGCTACACATAAACAAACATTTATATTAGTTTGTATATTACATATTTCATATGTAAGGATATTAGTGTAGGTATATATCAAAGGCTTTGATATAAGCCTCACAAGATGTCTAGGTCAGGCAATAAAGGTCTATAGTGCATGCGCTATAATAACAACTTCTAATGTCTGTACAGAAACTACAATATCACAATAACAAACCTTCTCCACCATGACCTTTAACAAATGCGAGAGGAGAAACACATTGTGTAACACGATGACCCTCTCATATTACTTCTCGAGGATCACCAATTGGGGGGAAGTATTATGATCAACATACAACTCACATAGGATAGTTGAGCCAATGTCATCCCCTGATGGATGTACAACTGTACAACTTTCTATAGTGCTAACTCTGATAACAAGAGACAGGTCATGTTGTATTGTATGAGGTGCCTATGAGAGTCCTAATCTCTCCAACTCCTTGTCAAACTTTCGCATTAAGCTTTGTGTAAGCTCTTGAGTGACCTCCTCTTTTATCTACTGCCTTAGTTGTTGCATATACTCTTAACTAGACGTAGAGGAGGAATGAGATTCTCATTGAAATGAGAGTCTAAAGAATGAGAAAACCCCACACTGTCTCCAATAGTACAAACACTTCCGGGGTGCTCAAGTCGTCCAATGGTAATATCAAGAATATCCTCGCAGCCATGAGGAGCAAAAGTACCCTAGGTTATTTGATCAACAAGAGAATCCTACAATAAACCAAAACAAATTGGACTTCGTATCAAATAAAAATTTTCAAAAATAATAATTAAACATAGTTACTTACAATTTACTCAGTTGTCCAATGTGGTTCATCAGAACTCCATATTCCTAAGCTCTTTAGACGAGCCTAGGTTTCCATTTCTTATGATAGGAAGGTGGGGATGGATGCTTAATAAAATCTCCACTAGAATCATCCTCAGCAGAAGCAAAACATGCTTCAAACTTTTTTATAACAAACTTTTGCTCTAACTTTTGAAAACCACCTTGATACAATATGTGGGGGTCTCATTATGTCTCTGATTACATGTGTTTTCTTCTAAACACTTTGTTAACATTCAAATGAACTTTATTAGTAGTTAATAATAGATGTACTGAAAACTATATCTCAAAAACATTTAATATTAACCTCTCATCTTTTAGATTATTGAGTATGTACAAATTGTTGTCAAGTCTCTTCGTCAATATATGTGTATTTGGTACAAAGATTTTCATCTTTCCTTGCACCAAATACTTAAGTTGTTGTGAGATTGGTTTGAACTAATGGAATCTCGTCACTACTAAAGACAGAACATTTGATCTCAACATCTCCACATTGAGAATATCATAATACATTTACATTGGAAAAAAGTTAATTGGTTCATAAATAATGTAAATAAGCTAAGGCCAAGAAATTAAATATAATTATTTACTAGAATGTCCAGCCAAATTATGTTTCTCTCTTGTTCAATAACACAATCTTGAGAGAGAGTCAAGATAGTGATATTCTCGCAATTAAGTACTCTGAGATAGTAGTGTAAAGATTTTGAATTGGCCTAGTGACCCCGCCGATATTGAAATTAATAGTTAATAGTGTCCTCTCACCACTAGCTCTCCTCATAGAGAGATACCTTAATCTAATAGCTTCTGTACCAAATTTTGAAGAAGGACCTTGATCATTAGCTATGTTCCTACTATCAAACAGAAATGACAAACATTAAGAACATTAAACATAATCACATATATTTTGGGAAATTTGAAAAATGCATAACATCTATGACGTCCTTGTAATCTTTGTTAATCATCATTCTTGTAAATGACCCAATCTCCCAAATGTCATTGTTGGGTTTGTGCTTCTTCATGGTCGTAACATTATTTTTTTCTATTTGGCACAACAAACCAGTTTTCATACATAGGATCTTTGACATAAAATACTTAGAAAGCTTGATGTCATATGATAAAGGTTTGTCTTGATATCTTATCTTTTGAAAGCCAACCAAGGTCATTTTTGATTTGTCAATTTTCGCACCAATCATATTGTCAACCGACTTCCTTTTGAAAATAGGTACAAAAGGCTTGATATAACTAACTTCCCAAATCTCTTTTATCACACCATACTATGACATCAATCTCACATCATAATTTTAATCTTTTGAAGTATAGAATTACATACACTCTGCCTCCAAAGTGATTATACTATTTTACATTGTACTTTTATCGTCTTGACACTTGTTATAAAACAAACAACCATTTGTTTCATAGCCATAATAACATAAAACATCAACATCAAACTTTAATCAATTTGCAAACTATGTTAATGTTTCAAGTGTTAACGGATTATTGATGATTTATTGTTTAAACCATGCCATAAAATTTTTGATTATTATATATTTAAAATTTGTTTAAACCATGTCATAAAAAATTTGTTTAAACCATTTATTTTTTGTAATATTTTGTTTCTTTAAAAATTAATTTCAATTCATATTTTTGAAACGAAATCGATTTATGAATTATTTTCTAGTAAATTATATTTATATTTTTTTAGTTATATGTTTACTTAAATTTATTTCTTATATGTAGTTAAAGTGTGAGTTTGTTTGTGTTTTTGTAAGTTATTTATTTTAATAAAACAGGTAAGTTGTTTTAATTTATATGTTTATTTTAAAATTAATTAGTTTTTTAATTAATCGATCTTACATACATATAAAAGAATTATTTAAAAATTTTCAAACGTATTTATTTTACATTTAAATAAACTATCCTAAATTAAAATAAAAACATTAGTTTTTTTAATCTTTAATTGACTAATAGCGAATTGGTTAGTATCTAAATCATACTTATAGTATGTGTAAAAGTTTGTTTATAAAATCTGTATGTAATTTTTTCTTCTTCTTCTTCTTCTTTCCTTCATTTTTATTTCTTGCTTATTTTTATTTCTAAATTTATAATTTCATTTATCTTTATTGAATTGAAATTTTATTGTTTAACAATTGGTATATTCATGATAATTTCTATTTAAACAATTTTCAATTTGAAATAAATGTATTTTTTACTCTAGAGATCACCCAAATCTTTTTATATTAGTATTTGAACTCTTTGGTGACATAATTAGTCGAGAAAAATGATTTTTTTCAATTAGTTTAACTTCTTAAGATTTTTGCTGCCTCTAATAATTATAGCAAGTACTTGGTCTACAAGAAATTGTTAGGTATGAAAAATATCTTAAATTGCAGTTAACTTATTGGCACACATTTGATTATAATTGTTGACAAATTGGTGAATTGTACACGAAATTGGTGAATTGTTTAAATAGAAATTACCATAAATAAACCCTAAATTTGACATGCATATGAATTTATATATGAATTTTTGAATATTTGTAGTGGTTACAAAAGTTAAAAGGGTATATTTAAGTGAGTAAATTGAGCGTTTATTAAGTTCAAACAAGTGCTTTAAACTTGTTAGAATAGTTAATTTAAGTAAATTTTAGTTTGGTAAGCATTTTGAATTTTTTGCATATTGGGTTATTTTTACATATCTTGCTTTAGTACTAGGGTGTCTATCTTGTTTTAGTACTAGGGTGTCTCTCAAACACTAAGTTATTAATGAGGGGATGCTTACGTGAGAGTTTTAATCTTGAGTATAGAGTACTATTAGATAAATAACTAGATGGGTGCTTAGACCATAACTTTCCTATCTCAAACTAAAAGTCAAAACTTAAGTGAGAGAGAGGCAGTAATAGTCCTTCCTTCTCCAAAAACTTATCTCTGAAACAAAATTTGATTGTTCAAGCAATGTAGTTTAGTTGGTTTTAGTAAATCTTTCATTTATTTTCTTAAGTGATTGAGATGTGTACAAATGACGCCCGAGCATGTAATGTATTGCTCAAACAAGCAAAATGGTAGCTAAAGTGAGGAGGAACCTGAAAGTAAATTTTGTTTTATTTGAGTTTATCGCTTAAGTTTGTGGACATTGATAAAATGATTGTTTGTTGATCTCTAAATCATATTTTAACATAGTTTAAAAGGGTGCACATTCTAGCTTACGATATTTCATGATAGTTCATTCCAATGAAATGTTTGAATGAATTGATGTGTTATCAGGATTGACTTAAGACCCAAGCAGGTAAAGCAATTAGGCCTCAAGATCTTAAAGGCCTAAAAAATAATACATTATTATAAAATAAAAAATATTTAATTTTAAAATTACACTAAAAAATAATTTTTAATTAAAAATTTAAAATATCTTAATTGATTTTAAGTTTAGATCGATACTATAAATATTCTTAATGACTTCAAATTTATATTGATACTATAAAAATTATTTAATGAATAATATTTTTGGAATTTTCTTATAATAAATTAATAATACTTTTTAAAAAACAAATTGAACAATCAAGGAATCCTATGTATTAAAACTAAATTTTTTAATTTTTCTATCTCTTTCTACTATTCCATCAGATAACATGATTTCTTTATATGTGGTTTCATCTATCATTTCATTTTTTTTACTCTTCTACTTATCTCATTCCTTTATTTGACTCCTTCACTTATTTCATTCCTTTCTTTGACTCTTTCTCATTGGTTCTTCCATAATCTTGTTTCAATTTGAGTCATTAGGTCATTCTCCAATTCCAAATTTATTTTATCATTTTATTCTGTACATTTACATTTATGTGAGTATTTTTATTTGGAGACTTGAAGTTGGTAGATTGATACGAATTATTAATCTAATTATTGATACGAATTCACTTAAAGTTAGATATCTAGAATGTTTGTATGTATTAAGTAAAGAAACCTATGACTTATATATATATATATATATAATGTTTAAGTAATGTAGATTAACACTTCAAGTAGTGAAAAGCTAATTAGAAGTTTATTGCACATATGAAACACATGTACGTGTTTAGATATTGGATGTCTGAAATTTATCTTAATATAATTCTACAATCCACTAGATCAAAGTCTTTGACTCAATTAGATATTAATATCAAATAAAACATATTCAATAAGAGTCTTAAAAAAAATTATTGCCTATAATGAGATATTTAACTTAATGTATTTATATGTAATTAAAGAAATGAATTTAATAATAAATTATGATTTTGTTTACATATATTATTTTTTTTATATTTTTGAAATCTATTTAATACATAAATATATATTATTTATTTATTTATTTATATATATATATATATATATATATATATATATATATATATATATATATATATTTT
>Ga0209700_104661_pt1 | contig 24332 bp, 14 predicted proteins | sample SiratroredBW_FD_187528 | JGI IMG/M metagenome (GOLD analysis project Ga0209700, IMG submission 187528) | Root nodule microbial communities of legume samples collected from California, USA - Siratro red BW (SPAdes) (version 2) | ecosystem: Host-associated > Plants > Roots > Nodule | place: USA...
AAAAGGTAAAATTATATAAAAAAAAAAAAAAAGAGAGAATATTATTTGGCAAAATAATTTGGTATAAGTGGCTTCAATATTTTAATTTTGTTGTGGAAAAAATCATAAAACAACTTAATCTGTCATTTCTTGAAGTTTTCAATAAATAGTTAGAAATATTTGTTTTTATCATCTAAAATGTATTTCAAATAATCTTTAATTGTATGCAATATTTTTTCAATATATACTTTATTAGTAAATACTTGTTGTTTTTGAAATTGATGACTATTTAATAATTAAAGAGTAATATAATTAATTATTTAAAAATGTTTAAATATGAAAACACAAATACTTATAATATAATCAATTAGTTTTAGTCCATAATAAATTATAATAAAAAAATTATTAATCATAGGCATATAATTCATTTTTTATTTTAGTTAAGAAATAATCAAATATTTTAAGGTTCTTTAAATGTTATTTAAATAAATAATTGATTATTTCATTCTTAATGAAATATAAATATTACCAAAAAAAATTAATTTTCATAAATTATAATTAATTAACCTTGTTTTTGGAAGATGATATATAAGTTTATTTTCGAAATTGAAATATAAATATCCAAGATTACATACTTCACAAATTTTCAATATTTTTTTTTTTCAAACACATATTTAACTTCACTAAATGTTAAATTGCTCTTGAGACAATCTATAAACAAATAAATTTTTGTTACCATGATTGTTTGTAGTATAATGCATTATCTATTTAGAAGTAACAAAATAATTAATATGATGTTAATTAGATTGAAACTTGGGAAAATCTAACAAATATAAATTTAGCGGTTGTAGTTTTTGTTAGGTATTAAAAAATAAAATTTCAATGTAGAAAATTTTATACCAAATTTTTAATTGTTTCACCTCTCTTTATATTCAGCCTCATCAATTTTAGATTATTAGTGAATATAGCCTTTTTGAAAAAGAAAACGCAAAGATAAATAATTTAATTATTTTCTTTATGTTAATTTCATATTGACCTCTTTTTAATTTGGCCATACTTACAAATAAATACTCTAAAATTGAATTACATATTTGATCAATTTTTATATCTTACTAATTTATTAAATAGAATTTAATGTTATCTTGTTTTTTTAGATTTTATCAATTCATTGGATAGATTTTAACGTTGTCTTGATTGTTTTTAGATTTTACCTATTTTTGTAAATATATATGCCAAAATTTAGTTGTTTTATTTATTTTTGAGCAGTTTTAAAATTTTCTTAACCAAACATTATTTTTTTTTTCATTTTATAAATTATTATATTTTACTAATTTGAATTAAACAGTGTTGAGGCAAAAGATTCTTAACTACGTATCTATCTCACACAACGATAATAGTATTTTTTTTCTCTCTTAAAAATACTCATAAACAAGATTTGAAGATAAATTAAATTGAAATGAAAAATATTTTTCTAGAGAGATCAAATTTAAATTGCTGAGAAGAAATAGAATTTATCTCTGAATTATATCCACAGTTTGTCTCACTACAAAAGCAAAATTTTGAAACAAATAAAATTTAGAGGTTGTGTAACAAAAAATTTAGATGCAATTTTTTAAATGTTTTGTATACACTATTAAACTTCACTCTGTATTCTATGTCCTGTATAAGTGTAATTTTTTATTATCAAAATAGAATTCCAACTTTAACTGAAAAAGTAACCCCAAAACACATGTAAAATAACTATATCTGGAAGTTTATTTGATCAAACATATTTGCACAAATGAAAAATATTTATTTTTTACACAAACATTTTTTAAAAACCTTTGAGGTTGTATCAGGTCTGCTAATAAGGTGAATTTTTAACCTTTCACTTAACAGAAGTTAACACATATCACATTATAATAAATACCAAAAACGATGACTTTTATATTCTTTTGTGATTAAAAATTGAAAGAAAATACTATTATGGGGATTTCAATTGTGATTCACTGTGTTTGGAGAGACCAATAATCCCACTAGTATTATGATTCCCAAAGTATTTGAAAAGTTAACCCAAAATTTAAAAAATAATAATATAAAACTTATTAAATTGATAAATTATTTATTTATTAAAATTAATCATTAAAGCAGTTGACAAATATAAAACGTTAAAAACAGAGGTGTTTTATAAATTATTATAATATAGATCAGTTATTAAATTATATCCGTTTAGTTTCCATTGTTATATACTTTTAAGGTTGAGTATTTGTTATTGATCAATCTAATGATTCATTTTACAGCATTTTTATTTCTAATCAAATTTAATGTATACAGTGATTAGAGTACCTTAGAGTATAATGCTAATAATAAATATAATAATATAATGATTAAAATACCCCATCTAATATAAAATACTAAAATTAATAAAACAAATGAATACATTATCTACCAATAGTATTTTCTTGAAATACAATATAAAAATAATAAAATAAGTATTGTAAAAGAAAAAACAAAAATATTTAAAATAATTAATGTAATATAAAGTATCTCAATTTTAAGTTGATTGAGATGATATCCCTAAGATCAATTATCATATTTGATAGTTAAGAAAATATATTTTCAAAAAAGATACCAATATTCTGACCTTAAATTAATATTCTAACATCAAATTAATTAATTAACATATCTAAAATATTTTACTTTTAAAATTGGAACTCTATTACAATTTTATTCTTAAAAGTAAAAATAAAAATGTATTTAAATTGATTTTGACGTTGGAGTTTATAGAGTTATATAAATAATAGGAGGCAATAAAATGGAACATAAAGTATTTAAGTGAATATATAACTTTTGTTTGCGTCGTTATTAATCATAAGTGTAAGGTAAAATATTTGCTTAGTTTTAGAAAGAACTGTAGAAGATGTAAAATGTGAATAAAATTATAGTTTGATTTGAATAACTTGACGTAAATTCAGATTAGTTTATTCTTTCAAATAGATGATTGTCTGATTGTAAACAAATATGAATATTAAGTCTTTATTTCAAAACTTAAAAAAAAACTATTAAAATATTTGACTGTGGAATTACTTTATTTCTATAGTCTTATAATAAATGGCATAACCACATAGGCATTGGTAGTGACTCTGGTGACTTTTCATTCAACCTTTGCCATTTTTAAATTAAAAAGGTGATTTCAAATTTAAACAAGCATTAGTTTATTTAAAGCGATTTAAATCCAAATTTAAACGCGGTGAAAATACTTTTGAAAAAACACAAATTACTTTATCTAAGCTCATTTAATTAACATTAATTGTACAAAACCAAAGTAACCTAAAATTAAATTTATAAACAAAACCATTAGTGCAACTATTGGTTGTCCTTCTGTGATTTCCTAAGAAATGATGGAAGTATCTAGAAGGACTACATATGAATCTATTATTTTTTACATATGTTTATGCACAAGTATTTTAATTATTTCTTTGTTAATCACGGAATGGATACAGGTATCATCATAACTAATTTAAGAATATCAGTTATCATTTTTAATTTTTTATTTAATTTTTAAAGAATAAGTAATAAAAATATTACCAATAAAAAACATTAACAATTGAAAAATAATTTAACATTTAATTTTATACATTTTAAAAGAAATTACTTAAACTTATATTTTATGCAGACCTGTTTGGATTTAAAATCTATAAAAGATTTCATTTGTGTTAATCGATAATGAGTAAGTAATATTTTACTCTGTATGAAATTATTAATTTAAGGTCAATGGTGACATTTCTTTAAACAATTATATTTGGAATCTCTTGATAGCAATAATGTTTATCATGTTTATAAAGTGGGTCTCTATCAGGAGAGGGCCAGGGTCAAGTAACGTGAATGAATAATGATAATTTAATATGAAGTTATTTCTGAGTTTCCATCCACATCACCTTCATCATTCACACACCATACCCATACCCTTCAACATGGTCCAAAATGGCAGCGCAATATTCCAAGACCAATGCCTATGCCATTCCCATGTAACCGCCGTCACACATTTACGTTCTTTCGCACAAAGACCCGAAACCACTCACAAATGCTACAAATACGTTGTTTTACCATTTTCATAGGTTGTTTGTCAGCATGTCCAAATTACCATGATTTTCCCACCACACCAGGGATAGTTTAAGACTTTTTTTACTGTTTAAGATGTAAAAAAAATTTGTGACGAAAACTTTTTTTAAAAAAAGATGGAATATCTGAAGAAATTAAAAATAATTGTAAACAGCGTCAACAACCCATAACCACAAATCATCAACCTTACTAAAACATGATCCAAAATCACCGATTACTATAAAATAAAAGAGAAAAAAAAAGAGACAAAGTTGTCAATAGATGAGAATTCTATTTAAAGATAAATTTCAAATAGATAAAAATAGAAATTTTATTTTATATATATTATTTAGAATTTTATCTATTTAAAACTCAAATTTTGTAACCTTTCTCCAAAATAGAAAAAGAATTTGACTACTTTTCTACTTTACTCTATCAAATCACGAGGAAACAATTATATAAGAAATATAGTTGGTGGATTAATGTTGAGTTTTTGGGTAATGGAATCATTCCTTGGTAATTATGAACTTTGTTTTCCCCATGATGATTTGGTCTAGTTCATTGACTCAACTTTTTCGCTTTTGCTTCCAATATCTTCATAATTAATAATTAAGAGAAAAAATAAAAAATATCCTTTATCACGTTACGTGCGCTCTCATCATTGTTGTTTTGTTGCCGTCTATACATTCATTCTCCTTTGTGTGCTGCAAACTCTTAGGTAAACTCTTACGTAGGAAGAGGAGGAGAAGAGAGGAAGTTATTCTAAAAAAGTTTATTCTAAAAGATATCATATATATTTCTGAAAGTTTGTTTTAAAAATTATATTATAAAAAGCTCATTCTAAAATGTATTTTATACATTTTAAAAAGCTTGTTTTAGAAATCTTGTTATGAAAATCTTGTTCCGAAAATTCTGTTTTATAAAATGTTTCAGAAATTCTAAAAATCTTGTTCTAGAAGATTTTTTATAAAAACTATGAAAGGTAAAATGGTAAAATGGTAAAATTCGGGGTTGCAATTAGAAATTATGGAGCTGCAGGAAGAAAAAGCCACTTTTTTTTGTGTTCTCCAATTAGTTTTCAAAAACACGTTGTTGTACGGTCCAGTTACTATGACGGATGTGTTTGAAAAAAAAAAACCGTTGCAATTAACGTAAACCATGCTTTTCCCAACGTACTATTGTCTTTTAGTTTTGGAAAACGTGAATTTCGGCCATGGTGGTTGAGAGGGATGTGGTTCATTGAATAACTATGACGCCAAAATTGTCACTGCATACATAATAATACTGAAATACGTTATTGTGTTGTTTTCTAATCGAATTTTCTATACGGAAAGTTGTATTTAAATTTTACTTGTCTTTTCTGGAAATAAAATTTACACTTTGAAACTAAAGAACTTATTATGTATTCAAAATATTTTCAAGAAAGGAGTATTAACAACAATATCAATTTTACAAAGACAAAACACGGGATAAATTTATCACTTAAACAAATTCACTTATTTTTTCTAATTTTAATAAATTAGACAATTGATTTTCATAGATAGAAAAATATAGCATTAATAAACACATCCCGTTTTATTATATATAGAACACACGTTTAAGTCATGTAATATATTATAATGTATAAAAATATTATATAATATTTAAATAATGAAACATTTTAAATAGTAAAATCTAATTGATTATATAATAATTTAAATGATGAAAATAGGAATGAAAAAGGTTACATTGTGGGCGTTAACACATTTTGAGAAAATGTAAATTACTCGAACCTGTAGCAACTGCTTTCATAGCTCAGTTGGTTAGAGCACCCGTTTAGTAAGCGGGAGGTCTTGAGTTCGACTCTCAATGAAAGCATTTTGTGTATATTTTTTCCATTCCTAATGTAAATTTAATTTGCTTAATAAATTACTTCTTTGACAGATAATTATTTTTATTAAAATATTATTCACCATTTTCATTATTTTGTTATATTATTGTCTTTTCTCAGTTTTTTTTTGTCAACCGTATTATTTTACATCTTTTATTGTTTATACAAAATTTAAGGAGAGAATTTTTGTTCCAGGGAAATGAATACTATTGAACCCACATATATTCATAACATTCTCTTAAAAAAGAGTCCGTAAAAATGAGAGCAGTTAAAATTATTAATTTGTTTTTTATGCTTATGTTTTTAATTTCGCTTTAAATATTCTTACAAGCCTATGTTATCGTCACAATACACATTAATCATATTTAATCTAATATTACCACTGAAAATATTTTAAGAAGATAGTTGTATTTTTCAAAAAAATTTCGAAACAAACAGATTTATATAATTTCACTGTAAATGTGACAATTAAGTATAAGTAATGCTTAACATTCTTTATTTTCCATTTTTGTTCCAAAAAAAAGTCAAAATTAAAAATAAATTTGAATAAACCAAATAGATATTATTATTATTATTTATTAGCAATACATTTCAATTTGTAGCTAACTTATTACTAAAATATGTAATTTTTGAATAAATATGTATATGATATATAATCTTAGCTGTTTTGTTTTTTACTTTCTCATAAATAAAAGATAAAAGAAACACACTTTCTAGCTTGCTAATTTTCAAATTGATTTATAATCATACAAAACGATAAGTTAAACTTTAGTTAATTATCTTAATTTTATACTTTTAAATAAGTTTTTTAAAAGTGTCTCTAAAAGAATTTCTTTTCATTGTGATAATAAACTCTCAGATGATAATAAACATATTTAATATCTTAAAATATGGAATTTTTAACATTTATCAAAAAAAGAAAATAAGAGGAGGTTAATAAGATGTAAGAAAATTTAGACTTATTTCTAAATTTAAGAATAATAAGAAAAAGAAAAATAAAATGAAGGTAAACAGTAGAACATTCTACCAACTTCCATTCCTGAGGTTTTTCAGTTGCTTGATAATGCTAACAGCTGCACTGTAACGCGACTCAGGCCAAATAATCTCCAGTCTCACCGTCGATGGCTACCAGACGAACTCCAACGCTAGCAAAATCGTTTTTCGCCGCCGTAACTGCTTCTAGAACCTCTCGCTGCCGGTCCGCGCGACGACTCTTCTCCGCCATCACTCGTGCTTCTGAGACTTCTCCGAGTGTCCTTTCTCGCTCCCAGATTGTCGACGCACTTGCAGCCGGCAATGTCGCCTCCGCCAAATTCCTCTCCCTATCTTTCACCCGCAGCTTCCACGCCACTAATCCCTCCCTCCGCTCTGCTGGAAGCTCTCAGGTGTCACAATTTGTTCCACACTCTTTCGTTAGTCCAGTTATATCATCTTTAGGTCGCGAACTTGGTCCTCTTTGTGGAGCATTCGTGAAATTATGATTGATAATCTAGGAAGTTGAATTGTAGGGTGAAATTTCAGTCTATAATGTATTCTGTTCTTAATTATTAGGCAAACTGTATAATTTGATCGCGATCATGATAAACTAAGCTTCTCTATAAACACTTAAGAGGAGTAGAATATAATTAAGTAAAATGAACTGTGTCTGAGACAAGTTAAAATTAACTTATGCGCTTAACTTTCATAGAAACTCTCTCGGTTAACTACTGTAAAAGATTAGTTGCATAAGTTGATTTTAGCTCCTATTGCTGGACGTTGTTGTTGTTTTTTTTTTTTTTTTTTTTTTTTTTTCCTTTTTCGGGTTTTATCCTGTTTGGTTGCTGAACAGTGTATCAACATGACAATTCTTTAGTCCCTGTGAGAATAAAATTGGAAATTGATGAGCAAGTCTGCGTCTCCCTTTTCTGGTTTAATGATGTGTTATTTGTTATATATCAGGTAGCGCAGACTGAATTCACAGATATGGCATGGGAGGGGATTCTTGGTGCTGTTGATGCGGCTCGGGTTAGTAAACAGCAAATTGTGGAGTCTGAGCACTTAATGAAAGCACTTTTGGAGCAAAAGGATGGCTTGGCACGAAGGGTATTTACAAAGGCAGGATTGGACAACACTTCTGTTCTACAGGCTACTGATGATTTTATAGCGAAGCAACCTAAGGTGTGTTTGCTGGTGATATAGATAATATATTTGTGTTGGTATTGTAGCAAATTCTGACCTGCGGCTTTATTTGGCAGGTTACTGGCGACACTAGTGGACCTGTTATGGGCTCACATCTTAGCTCCCTCTTGGACAATTCACGAAAATACAAGAAAGAAATGGGGGATGAGTATGTCTCTGTGGAGCACCTATTGCTTGCATTTCATTCAGATAAGAGGTTTGGGCAGCAGCTGTTCAAGAATCTTCAGCTTAGCGAGAAGAGTTTGAAGGATGCAGTACAAGCTGTTCGTGGAAGTCAAAGAGTGACTGATCAAAGTACAAATCTATACTTTAATGTTTCTATTTTTCCAGAAAGATAGTTGCACATGATTGGTTCCATCTTGTTGTTAATTACAATAAAATTGAAAACTGTTATAATTTAGAAATGAACATGGAAACCAAATTGTGGCAGAAGTATAAGAATATTAAGTTTGTTGAGATGACTAGAAAAAAGAGAGGATATTGATTATTTTTTATTCTTATAAGCTAGAGCAGAAAAGGAACAAATAACTTAAGTTGCGAGTTATAAATTGTTGCCATATTTGATTTGTAAAGTGCCTGTTGTTTCAACTGGCATGTGTAAGCCTTGTTTTTACCTTGTTTCTTTATGTTTGGTCTACTCTGTTATCTTTCGTTGCTGTTTTGTTTGTCAGATTTCTATCTTACATTATTTTTCTTGTTTGGAAATAACCGTATGTAGATCCGGAGGGGAAATATGAGGCATTGGATAAGTATGGAAACGATCTAACTGAACTTGCTAGGCGTGGCAAGCTTGATCCTGTCATAGGTCGAGATGATGAAATTCGGCGCTGTATCCAGATATTATCAAGGAGAACAAAAAACAATCCGGTTATTATTGGTGAACCCGGTGTGGGCAAAACTGCAATTGCTGAAGGGTTTGTCTTCTATAATGTTATAGCAATTATTTGAAATGCGTTATACACAATATAACTTATTGTTATTATTTTTGTACCTTATTCTTTGAGCGTATTTTTCCTTTTGGCATTATTTTAGTTTTTCATTATGTGTATGTTGATGCTGAGTTAGGCTATTGATATCTATCTCTGATTTGGCAGAACAAAGTTTATCACGAGCGCTTTGAATTCTTGGTTTGTTTATGTCTTGTTTTTTGCCTGTAAGATTATCACTTCACAATAACCTTTCCCAATGGGTTGAAGTGTTCACTGTTTTGTCTGAATAGGATGGTTTGAAAACCCTGTAGTTTTTGCTCTGTAACACATGCTTGCAGTTTCTTTCTTCATGGGAGTTTAGTCAAGGTTTTGAATCAAGGCTAAAATCCTTAAACATGAAACAATTACTGAGTTTTCTGATACATGCATATTTTGTTTAATTGATATGAGCTCTGGAAATTGACTGTATGTTGCTGATTTACTAGAACAATTTTTTTGGAGTGGTTCCTTTTTAACTAACTGCTTCAAGTTCCAACGATATTGAGGAAGTGAAACAATTGAAATATTATGGAGAACTGGGATCCAAGTGGGTCAGGAAGGATCTATTATTATTAGGAGCATATGTGGTGCATATTAACTTGTCTTGGATTTGTTATTTTTCATTCATTCTGTATTAGAAACTGCATGATGACAATTATTCATGGAAAATAGCTGACGGTAGTGAACAGGTATTTATTAGAATTAAATGTAATTTGGAAAGTATGCTGTTATTTGCAGTTTGTGGGTAGAGAATATTCTCTGGCTCTGGGACATTGTTGTATTATATATGGTTTTCATGTTCAGTGTTGTATTTCATTAGTTTACCAACTGGTGTTCTATCAATATGACGTAAGTAATTGCCATCACGTAATTTCTTATATAAAACTAATGCATAATTACTAAAACAAGTTATTTCATCAATGCATCCTTCTTAATCCTCTAGCATTTTTGTTTCCCATCAAAATATGTGTTATATTTAGAGTGGCAGTAGCTTATATTTTTTTTATACCGGACTAAGTATTCCCTTTGTCATCATATGTGTTTTTCGCTTATTGTACCAAAACCTTTTTATTATTTTGCAGATTAGCTCAACGTATTGTGCGTGGTGATGTTCCTGAGCCACTGATGAACAGAAAGGTTGAGCTCCTGTTGCATTTTCTTTTGATTATAAGCTTATAATATGAGTTGAGTTTTTTTATTATGTAGTGTCAAGTTTCAATGCAAGCTGATTATATAAAAGCTTCTGAAAAAGGTCTAAACAAGCTCCTAAGACCTCATAGGGTCGTAGTTTCCTGATACCAGCTATAATGTCCATTTTATTCCTCTAGCTTTTTCATTTCAAGACTTGTCACAAAGCTTAGATGCTTCTAAATACGTAGAAATCTCCTCCTACCGCAATACACACAAAGGGATAAAGATTTTTTTTTGCTATTCTAAGATACAAAGCATGCTTCTTCGTACTGTTGAAATTAAGAGATTTTTGGTATTAGGGAGGAAATTGAGAATAAAGACTTTTAATATTATTATTTTAAGAATTATGACGTGTTAATGTGATTAGATGACTACAAACGTAGAGTAACCCTTATTTTTACAAACTATAGTCCTAACTAAAAGGAAACAAATTGAGATATGGAAATAGGAAACCAATCCTAAAGGATAATTGAAATATGCTAAGATATGATCAAAAGATAATATTAGAATATTTCCATACATTATAATATTAACGTCCAAAACTAGATATTAGAAGTGGTGTGTAAAATATCGTTTGAGAATTCTGTCACCATAATTAGTTGTCTTAAAAAATATTAATTTTTCCTATTTGAAACTCTGGAGGCTTCCTTGACCATTCTCAAGCCTTATTGTTGTCTCCATGAGCAGTTATGACATCAAACTTGTACTTGGAACACTTTATGAAATGTGTCAAATTATTGTTCATATTTTCTCTTCTAACTTTTCCCTGGAATGTAAAATTGTTATGAAGTGCAGCTTGCTGCTGTAAAGCTCTTCTCTTACTAATCTGTTATACTTTGTGGTCTGATGGCTTTCATATTACACTTTTACTTAACATTTCCTAGGCAGTCTTGGCATGCGATGCAGTGATGTAAGTTTTGTTGTTTATATTTGTACTAAAATTTGCTTTTATTCTTTTTGGTTCATAGTTGATCTCCCTGGATATGGGTTCATTGCTTGCTGGGGCCAAGTATCGTGGAGATTTTGAAGAAAGGTTGAAAGCTGTCCTGAAGGAAGTTACAGCATCAAATGGACAAATAATTTTGTTTATTGATGAAATTCATACTGTTGTAGGTGCAGGTTGGTACCTTACTGTTGTTGCTCAAGACTTACAGGTTATAATATGGACTTTTAGAATATTGTGTACTTTTTATTTCTTAGAGATGTAATATTACCATTCGCATGCCTTGACCTAATAACTTAAATCTTTAGGATAGTTGGTTCATTACATGGTACCATAGCCTCTTTAGCTTAGTGGTTCAGAGTTTGATCCTGAATGGTCCTCATTTTTCTATAAAATGTTAATTTATTTTCAAGATAGGTGGATCTGTGCATTCTCTGTGCTTTTTTAAGCTCAAAAGGATCCTGTATGAGAGTGTCCTAGACCTGTCATATAAAACCAATTTTATGTTGCCACTTAACTTAGGCTTTTGAGACAATAGGTTCAGGACAGTATTTATAAGAACCCACCTCCAATGCCCCCCCCCCCCCCCCCCCCCTCCCTAAAAATCAGGAATATATGTTATCAATTCTTGGTTCTAATCTATTAATGAATAGAATAATTGATTGCTGCAGTCAAAGCAGCTTAATCTGAAAATAATTTCTTCAGACTTGGGGCCAGGGAAATTGCTAATAGTCGAGTGATGGAAGAAAGAAAAGGAATATAAATCTTAGTCATACTCTAGCGGACCCTTTAATTGGTTGGTCGCAAATATTTATCCTTTAATTAAGTTTTTGCATGACTTTGACTATATGCTTTCTTAGCAAGATTGGAGTGACATTCTGTTTCGTATATGGTTATCTACCTTATTTTTTTCCAGTACTTATATGCAACCAACTAGTAATACGGTCTTTTTTGGTCAATGGCTCCTAAATAACAGGGGCTACAAGTGGTGCAATGGACGCCGGGAACTTGTTGAAGCCAATGCTTGGAAGAGGTGAACTTAGATGTATAGGAGCAACTACATTGAACGAGTATAGAAAATATATTGAAAAGGATCCTGCACTTGAGCGTAGATTTCAGCAAGTATTTTGCAGTCAACCATCTGTTGAAGATACAATATCCATTCTTCGTGGGTTGCGGGAACGCTATGAGTTGCATCATGGAGTCAAAATATCAGATAGTGCACTTGTTTCAGCTGCAGTTCTTGCAGATCGATACATTACAGAGCGCTTTTTACCTGACAAAGGTAAGATCTGACATTAGCCCATATATGATGTGTCGATTCCTTTGTAATAATTTATTTTAGGGTTACTTTCAAAAGTTTGGTCATAGCTAGAACAGTGTAAAGTTAGTTTTGAAAAAAAAAAAGCATTCCCTCTCTCTCCTATAAGCCTTTAGATTGTTAATAGCTTGGAATTTTTTTTCCCTTTTAGCCATTGATCTTGTTGATGAAGCTGCTGCGAAGCTGAAGATGGAGATAACCTCTAAGCCTACTGAATTAGATGAGATAGACAGGGCAATATTGAAATTGGAGATGGAAAAGCTCTCTTTGAAAAATGACAATGACAAGGCATCTAAAGAAAGATTAAGTAAGCTCGAAAATGATTTGAGTTCTCTTAAACAGAAGCAAAAAGAATTGGCAGGACAATGGGACAATGAAAAAGTTTTTATGACACGAATAAGGTCAATCAAAGAAGAGGTAATGTTTAGTTTGTATGTAGTCAGTCACAGTCCCCCCGCCCCCCTGGAAAAAAATTCTGCACCTTACATGTTGTAAAAATTTGCAGATTGATAGAGTCAACCTAGAGATGGAAGCTGCTGAACGTGATTATGACCTGAATCGGGCTGCTGAACTCAAGTATGGAACTTTGATGTCCCTTCAGCTCCAATTAGAAGAAGCTGAAAAGAACCTAACTGAGTTCCGAAAGTCTGGGAAATCTTTACTTCGAGAAGAGGTCACTGACCTTGATATTACAGAGATTGTTAGCAAATGGACTGGTATACCATTATCAAACCTCCAACAAACAGAGAGAGAAAAGTTAGTCTTGCTGGAACAGGTTCTTCACAATAGAGTGGTTGGTCAGGATATCGCTGTAAAATCTGTGGCTGATGCAATTCGTCGTTCAAGGGCTGGATTGTCTGATCCAAACCGGCCAATTGCAAGCTTCATGTTCATGGGTCCAACTGGTGTTGGCAAAACTGAGCTTGCCAAGGCTTTGGCTGGTTACTTGTTTAACACTGAAAATGCTCTCGTTAGAATTGATATGAGTGAGTACATGGAGAAACATGCTGTCTCACGTTTAGTTGGAGCCCCTCCTGGTTATGTTGGTTATGAAGAAGGAGGTCAGCTGACTGAAGTGGTCCGGAGAAGACCCTACTCTGTGGTCCTATTTGATGAAATAGAGAAGGCACATCACGATGTCTTCAACATATTGTTACAGTTGTTGGATGATGGAAGGATTACTGATTCCCAAGGAAGGACTGTTAGCTTCACGAATTCTGTGGTGATTATGACTTCAAACATTGGTTCACATTATATACTTGAAACTCTTCGTAGCACACAAGATGATAAAACTGCAGTCTATGATCAGATGAAGAGACAAGTTGTTGAGTTGGCTAGGCAAACATTTCGTCCAGAGTTCATGAATCGCATTGACGAATATATTGTGTTCCAGCCTCTGGATTCCGAACAGATAAGCAAAATAGTGGAGCTCCAGGTAATTGATATGTTTATATTAACTTAATCCCTTTAAACTTAATTTGATTTCTTCCATTTCCTCAGTACATAGCTGCTCTTTTTAACAACTTTTAATCGTATTGAAGTTTCTTTAGATTGTTTACAATTTAATACGTGTAAAATTGTTCTTTTGTTTTGATTTCCATTCTGAATAAACCATCAATTTGATTTCTCAAGTATTACCTTCTCTTCTCAATAGTTTAAAAAAAAAATGAAATTATAATATTTATAAAATTTCATTTTTTTAAAACTTATTATGGAGAGAAGGTAACATTTTAGGAACCAAATTGATGTATAATTATTCTATTCTGATTGCTGGGGCGGCATGCTAATGTAGACGTTTTCTCACCTTCTACAGATGGAACGAGTGAAAAACAGGCTTAAGCAAAAGAAAATTGATCTTCATTACACAGAAGAAGCTGTTAAACATCTTGGTGTACTGGGTTTTGATCCAAATTTTGGTGCAAGACCAGTTAAAAGAGTGATACAACAGTTAGTTGAAAATGAAATTGCTATGGGAGTTCTAAGGGGAGATTTCAAAGAAGATGACTCAATCATTGTGGATGCCGATGTGACTTCATCAGGCAAAGAACGTTCTCTAAATAGACTGCTTATTAAGAAGTTGGACAGCCCTGTTGCGGATGCCATGGTTGTCAATCACTAATTTTGCCCGCTGCAAAGGTTTCACATAGATAAAAGTTTAGTTCACACTTTTTTTTATTTTTAAACTCCGTAGGACGTGACTGTAGTCCTTGTGTTTTGTTTGTTTTTTCTCTGTGTGTAATTATTGTCATAAGAATGTTCTGTTTCAGAATGTTTGTCGATTCTGGTTTCACTCTAGATTGAAAAGGTCATTAAATATCTTGAATTTTAAAGAAATTGTAATTATATTTAGCTGCAATTATATTTTTGGTCTATTGATGCTTTTAGAGACATTCCTAATTTTAAAAGCGTGAACTTTGGTACAACAGAAGTCACTAAATATGCTCAATTTAGAAGCCTATAGTTATATTTCATCGTATTCTTATTTTATCCTTTTGTTCATTTATTGATAATATTAAGAGATAATGGCAAATTAAGAAGGAATAACGTATAATTTGAAGTAAATTAAAACAACAGAGATTAGTATTAGAAGGTACGAAAAATAACTGGTGAGGAGTTAGTAAATATTATATGCATATTATTGAAAGAGAAAAAGTGTTAAAAATGATGGAAGAAAATATGCAGTATTAATGTTATTTTGCAATTTTTTCTATCGAAGTTCCTTGGTCATGAGTAAAATAGTTCATTCATTCTTATACGTTATAAAGTAGTTTTTTATCATTAGTTTTGCATATGATCTATATTTTTGACGTGGCTTTGTCGTTCTGGAATGTGTAATCAAATGTACTAATTAATTAAGAATATCTATTTACAATAAATCATCATTATTTTTATTTAAGATGGCTTCTTCAATGGTGACAATCATATAATTTCTTGCAAGGCATGTTGGACTTTCGATGGTAGAATTTTGAGCTCACAAACGACCGCACTGCATTTTGCACCCCATTGTTTTAAACCTGTACGATGGTGAAGTAACATAATTTTCTCCTAAAAATAAATTTTAGATTGAAAATACATTTTAAGACATACAATCCAAAATGCTTTAAAATATTTTACATTATATATTCTGAAATACATTTTCATAATCAGAAATGCTTTCTAGAATCTATAATCCATAATATATTTTTGGATTTATAGATATATACTGGATTGTGTAATTCATAATGTATTAATACATTTTGGATATTTTGGATTGTATATTTTAGAAGGTATTTTATTATTTTAAAAATAAATTTATTATATAATGAAACTAAATATAATCCAAATATATTCTTCCACCCCCTATATTTTTAAGTTGCATCCAATAATTTTCAAATTTTCAATTTTACCCTTATGAAACAAATTTATGATTGTGGGCACATGCAGTGCTTTGGTGTTAGTGTTTAGATACATTTGTAAAGGTTGTGTGTCTACTCAGTGGTGGTGCTTGGTTTTTTGGTGACTGTAGGTTGATCTACGATTTTGGCGAGTCTTTGTTTTTCAGTTGTCTTGTTCAGTTTACTTTTGGATTTGGATTATGAAATTTGGCAACCTTCATTATATAATTCTGAACACAAAACATAATAATTTTATATTATAGAATCTACAATCCAAAATGAGAATTTATATTTCAAAATATACAATTCAAAATATAAAATTTGTATTTTAAAATATTCAATTCAGAATAGAACAAAATTGTATTATGGATTGAGCATTGTAGTTATACATTCCTGAATATGTAATCCAATTTTCTTTTTTTTTGAATTGTACAATTCAAAAATTCCCAAATTACCCAATCCATAATAAACATCAACCTCAGCGAGAACTAGAAAAGGATGCAAAAAAACTAACCTTTTCAACTGAGACGGTAGGGCAGTGGCTAGCCGAAGCGGTTCTTGGAAGCGACACACTGTTCCAAGCAGAAGCTTTCAAGCAAACACCCATGGAGGAGAAGCACAGGGGTGCTAGGCGGAGGAAGAAAATGAAATGGGAAAGAAAATGAAAAAAAAAATTATAAATGTTAATAAGGGAAAATGGTCGTTTCACCACCCCATGCGGGTGCAGCTTGAGACCATGGGGGTGCAGGAAGAAAAGGCCAAAGTTTTATAGTTGAAGCCCACAGAAGCTTGAGTTAAAAGTTAAGAAATGGAATTATAACATACTTTGTATAGAACGGTACAAGTTTGAGTTACAGATAGGAAATAGAGCTATGACATATATGATATAGGTTCGTAACAGATATTATATAACCTTTTTGACATTATCATTAATAATACGTGAATTCACTGAACTTATTACGATCAAGATTCTTAAAAATCTACTCACCATTACGGTTTTAAAGTAATTTGATACCCCGTGTTTACGAGTGTGAATTTTTGTGATATGTGATTGAACTAGTTTAATAAATGGACTGACTGAATGAGTCCTATTGACTTAAGCAAAACTCTGAAAATAATATGTAATATATACTTTATTTTTATGTTAATAGAAAATGTAAATAAAGATTAGTACTTTTAAATTATAATGTGAACATTTATATAACATTTGTTTAAAGGCATAAATTGATTAAAATGTTTATCTAATTTAATTTCTTTGATATGAATTATACACATGACCTGTTTATTCACAGTTCCTTCATGCAAGGGTCCATCCTTCGCCGTATTCTGTTTTAGCAAATATCTTCTCTCTACTGAAAACCAAAACCACCTCTCAAACCTTCTTTTCTGTGGAATTGTTGTGTGGCGAGACTTACCCGAAGATGGAAGATTGAGGAGCCAAGAAAAGAGAGTCGAGAGAAATTAAGAAGGTGCTTGAAATGACGCACTGAACTGAAGATGGAAAGGCTCTTGAACACCCTTTTTCTCTGCTCAGGCTGATGGCGTAAATTAGTATGTGTGGTCTCCAGTTCCTAGAAATGTATTAAAATTAAATTGATGGAGATGAAAGACCAAACTTGTGTACAAGAATAGGAGTACTTACCACATTGCCATTCTAGACAGCAACGAAATCAGCAAATGCAAGAAACCATTCTTTAACCCATGCTTAATGAATGCAATTAGGAATATTTAATGGATACATAAGTAAACATGCATTAAACGCAATTGATATGAATACTGTGTATGGTTACCGTCACATCAGGTATTAGCATGACTTTACAGTAAACCTGCTTTCCTACCGTATTCATGATATATGTCTCACCTTAAAAACATAGAACATGCTGAATGACTGTACTAAATCAATAATACGCTTCAACAAAAAGGAGGATATAAAAGCTAGTGATCCCATATCCCCAATTCAACAATAATACCTAAGGACGTAAACGGAAATAGAGAGAAACAATATGAATAAGAGAAAATATCAATGCACCGAAAGTCAATGACGTTACTAAAAGAAGGGGACAAAGTTGCTTGGAAATATAACTAGGCAACACTTTCAGCTTGTCCGCATGTGAAATGCATCGATTACCATATAGAATATGTGAGAATGGGATAATTTGGTAAAAAGCCTTTTCCATGCCCTCTGTATGATATCTTCATCATCTATGTCGTCAAAACTAATACCCTCAAGACAATATCATCATAAAATAAAGACGAGAAACAAAGAAAAAAGAGAAAAATAACCTTGTCAAACATTTGCACACAGTTCTATGACTTCGGGCAGGTTACAAACAGAAAATGCAACACATGATCCCTGTTATTTATAATTCTTTACCGGAAATCCAATAATGAACGGAGAAAGTAAAAGGATACCCCAATCAGCAATGCTTCTCCCACGTTCCTCTGCCACGTGTTTAACTCTGAGAAAGTAAATGAAAAAAGGTCACCGGGTTTCAGAAGCACGTTTAGTGACCTGAAAGAATTTTCATTGAAACTTTTAGTCACAACACGATGAAGCTCCAGAAAAACCTTCGTTTCTAAAAACTATTAATATCTTAACAAATCAATAAAAAAAGAAACAAGTTTGGATAAGAGCAAAGGTCTTCAATTAATAAAGCATCAAAATTCAAAGGAATCGAATAATATACTGCCGAATCAAATACCACCTTTATGGAAACTTGATCTTCTCTCCCTCCCGCCAAACCCCACGCGCCTCACTGCTAGCTGAGGCGTGAACTCTTGTGATTTACAAAATTAAAGCCTACATTAAGAGGGTTAATTTTGTGGAGTGTCAAATACAATGCGGAAAGTATTGCATTACAATAACATGTCAGCTTCCTTAGCTCAATTGCTCAACGACATAGCTCACGAATGGCTTATAAAATGAGCAAACTTGAGAAGATTAAGCATATTGGCCCTTAACTTCCAATAGTTTTCTTTAACATTTTCATAATTTTCGAGGGAAGAGAAGTTTCAGCTCAGAGTAGACTCCAACCAGCTTTCTTTCCCATTGAACACCTCTCTTTCATTGTCCTTCTCACATTTTCTGCTTCTTCCCACCTCCCAATGGAGCTATACAAATTGGCCAACATTATATAGTACCCGTCATTTTGTGGTTCAGAGTCAATAGCATAAGTTGCAATACTTATTCCCATCTCTACTTGATTGTAAGTTTTACAATGACCTAACAAAGCTCCCCAGACACCGCTGTCTGGAGAAATAGGCATAGATAGGACCATAGCTTTTGCTTCCTGCAGATTACCTGACCTTCCCAAAAGATCTACCATACAAGTGTAGTGCTTTAAATTGGGACTCAAAGAATAACTCAGCATTCTCGCGAACACGTACTTCCCTTCTTCAGCAAGTCCTGCATGGGCACATGCTGAGAGAAGAGAGAGGAAGGTAATATCATTGGGCATAACGTTTGATTCCTCCATTTGTCGGAATATCTCCAAAGCAGATTCTGCGTATCCATTCATTCCATAGCCTGAAATCATTGCATTCCAGCAAATTTCATCCTTCTCCATCATAGAGTCAAATACCATTCTCGACTTTTGCAGCTGACCACATTTAGCATACATATCAACCAACGCGGTGCCAAGAGGTAAATTGAGTCTAAAACCACTTTCATTTATGTAGCCGTGAACTCTTTCTCCTTTCTCTAGAGATGCAAGGTGAGAACATGCTGAAAGCACTACCACAAGTGTGGCTGTATTGGGCTGCTGATCTTCTCTAACCATTTTATTAAATAAATTTACAGCCTCTTCATGCTGCTTGATGTGAACATGAGACGAAATCAAAGTGTTCCACGACACAACATCCCTCTGAGACCTGTTAAATATTCTCCAAGCAAAGGTCAGATTACCACATTTTCCATACATCTCTATGAGCGAGTTGGTGACCGAGATGTTACCATCCAAGAAACCCTTTATCACGTTGCAATGAATCGACCTTCCCAAATTAACTGCTCCCAACCGAGCACACGAGGCAACAGCTGAAACTACGCCAATTGAATCAGAACGAATACCTAAACATTGCATCTCCCTGAAGAGCTCCACACACTTCACGTTCTCCCCTATTCTATCATACCCAAAAACCATAAAGTTCCAGCACTCTCCGCTCCCTCGACACATTGGGAAAATCCTCTCTGCCAAACTTAACATTCCAAACTTGCAGTACATAAACAACAGCAAATCATCAACTTTCTCAGCATCCACGTAATGTCTCCTTATAATCACTCCATGAAACGCTTTCCCTTGAGACACATCCATGGAATTACCAAACCCCGAAAGCATGCAACCAATAACAATCCCATCTGGACGTATTTCGTTTTCCTGCATTTCTCTATACAACTTCACACACTCCCCCATCATCCCAAACCTCGCACAAACCCCAATGATGGACGTCCAAGACAAAAGATCTTTGTGAACCACCTCACAAAATGCTCGATAGGCTTCTCGCGGGACCCCACATTTGGAATACATATCCAAAACGGAAGACTGTAGAAAAGAAGCAACCCCCTGTTTGATAACCACCCCATGCAAGCACGCGCCTTCTCCCGCAGCCCCAAGATTCCCACACGCGAGAAACCCACCCTCCCACGTTCTAACGTTGGGCTTCTGAGCATCCTCACCAACCTCATACATGTCACGTAGACACTTCAAACTCTTCGCCGGCTCCGCATTCTGTACGTGGCCGATGATAAGTGCAGTCCAAGCAGCCACATCCCGAACAGGAATTTCATCAAACACCTTGCATGCATGGTCCATTTCACCACAACGCGAGTAAAACGACACGAAGGCAGTGGACGAAGAATGGAAGAGGCCGGTTTTGAAGGCGAGAGCGTGGAGCGAGGCGCCGTGGGGGAGGAGCGAGAGATGCGCGGAGGCGGAGACAACGATGGGAAGAGTGAAATGGTTGGGAGAGAGGTTGGAGGCGCGTCTCATGTGTGAGAAGAGGGAGAGAGCGTGGGGGAAGAGGGAACGGGAGAAGAGGGATTTGAGGAAGGAGTTGTAGACGAAGGTGTCCTTGGAGGGAAGAGAGTGGAAGAGGGTGGAAGACGAAACGTGGTCGTTTTGGAGAGAGTCGTAGAGAGCGATGAGCTTTGCAGCAATGAAGAGGTTGGTGGAGTGGCCGCACGTGACGGTGAGCGCGTGGAAGCGGCGGAGGGATTCTATGGTTCTGACGTGGTTGGCGAGGAAGATGAGTTCGCCTGCATCGTACACCTTCAACGTGCGTATCAACATTCCTCTCTGTTAACGTTTTCATTCACCTCGTAAAGCTTTCTTATACACCACGCATTCAACCGTCATCAACACAAACTTCAACTTAGCAGAGAGAAAAACAACAAACATCGTCGTATCACAACAATTGTGATTTCAGAAAATTCAAGTGAAACCAAGACTGAACCTTCACTGTTCCTATGAATCACAATTGAATATTTGTAATTTTAACCAGTGAAATTGAGTTTCAGTTAGTTGTATAAATAAGCCAAAACATCTTTATAGCTTTTGAATAATGTAGTTGGACTTCAACCATCTCTATAAACAAAGATGAATCCGTATAGGTTTTAATGTAGAGTGAAAAGTCCACGTGACTTGTTGACCTTGATAATCCTTAAGTATTAGTAAAAAGTAAAAAAAAAGAAAAAACTACAAAACAAAATGTGTGTGTATATATAATGAGATAAATATCTTATATAGATATTATTTATTAGAATAACATAACAAAATGAATATCAATCAGAATAGACAAATCAATGTTGGCAAAAGAGCTGACAAACTATAGACCATAACAAATGTGCAGAAAAATTAAAATTCTGTCTAGATTGATATCGCATTAATAGATAATAGATAAATATTAAATCTATTTATAAAATTCCTATTTCTATTTTTATTCGTAGCTGCTGAATAGCGGAGACAAGGAGACAAGGTATCTTAACCGGTGAACTTTTCTATTTTTATAAGGAGTATTTATTGTTGAAAATATCAAGATATCGTTAAATATTAATTTCCTGTTAGAATCTTAAATAACAAATCCCAAGAATCCTTGTTATTTTATGTCAAAAGCATAGGGCAAGTTAAGAAAATAATTATTTGTGAAACAGGAGAAAACAAATACGAAAATCCAATTTAACAAAGAATGAATAGATAGAGTGAAGAGGTAGATGAATGAACTGGTCATGGATCGGAGTAGCTATGTTGCTCACAGGCCTTCCATCTCAGTGTGAAGAGACGAATAGACAAGAGATTGGAAAAGTAAGTAATCACGGATGAGCTATGTCCCTATGATAACATAGCTACAATTTTAGTGCTTTTAATCGATAAATTATTTTTTAGAGTTGGAAGAGTAGGTGAAACTAAAATCACTTATTCATATTTGAGTTTACTTTTTTTACAGATTGTGGTAATTTTGTAATTTTTTATGATGCATTAGTACTAATATGATACAATTTTATAGTAAAGAATTAGGACATATATTATATAATTTTAGTTTGGTTAAAGTAAAATTATATTAGTTCTTTGCGACTACGTTTTCGTTATAAAGTACTTTGATTAAAGTTAATCAAGTTTTATATGTATAAACTTCGATCTATAATCAAAGTCATATTTGTTTAAAATGATTTTATATTTACATTGAAACTGTATTAAATTAATATAGTTTTACTTTGATCAGACACTGTATCATGTATATACGATTTTTTTTCATAATAAAATCATATTATCTGGCAATGACTTATCTTTTATATAATAAAAAATATATATTTCAGAAATAAATTGGCATAACTGTATCACTTTAAAAAAAACTAACATTTGGACACATTTAAAAAAAAAAAAAAAACTAATACGAGTAAATAATATGAGCATGACACACATGACTTTGGTTTAGTAAAATAAAATTGTGTCACATAAACGTAACTTCAATATAATTGTAAAATCAATTTAAAAAATATATATCTTTAATTAAGGTTAGTCTATATCTTTATATCTGTATATATATTTTTTATTTTAAATAAAGTCATATTAAGATTATTTAAATTCAAATCAGATTATACTTTGCATGACTTCATTTAATATATATATATATATATATATTTATTGTTGAGAAACTCACGCTATAAACACACTATAAACACAGGAACGAACGAAAATGAACAAAGATGAAGAAAATAGAGAACACAAGATTTAACAAGGTTCGACAATTTGTCTACGTCCTCGGGAGCGTTTGAGCGGCTGTGTTTTGTTATTAGAGAGATCAATCACTAGGGTTACAATTACAGATGATTATATAAATAACCATAAACAAGGTACAATAACCAAAATACCCCCGCACTTCTGGCCTAGCCCACAAAGCCTATAACTTCCCCTATTGGTATCATGAGCCATACCTAACAAATCTCCACCTTGGCGAATATACGCCCTTAGAAGATATACAATCTGGAAGTATCAAACACATAGTGGGTTGGACTACCATGCTTCTCTAGCAACTATAAACATTCAACAAATTCAAGCAATGTTTGAACTTGTATGTGGTAACTGGCTTGGTTAACATGTCAACTGCATTCTCCTCAGTACCAATCTTCTGCAACAATATCTCACCAGATGCAATCAACTCTCTGATCTTGTGAAACCTCACATCAATATGCTTTGTTCTAGCATGATATATCTGGTTCTTTGCTAAATAAATAGCACTCTGACTGTCACAATGCAACTGAACTCCACCTTGTTGAACACCCAATTCATTTACTAACCCAGTAAGCCACAAAGCTTCTTTTGCAGCCTCAACTACTGCCATGTATTCAGCTTCAGTGGTAGATAATGCAATAATAGACTGGATAGTTGACTTCCAACATACAGGTCCTTCACTGATAGTAAAAACATACCTAGTTGTCGACCTTCTATTATCCAAATCACCTGCATAATCTGAATCCACATATCCAATAACCAAAGGATCACCCTGTTGATTACCAAACACAATGTCATGCCCCACAGTACCTCTCAAGTACCTGAAAATCCATTTGACTGCCTCCCAATGTTGCCTACCTGTTTTAGACATGTACTTGCTAACTTGACTAACGGCATGAGCTAAATCAGGGCGAGTACATACCATTGCATACATTAAGCAGCCAACAACACTAGCATAAGGAACCTCTGCCATGTCTGCAACCTCCTTATCTGTCTTAGGACACTGGTTTGAACTGAGCTTGAAGTAATTTGCCAATGGAGTGCTCACAGGCTTTGCATTGCTCATTCCAAATCTGTTTAGTACCTTCTCAACATAACCTTGTTGAGATAACCACAATTTCTTTGAGCTTCTATCCCTATGAATCTCCATCCCAAGAATTTTCTTTGCAGCACCTAAGTCTTTCATATCAAATTCTTGACTCAAT
>Ga0209700_104662_pt1 | contig 24331 bp, 12 predicted proteins | sample SiratroredBW_FD_187528 | JGI IMG/M metagenome (GOLD analysis project Ga0209700, IMG submission 187528) | Root nodule microbial communities of legume samples collected from California, USA - Siratro red BW (SPAdes) (version 2) | ecosystem: Host-associated > Plants > Roots > Nodule | place: USA...
TTTTTTTTTTTTTTTTTTTTTTTTTTCTAAAAACAATATTAACAAACAACATTGATCCACGCATTCTCATGCACATGAAGACTAAATAACCTCAAACAAACATAACAAATGACTCGATTATTCATCACATCGTTTAACATTGAAATTTTACGGTTTTTTAATTAATAATATTGAAATTAAATGATGAAAATTAATTTTATTAATTATTGTGATATAATAGTTATATTTTATATTTGAGTTTGGAGAAAATATAAGAGCAGAAGATGCATAATAATGGTGTTGCCATCAAATTTTACAAATTTCATTTGAAAAAAAAACTTATTCTATGACTTCTTTCATTAAATTTAACACCACCATGAACAAAAGTCATAGAAAATTGAATTCCAACTATTTTTGACGGTATTATCAAATAAAATGAAAATATTTAAATTTTTTCTATATTCAAGCATTATTTTATTGTGGTTTATATTTAGTTTAATTGAGTGATTTTTTAAAGTTCACAATTTTCTTCTCAAGTATAAGTCATTTACATGTTACGTTCTTCATACATTACAAATCCCTCGTTGAAATCTAAGTATATTATTTATAAGTATCTTAATCATAAGTGTACCATTGTATTGCATATATTTGAACTTTTGAGACATGTCGTAAGAACCAACCAAAGTGCATTACATTTTTTTTTTCTCTTCATATGTTTTCATTTATATCTTATTCTTTCTTTCTTTACCTTTTTCTGACTTTTTTTTTCTTTTCTTAAGAACAAATTTTTATCAACTAAAGAATAGTTGAGTATAAAGAAATCATTTTCAATTATAAATCAATATAAAACAAATTTATTTTTACTTTAAAATCTCATTGTTTTCAATTCTTTTGATTTATTTATGAACATTTTAAGGGTTTTATTGATTTTTCAAATAAAAAATTATTATGTCAATTCGTTCTTCGTTTGATTTATGTTTTACTTATTTTGTGATATTTCTGAAGGTATTGAGAAACTCTGATATTTTTCAATCCTTTTGCCTATTACTTAAAACCTAAATAAAATTAAAAGGAAATAGAAAAAAAAAGAATGGAAAAAAGAAGGACTTACAAATTAATATCCTACTTAGAGTAATTCTAAGATAAATATTAATGGAGTTGTCACTGATTTCAATAATTCAATATAAGATTCAAATATATCTATCTTTTATAATTTTAGAAATGCTATAGAAAATCAGTCTGATACAATAGAAAATCTTTTCTTTAAAATTTTAAATATGTCAAAAGTATTTTTTTTTTAAGATAAGAGATGACTATTTATAATCTAATGTCATCTTCTAAACAAGGTTCTCATATACCTAACATGAAATATAAATGTAAAATCTAAAAACTTTTAAGATAGACAAGATTTTAACTAGGTAAGGAAGAAAAAAATTAAATCTTAAATATAACAATTTAGATTTAGATTAATAACTCATGTTAGTTTATATTTTCCATTTCGTGAATCTCACTTTTCATCTTTCACTCATACTTGTCATATTCATTTATATTTATTAAAAAATTATTGTTTACATCTATTTTTCATATGAAAGTTATTTTCTTATTATAAAATTTATAATCAACATAATACTTTACTTTAAAATATTTATTTATTTATTTAAGACTATTTAAATTTAGAATGAATCAGTGTTTAATGTAATTATGTTCAATATAATTTTTTTTGAAGATTTTTTTTAATATTCATTATCTTATATTTATTTAAGTTTAGGTTCTGCGTGTTAATCTAATATACTTTGCAAAGATATGATGCAATTAATTTATGATTAAATTGTATATTAATTATTATTATTTATATTTTACCTTTCTTGTGTTTGTTGGATGACTTTGTACTATAATCTACTTGGTAAATGAAAGAATAATGTTACAAATCAAGAAGATAGTTATAAACGCTTTTAGAATTTTTGTTTCTAGAATTGTATAAGTTGATAATAGAATTTAAAAAAAAAAACTACATAAATCATATATTGTAAGTGATTTTTTAGGTGTTATTTTAAATAGTGAAATTTCTATTATTAAGTTATAGTTTGTTGTCCGGGTGTTATACACATTATTTTGTTATTACAATTAATAAATATCATTGTTTGAAAATAAATTGGGCTAAATAAACTAGTTGTAAAATATTTTTTTCATGGTTTTAGAAGCCCATTAAATTAACAAGGAAAGTTGGTGTAAAATAATTAGAACATTGTTAAATTACAGTTAAAAACTTTGTTCTACTACAACTAAATCGAATTTAATATCTAAAATATGCACACTCTATAAAATTGTAGAACATCTCAATCTCTCAAGAAAATACCACCAACAAAATGATGAATTTGCTCTCAGTGTGTATGTTACAGTTACAATTAAAATCATGAACTCATCGTAACTTGAAAAAAAATAAAAAAGACGATAAACGGAATAAAACGGACAGCTATGATCCTTTGCATTACCTACGCAACATTTTAAAACAATATAGAATGATAATAATTTCTTTGGTCTCTTGTCCTTTTCGAACAACATAATGAATTTTATTTGCCAATTTGAACAACTAAATATAACCTCACCGACAGAAAAAAGATTGAATTTGGTTGCCAAGAACAACTTCGATTTATTTTTTTAATCGAAATTTACTTGCTGTAATCTTATATTGCAGAATCGTTGAGAACTGTGAAAGTGCCTAAAAAAAAGGAAAAACATAAAAGTTGGGAAGGACCATTCGGTTGGTGGAATTGGTTGCAGTTTATTTCGAGGTTTGAACCTGAAGACACAAGTTCTAGACAGACACAACGCAGATCTGTCTTGAACTTCTGTGTTCTGAAACAGTAACAATGGCAAAAACCATGACTTTGTGGTATCTTTTGCTCACCCTTTGCTTCGTTTATGCTGCCACTGCTGATATTCAAAGTAAGTCCATAACAAGGTTTTTTTTTTTTTTTTTTTTTTTTCTCTGTCTAGTGATATTGGTTTCAGATTTGGAATGCTGCTGTCAGTGTCTGGGGTACTCTAAGTTTGATCTGCCTTACAATCTCTTTAAGATTTAATATTTTGACTCCAGTCATTTTGATGTGTCCCATTGTAGCTTCTTCTCATTCTGGGTTCTTTACATTTGAAATGTATCGATTGTCTGTCTACAATGCCGGTGTTCTATGAGTAGATCTCAATTGCTTAGAACTTTCGTATATATGTTTGGTCTCTCATGGTAAATTGTTTCATTTTGGCATAGAAATTGATGACATTCTAGATCTTGGACTATAATGGTGGAAAATGGTGAATAGGACATAAGGAAATTATGTTAAGAATGTCCACTGATTCTTGATTTGGACTACTGATCATGTTTGTCTTCCTTCAGCTTTAACTAAAACTCGTTAAGCATCATGTTTTGGTTTCCCAGTCCTGGAGTATTGATTCAAGGATGTGTATCTTCTGTGTACAATAGCAATAACCCATTTGAGGCTTACTGTTTTGGAGCTAATACAGTCATTCCCCTAGATTGATTTCATTTTGCTCTATCTTTGGCTTTCTAGTTTTAGGAAAGAAATAGAAGTGTTGATATGATTATGAAATAAGGATGTTGTAAAGTACGTGACAGCCAGGTGGTTTTGTTTGAAACTGTGATTTCTTATGTTTGGTAAGGAGCAAACAAGGTTTTGAAACATGGTCTGCAACCATACTTGAGTGTTTGCTACCAGTTACATTTGACTTTGATTTTCTGCAATATCAAGGATTGTGACAAACTATAACCATTACTACAATCACTATATAAAATCTTAAGAGCAAAGTGAATTGACCTCTATAAAAAATTATGCCTTTTTTATTTGGGGCTCAAACTTTTCTATCCTTCCCTTCCATCTGTTACAGGGTTTTTGAGAAGTGATGCCTGTCACTAAGATTTAATTTATGGAGCCCTTAAATGGTGAACTCTTTTATGTTAGTGGACTTGTTTAGGAATTAGGAATTTGGAATGAGATTTGATATTGGTTCATAGTAGAACATGTTTAGACAAACAAATCTGTAAATCTGTATTTTTCAGAGATGAATTGATTGTTTAAGCCATACTTTAGTCATGTTGGAAGATATCAGAAGGTTTGGGAATGAAGTGCAGGAAGAAAGAAAAAGAAAATTGTTGCTTTGAAAAAAGTTTCTGACTGATATTTCTCTCAGCATGATGGCAATTATTGGCAATTTGCATTACATTTGTCTTAATTAAGCTTGTGTATGCCAGATGGCATGTTCTTCTGCCGGGGAACATATTAATATTAAGCAGCACATAATTTATTATTTGAAGTTTTCTAGTTCCTTTTTCTTTGGATTTGTCATGTATTATACGTGCTTGAGATGTTAGTTTATGTTTTACTACTTGTTTTTGTCTGTGAATGTGTCAAACATGGTTTAGAAAACCTAGATTCCTTGCTTTCTTACCTTTAGCTTGAGACTACATCTTTTGACATTTTCATTGATTATGCCTACATGACTACTTTCCTCAATACATATGATTTGATTACTCTAAATGCAAAACTTTGTTGCAGTCAAAGTTACTAACAACCCTGCTGACAAGTTGGTAGCTGCAATAAACGAAAACAGAACTGCTCACAAGGTATCAGCCTTAACAGACAACCCGGGTCTTGCATGTATTGCACTCCAATACATTAAGGCATACCAAGGTGATTGTGATGCTGTGGGTGGACCTGATGGCAAGAAGCCTCCGGAATCTCAATTTGCCGAAGTTTTTGCTCCAAACTGTGGTGTTGAGGCATCAACTCTTGCTCCTATAACTGGTCGTTTCCTGGGGTGCCAGACTAAGTATGTTCATGCACCTGAGGCATTTTCTGAAATCCTCATAAGGAACCAAAAGAGCTTAGACATACTCTACAGTAAGAATCACACTCAGCTTGGTGCTGCTGTGACAGGAACTGATGGAGGGTCTCCTTATTTCTGGTGTGTGCTGTTTAGCAGTGGCAAACCTAACCAAACCTTTACTCTTGAGGGTGGTGTGGCTAAAATAACAAAGCCTGGTTGCTTTAGTGGAGCAAATGATGAGTGCAGTGGAGCCAGTGATTATTGGTCACCACTCAATGGGATGTGGGTTTTGGCCACTTCAGTTCTGATTGCAATGGGGTTTGGTTTAGCATTATGAGCATAAATTGTATGATTTCTACATGATTTGGAGTTAAGGTAGTCTTTGTTGTATATGAAAGGCTTGGCCTCAGCTATTCTTTTTCCCCTTGTTTGATTTGTAATTTGTTAAGAGATTCATTTTCCCCACTCTCTTGTTTGCATATAAATTTTGTGGTATTGGCTCTTGCAAATTCTCGTATGTAGGACTACAGGTTTCTTTTTTTCCCCTTTATGAAAAAAAAAGAAGAGGAGCTGAATTAAGCTACATAAGAATATTTCTGTCGTGTTAATAGGGATTTGGATCTTTAAGAATATATCTGAACCCGTAAAAAGTTAAAGGCAACTATTGCATACCATTTTTAAGAAATATTTACGAGAAAAATACTAATAATATTATTTTAACACGTTCTTTATTATTCTAAATTTAATTCATCTTTCTCTTATCTGACCCGGAAGTTATCAATTGATCTTCTGTAAAAAAAAATTATACTTGCGTAATGTATAGGTAGTTAATTAATTTGTTTATCTAAAAGGGAGTTATTAGGGGTGTTTAGTGGGGAATATTTTCCAAAAGGATACTTGCGTAAAGGCATTTTCTAGCTAGTTTATGATCAACCTCATTTGCTTCCTTTTAAGATAAGAGACTATAAGAAATCATATAGGCTAATTGGAAGATAACCCTTAAGAATGTTGTAAATGTGATCTATGATGGTACCACATTCAGAATGAAAATGTAATGCTATCAACTACACCCCTTACAATCTATTTCAAAAATCACATTGGTAACCAAGTTCGTCAATCCATAGCATAGATTGATCAAGAGCCAGAGCCTCCCCTTATGAAATTAATGATCCAGAACCATTCCTTAAGCAAAAAACCAAACCCCGTTTTCATTTCTGCATTGAAAAATGCTGCATCAGAATACATTTTAGAACCCCTGCAGGTGGTTTGGTCCAAGAAAGAACAAAGTTTGTACCAGCAGAAAGTCCAAACCAAAAATCAAAAGAATCAGCCAAACCTGTTTCACTCTATTAATCACCCCCAAATCTTGCCCATCCACAGAATTCCACAGCTTTACAAATTACATTCATCTTCTTCATAAGCTCCATAGAATCATAACAAACATGCAAACTTTTCTTCCTTCATCCAATTTCCCCCCGCAACTTAAAAAGTTGTTATTTGATAAATTGAGATCAGTGTATGATTTTTAAGTTAGGGAGTTCAACTTCTTATCCTTCCCTGATTAATGTAATTATTTTCAATAAATATATATAGATATTAATTTGTTTTTTGACTTCTTATTATAATTTACTTAACAATAATAAATATAAATATTGATGCATTCACCATTTAATTTGTGACGTATAAATTCAGTAATTTTACTTATAAATAACTTTTTTTAGCTAATTATATTCTTAAGAAAAAAAATTATTAGTTGAAATCAATGAAAATTACAAAATTTATGTAGTGTTATATCTTTCATATAATTTATTATAACCAATAACTAAAATAACTTGTTAAGCAAATTGAAGAGTTTCTTGTCAGCATTAGCAATCACCTTTATATAAGCCATATTGTATAAAAATTTGAGAGCACCTTTCATTCTCTTAAATTAAGATCACAAAATGAGCGTTGAGTTTGTGCAGAAGAAGATGGGAAAAGAATAGGAAATTTTACAGAATAATTTAGAACATCTTACAAAATTTGGACGAGGGTCAGACGGAGGATCTAAGATTCAAAATAAGCAAAAGAAGAGTAAGGATGGCAAGAATACCGCCAGAAGAACCAAAAACTCTGTAAATCCAGTAACGATCAAAACCAGCGAGGGTTCGGTCGAGAAAAGCCGATAAAGCTATGCCGAAAATGAGAAGAACTAAGAGAAAAGGCAAGAAGGCATCGACGTTGATGGGTTGGTCCTCGTCTTCCAATTCACACTCCGCTTTGCGGTCTATGTAGAGAGGAGAAGCCACAGCCAGAAGCACCAACCCTATGGCAGCCAATCTTTCATACGAAGAAAATCTGCTACCCCTTCTGCAACCTCCAACTTCCATTCACTGTTTTCTCTCTATCTCTCTGCCTAGGTTTGTTTCTGCTAGAGAAGTTCAGTGCTGCAACGGTTCTGAATAAACGTTTCAAATCTCAATTTCAACGTTAATTTTGAAAAGCTTCATCTATACTCACCTTTTCTTTTCTTTTCTTTTTATTCAACTAATATTGGTAATAAACAAAAGTTTTAGGATGTTATGTCCGTATTTCTAACAAGTATATACAACATATTGGATTTTAATATCTACAAAATTAATTATTTAAATTTTTAAGCTTTTATTTGAAAATATAAGTAAATAGAACATTTGTGTTTTTGTGTCTGATTTATGTTTAAACAGGGAAGAATCTGGCTTAGAGAATAAATATACAAACTCAATAATAAGTTAATCAAAACTCTCAGCTTCAAGGTAACAAAGTGACAAATTCAATTACACTAGCAAAGTGAACAATTTAATTAAACTAGATAAAATGTTTGTTTAACCTAGTGAGTTAGACAAAAGTTTTTGCTTAAACTAGTGAAGTAAGTAGCTTGGTTAAGCTAGCGGAGATACGAGAAGCGCGTCAATATTTTATTTAGATTATGTAGAATTGATATGAATAAGACTTTTGAAAAGGATTCTAGATAAATTTTGATGGATAAAATATATCAAAATTGAGATCGATAACTTGAAGCTTTCATCACAAATCAATTTTCACCAATCAAAAATTGATTATAACATGAACATGGGTGACTAATTAATCCTTTTATTAAGATTGAATGTAATAAGATCCAATTTTATTTTAGTTTATCATGTTTATTTCAATTTATTGTTTTTTTTTTCTATGCTACTGGTTTGAATGCTTTTGAACATAGAACATTAAAAAGAATACGTAATTACACTTTATGTTAAAAATAGATTAATTTTAATTAGGCTTCTTTAAAACCTTTTTAATTAAGAATTAAGATTTGAATAATTGAATGAGTTGATAATATGATTAGAATACGTTTGCTTTAAACTTATTTAAAAGTGTGATAGTTTTGTGAAACTCGACTCTAATTCTTTCATATTACATTTTATCACTTCAACTTAGAGTTTGACCTTTTTATCTTTATTTGCACCTCTTCACTTTTTTTTTTTTTTTTTTTTTTTTTTTTTTTTTTCTTTTTTTTTTTTTTTTTTTTTTTCTTTATCTCTTATATTCTCCTCTTTATCTTTTCATATCCTTGATGAGAGTGAAAATATTAGACCAATTGAACTGTACATTAATTGATACAAATAATATTCATATTCTGTTTTAGTTTTTCTCGTTACATGTTACGAATATTTTGTAAAGATATAAGTTTGATTTCTAGTTTCATATTTAACGCATATTTAAGTTCAAATCTTGTTCGACGAATTTATAAGTACTTTTACAAAGTGCTTATGGACTTTTTAGGTAACTTACCTAATTTGTTTCTAAATCAAATCAAGTGCGAGTAATACTTGGGGAGAAAAAAATAAAGACAATATAAAAAAGTTGTAGAAAAACTGGAAAAAATTAATTGGATAAGATATTTGTATATTATAAATTAGTGTTATTTATAATAAATATAAAATTTTAAGTATTATACTAGGATAAGTTATTTAATCCACAAATTTAAAGTTATTGCCTTGGATACTGCTAGGAAAAACACTAAAACTTTTTTTCTATGCTGAAAGCCGTCGTACCATAAATGGTTTGTTAGTGATAAAGCTCCAGTTATTACATTGTAATAGTGTATGGATATGAATAGGATTCTCCATTAATAAAGCATAATATTCGCTGCTCTGCGCTTAAATATCATGTGGAATCTGACGCCTTTTCTGCAGTGGATGGAAATCCGTGCAATGTCAATTGTAAAGAAATGCAGAAGCTTCATAGTGTGTGCACAGGAATTCGTGTTAGCCTTATAGGGTCATAGAAATATTCGCTTTCACAAGGCAGCAGTAGAAAAGTAAACGATTCTACCTAGATTTACGAAGATGTGAAATTAGTAAGAAAAGGGATGTGATCTTTAACATAGTTTTACAAATTTTGATGAATGAACAATTCCAAGGTTTTGTGACAGTAATAATGAAGGCCAGTATTTTATTTAAAATTTATCTACAAATATTTTAAATTGATCTCTATTTTGTCTACAGTCATTTTCTTTTTTATATTTCCTCATGTCTATATCTTTTTTTTATATCACTTATCAAACATTATTTATTTTTCTTTTTAGTTTTGCACTTATAGTATGTGAAATGAATAGTTTTCCCTTTAAATTCAATGTCCTGAAGTTGCTAATTCCGAAAAGAGTTTCACTTGAATTGATTCTCACCTCCACTTTTAACAAGTTATCCTTCACCTGTTCAACAAAGAAGAAAACAGTGAAAAAGAAAGTGATGTCACCAATGAAAGATTTGACGTGAAGGATAAAAATAGACTTTGGATTCCTTATTCTTCATTTATCCATGCAAGCTTTGTAGATTTCCAAATGCATCCTTCATTTTAATTAAATAACTTATTTTTATTTGGATACTCTCTTTTTTACATACACATCCTTTAGTTCGTTTCATCCTTTAACTAAGTATCATAATCACCCATCATTCACAACAGTTATCATTATTTTAATAAAAAAATAAGCCCTCTATCATTTTTTTAAAGGAAGAAATAGGTCTCTATCATAACAATGATATACATTCCTAATTTACCCATTTTTTTAATTAAAAACTCAATTAAATATAGAACTAAATCTTATTCTTAAAAAAATGTAAATCTCCAAGGCAGAGTACCAACTGTTTTCCAACTAGTATCAATAATAGATTTTACATTAAATCAAAGATTAACATCGTGTAGAGGATTGACTTGTAATGTGAATTTTTTTTCATCTAAATTCATTTGAGTGAATTGTGTACACTTTTTAACAAGGTATTAGATTCTGTGTCATGAAGGATTGAATGTGCATCACTTTGAATTGAAGCAAGAAAAAGTAACTAAAACATTTAAAGAAATTGTGTACAAAGGTGCATAGATTACTAGCGTTCAAACACACATTAGAATATCTTGTGGTTGGTTAATTATTTACTTTTGTTTTGATAAAAAATATCTTTTATTAAAAAGTATTGAGATGAAGATATTTAATTGACTAAATTAGAGGTATATATAAAATATTATATAATCAGATATTCTTTAATTTAGTTATGATATATAGACTTCCTTATTTGAAAGAGTTATAAAAATAGTGTATTTGTATGTAAATGATATGAATGAAAATTATAGAGTGAATTGGTTTTCAATTTGGTATTAGATGTTAGCATTTTTTTTTTTCCTCTCTCTTGGAGAACTTAGCTAGAGAGATAACACATGAATCAATTTTAGTGATACTTCAATCCAAAAGTATTTTTAATGCAGGTTTCATTCTAAATGCAAAATGACAGTTGAAACCAAAAATCATGGAAAGATATATTTGCTTATACACTATCCTTGATACTTGGAATGCTTTATCAAATTTTTTTTGAGAAAGTGATGAGCTATATGTGTTTGGCTTAAATGGAAGAGCATTCACTACAAAACAAAAGAATAAAACCTTAATTGAATATTATGAAGAGTTAATTGGTATTTCTAGAGAGTTGGATTATTGTGAAAAAGTAATCCTGAAGGACCCTGAAGATGGAAAGTCATATTAGAAATTAATTGAAAAATTAAAACTTTATATATTCCTACTGGATTGGATGATGATTTTCAGCAATTTCATGGAGAAATCTTGCCAAAGAAAATGACAAATAAATAAGTTAGAAGAATGTTATGTATTGATCCGAAGTGAGATAGTGTGAAAAACAATATTAAAAATAGAAGATATGATTTTTGATTCCACAACTACGATAACAATGAAGCAAGCAAATTAATCAAAAGACTTTTGAAAAGGATAACCATAAGTGTATTTAGTGTAATATCAACATGGACATATCAAAGAACCATATTATGAAATCATATGATAGCCCAAGTGATGGAACATCAAAGAAGAATTGTAAAAGAATTTCAACTGCTACTGTAACTACCAATTAAAAAGAGGACAACAAAGTTATGATGTTTGCTATAACACAAGTAATGATGATTCCAGGCCTTAATAAGCACGTTTAGTGTTTTTTTTAATAATGCATGGATATTGACTTCGCATGTTCTGATAATGTGACTTTTGATGTTAGATAGATTAAAAATCTTAAACCTTTTTTAAAGAAAGTATTTCCGTATTTAATGGAAGTAAATCCACTATCATTAGAGAAGTACTTGTCTCTATTTCAAACAATAACCTTGATATTGTTTTTGTTGTTTGTTCCTTCTTTAAAATATAACATATTGTCAGTATCTCAAGTAACCAAATATATATTAGTGTTACAAATTTTTTGCCTAACTCTTCTATTTTTTTAGAACATTCAAATGAAGAAGACGATTGGTTGTGGTATTAGAGAAGGAAGGTTATATTAACAGGATTTGATAGAAAAAAATTCAAATAGACTTAGACAAGTGAGAAAATTCAACAAAAAGGTTTGAAGAAGTGAGAAAAGGAGAGTGATTATAGATTTGTATAAAGTATTGTATAATCAAATCTTTAATTCAATTCTGGTTTATGGACTTCCTTGTTTACCTCCTGATTTGTAGGAGTAAAATATTATAAAAAGAGTGTATTTGTGTACAAATGATAGAGTGGATTACTTTTCAATTAAAAGTGTTATCACGATGCTTCATAAAGTCAGTGGATACTGAAGCAATGAATTGGGATCATGCCATCCGATGTTGAAATCCGATCACAGTAAAATATAATCCTTTTCATTCCGGAGGATGTCTCTTTTACGTTTAACTACTGAAAAATTGGAAAAAATTATCATGCTTTTTTAAATAAATGAAAGTTTAAATGAATGAATTACATAGCATGATTACTGGTGGACTATATATAATCCAGCTCCATATTCAATGACCTTAGGTTTCGGACATTAAAAAAAATACCTTAGAATTAAAAGAAAACAATGGTATGTGTATACTGAAAAAATAAAACAAAATAAATTGTGACCGTGGTGGCTTGATCTTTCCCCAGCAAACTCCATAACTCTACAATCTTTGGAACCATAAGCTGGAAAATTGCGTTGCCTAGAACTACCATAATTGGATGGAATTATCAATAGCAACTTATATGAATTAATAAACAGTCAGAGGCACAGACAAACTCTACCATGTTCTATTTCGCACCACCAGATGTCCTTGACTTGTTCCCTAGAAGCCGTCTCATCCATTTCTTCTGTGAAGTAGTAACATTAGAAGCTTGTAATGGTGTTGCAAGACCTTGTTGGGATTGCTCTGTGGCTGGAAGCTCAGCAGGGAGTGCAGCAGCAGTGCTAGTAAATGCATTTAGGACCAAGAATGCTAGAATGGGGGAGAGATCCAGTGTTCCTCCCAGAGGGGGAATAATTCCACGGAATATGTTAAGGTATGGGTCACATAATGTGCTGAATGAAACAACAATCACTTTATTGAACACTTCAAAATTCTTGAAATCAAATGTGCTCTACTATCTATCATTAAGTATGTGACAGTGAAATGTCAAAGGATCCTGATCTATCCACATCCTCAAAAACAAAATGGTAAATCATATTATGGTTTACGTTTGGTGTATGAGTGGCCCTAGGCTTATATACACTAAAATAACAAACCAGTCTCAGCATAAAATGTTTTCAGTTCAATCCTCATCATCTAAGGACAAAATTTCAGTTGCTATAAATACTGTAGAGACCAATACAACCAATAATAAGAATTAACGAATTGAACATTTATAACAAGTAAAACTAGACACAGTATAAAACTCTTTAATAGTCTGTACATATTCTATTTACTTCTGAAAATAAGCACATGTAAAAATTAAAAGTTGAACTAAGTCTTATATTCTTGGGTTTAATTTTTACACAATGTTAACCTAAGAAGTTCTATACTATTAATTAAATAAAGAGAAATCGGGATAATAAAGTGTGTAATTATGCAGCCCCCAAAATAATAGTACTAATAAAGGAGGGTAACTCACCTGAGGGGACTAACAATGGAAGGAGGAGTATTGGGAAACCATGTCAAAACAAGCCTAACAATGAGCAAGGTGTTGTAAATGTTCAAGAAATTCAGAACCCCATTAGCCACAACTAGCCCTGCCACCGAATCCCCTGGTAAAACAGCAGCAAAATTATGATTACCCACCGATCTCACGCTACCGTGCTTCCGAATCTGAACCCAAACACAACAAGGCTTCACATTATTTTTGCCACATATAAATACTATCAAAAAGACGAGAGTTTAGAAGCACCTGGACGCATAAGGTGTGAAATTGGGAGGGGAGAGAGATGATTCTGTTGAGGAAGGGGTTCTGAGAAGCGAGGTTGTGGAGAAGGGTGAAAAAATGGTCAGCGGCAGTGGCGAACGAGGTGTGGAGTTGAGGCGGAGAGAGGAAAGTGGTGAAGTTGGAATTGGGGAAAGTGAGAAAGGGAAGTGCAAAGGGTATTTGAGCGTTTCCCCAACAATGAGAAACCTTCTTAGTCTTCTCTATCTCCGTGGAGGAGTCATTAGTGGCACCCATTTTAGTTGGGTTCAGTTCAGGGAAGGAAACTCAAACCTGCTTCTATTCTATCTTACAACAACCTCTGGAATACAAATAGGATAACCTTATCTTCTCTCTCCTAAACCTTCTTAAAAATTTATTTCTCTCACTTGTTAAATATTTCATGTAAAGTCATTACCCTTTTTTATGGTAACCATATTTAAACCATGCAAAAAAAGTATTAGTTATTTTACTGAAATTATTAGCTTCAAATTGTTTTAGTAAAAATTAACACCTCATGTAAGTGAAACTAATGATAAATGTTTAAGTTTAGTCCACCCAAATTTAGGATTTATCAAGTGTTTTTACTTAAAGTGGAACCCTTTAAGAGGATTGAAGTTGATATTTTCGAGGATGAATTGAGTAGGAGTTCCTGTGTAGAAAACTCACCTGATTATTGAACAACATACTCGTCTAATAGGTGATTATTCTAATTCTAGAACCACTAAAATAACATAATGATATATTTAATCTAAAATATTCTTATTTAATATAAAATATTATTTATTGAATTGCTTTTTGGAAGGATTATAAATGCGGCATTTTTCTTAAAAAATAAATAAGTGTATATACATAAAAAAAGCCTACGGATATGTGTAGAAAAAATAATTGAACGCACTTAAAATATAAACTATCAACGGTTTTTCACTATATATATATATATATATATATATATATATATATATATATTAAAGTGTTAATATAATATTATTAAATAATTAAGAAATTTTCTGTACAGTGTCGGAAAAAAAGTATTGCGTTAAATTCAAAATAAATATAGCAAATAGGAATATAATTTACTCTAATAATAATAAAAGTTAAAACATCGTTAACCTTCTACTATATTTATTAATTAAGATAAAAGGCAAAAAAATGTAACCACACTAATTAAAAATAAAAGCTTAAGAAACTAAAATACTATTTGAAATTAGTATTTTACGTAGAACTTTACATTCTAATTCTTTTATCTATTAAATCATAGAAGTAAAAGAGAAAATAGATTGACACTATCAATCGAAAGTTTTTAACTATCATTGAGCATAAATTATTATATATAATAAGCTTTTTTTTATCTTTATAATAAATATTTTAAAAGTTATGTAAACAACAATATTTCTATACATTGATAGTATAATTTATGAATACATGAACATTAAATTTTACATAAAATGGGAGTTTATAATCTTTAAAAGGTAAATTATGGAATGCTTCACTCCAACTGTTATATCTCGGATCACTCGCCAATCCAAAAAAAATAGTCTCGGATCACTCAATTAAACGCATAATTATATATATATATTAATTTAACTTTATATATATGGCGCTTTTTCAATTTGATTTGTAAAGAAAAAAGGTGACGTAACCCAAATCAATAACGTGTGTTGAATTCGTATTTATAGCAAAATAAAATTAGTTTATTGAACGTTGAATGAAGTGAAAGAGGAGAGATAGAAAGAAAAATAAAATGTTTAGTTGATATAAAAAAAAAGTAATAAAACAAAAAAATATTATTTTGTAATAATTAACAAACAAATAAAAAAATTAGTTTAAATAAATATTGTAATAAAAAACACATTTAAATATTTCTCTGTTTCTCATATATTTCTCATGCTTTTGCTTCTTATCTCTGACATTTATCCGATGGTAGCTGTCAGTTGCGTACCGAAATAGACGTGTCAAATTTTGATTGGGGATGTTTCAAATATTCAACGAAGGCCTCTACCGTGCGAAATTAGCACGTAACATGAAAAATTGGTGGTTCACAATTCCTTCTCCCCTCTCGGATTATGGCTACTCGTCTTCTCAGACTTCCTCTCGCCTCGCAACCCAAACTATGCTTCAATTACACTCCTAACCATGCTGTCCAATTCATTTCTCCGACCAAAAGACGTCGCAATCGCCACCGCGATGAGATTCTCCGACCATTATTCGCAGTATCCAGTTCCTTCCGGACCGAGATTGGCTCACCGGATTCGGCTCTTATCCGAGACCAGAGAGAGAGAAAAGACTCCCCGGTTTTGCTTGACGTCACCGGCATGATGTGCGGTGGGTGCGTCTCTCGAGTCAAAAATATCCTGTCCGCTGACGAACGAGTCGACTCGGTCGTGGTCAACATGCTGACCGAGACCGCCGCTGTTAATCTGCGCCAAATCGAGGAGGAACCGGCCAGCGTCGCGGAGAGCCTCGCAAGGAGACTGAGCGACTGCGGATTTCCGACGAAGCGGAGAGCGTCGAGTTCTGGAGTGACGGAAAACGTGAGGAAGTGGAAGGAATTGGTGAAGAAGAAGGAGGAATTGGTCGTTAAGAGTCGAAGCCGCGTCGTGTTCGCTTGGACATTGGTCGCATTGTGTTGTGGATCGCATGCTTCGCATATCTTTCACTCTTTGGGGATCCACATTGCTCATGGTAGTAACGTGCAAAGTTTGTTATTCGCTATTCAGCTACAGTTCGCTTAAATGCAAATAAACCAAGCGGGAAGCGCAATTTGTAAACGCTTTCCAGCAGTCTTTTAACTTGCTTTCTATTTGCAGGATCGCTTTGGGAGATTCTTCATAGCTCGTACGTGAAAGGTGGTTTAGCTTTGGGGGCACTATTGGGTCCAGGACGAGGTTAGTTCTTCTTTCTTTTCCCTTCTTGATACATAGCAGAAACTTCTCTTGAAGTATTTAGGAGATTCGTGTATTCGTAATTTTACTATTTTCTTACTGTGTATGATTCATGAAATATTGCAGAGTTACTCTTTGATGGCCTAAATGCATTTAAGAAGGGGTCGCCTAATATGAACTCTCTCGTGGGATTTGGTTCTATAGCTGCATTCATCATTAGTTCCGTGAGATTCGGTCTGAAATTTGATTGTTCGGTCAAGTTACTAGACAATAGAATTTCTGATTTTGTTTGAACTTGTCTTTACTGTAGATCCCGCTACTTAACCCCGGCCTAGGTTGGGATGCATCATTCTTTGATGAACCGGTGAGTTTCTTTACTTTTATTTGTCCTGATATTTGTCATTGGAAAATCTGCCACCTTTTGTTCTATCTTGGGTTGGGGTCTTGTTTGTTTAAATGTAATAACCTCTCACCTTTGTAAAATATGTTATTTCTTGTTGAAAATTTTTTACGTTCATGTTGTGTATAAGCTCCTCATGTGAGTATTGAATCTTTTAGCGTGCAGGTCATGCTTCTTGGTTTCGTGCTTTTGGGACGTTCTCTTGAGGAAAAGGCAAGGATCCAGGCATCTAGCGATATGAATGAACTGCTTGTAAGTTTCAGTGTGATTCACCTCTTTCTTTTGATAACATTCCAGTAAAATAAGACTTTGAATTCATTAATATATTCCGTAGGAACAGAATTTTTATTTATGAATATGTTCCTTATGATGAGTAAATGGCTTCTGGAGGTTACATCATAAATGTGACAATTTTTTTTTGCTGGTTTTCAATTTAAAAAATCTAATCTTGTTTCAACTTCCACTTCCATTTCTGATAAATTATTATTTTTGTTAAAAATGAAAAAAAAAAAAAAAAAAAAAAAAATCCAAGATAAAGTGGCTTATATGGAAATTAAGCATCAAATTATAGTTTTGCTGTTATGAATGACATTTCTTTAGAGTCATATTTTACTGTAAGTTTAATTATTTTATCTTACATGATTAAGCTGTGGTGAATGTTTTTCCAGTCACTTGTATCTACTCAGTCAAGACTTGTGATTACTTCAACCGAAGGTTCACCTTCTACTGACACCGTGCTTTGCTCTGATGCAATTTGTGTTGAAGTCCCAACTGATGACATTCGAGTAGGTGACTCTGTGTTGGTGTTGCCTGGAGAGACTATTCCGATAGATGTAAGCCTTTCGGATTTCTATTGGTATTCTGTTTACCTTAATTGAAACAAAGCAATGAGTTATTTTTGTGGTACGTGAATTCGTGAGAGTGCCACATATTATTGCATGAAGTTTGTGCTCCCTAGGGCCAAATGCTCAATAGATAGGATGTGCCTGATATGCCAACAACGTCTTACAATAATAACATTGTTATGGAAATAGTCATTCAAATACTTACACTTGAACATTTGGTTCATGTGGTATTGCTTGCTAACTAGAGAAATGAATGGTCAGGGAAAGGTTATTTCTGGAAGAAGTGTGGTAGATGAATCCATGCTTACAGGGGAATCACTTCCTGTATTTAAGGAGAAAGGCCTCACAGTTTCAGCAGGAACTATAAATTGGGTCAGTCTTTAACTTTGTGTTGTCTCACTAAATTCACATGTGAGGCACATAAGTGATTTCAATTCATCTACCTTTGCTTGAGACCAAACTTGTTGATCTCTTTCTTAGACAAACAAATTTCTGTTTCAGGATGGTCCTTTAAGGATTGAAGCTTCTTCAACTGGTTCCAACACTATGATTTCGAAGATTGTACGCATGGTTAGTATTTCATCTTTTGTAATGGCTTGGTGATAAGATGCTGTATCATTTAATTGATATGATCATGTTTTTCTATTTTTTGCTGAGTTAAAAGTGCAATTTCATGCATCCCTAATTGTTCCAGTTTTATAGGACAATGTAGTGTTGAACACATTGTAGAATTGCTTTGCTTCATTCAATGTTTTTTTGGAATATTTTGCGCTAGCATTGTTGATAAATCCATTGACATGCGATATGCGGAAATCAAACAATTGTAGAGTTTCGGCAATATTACATCTTTATCTTGGGAAATTTAGGTTGAGGAGGCTCAATCACGTGAAGCACCTGTACAAAGGCTTGCAGATTCAATAGCAGGGCCATTTGTATATAGTGTAATGACTCTGTCAGCAGCAACATTTGCATTTTGGTAAGTACTTATATTTCCATTCAAGTTTTTTAGTTGATAATTTTTGATTTGCTCCACTGATCCCAAATGGTAGTGTGGTTAATGCTATCCAGCCTGTGTCTCTCCCTGACACTTAGACAAGATATAGTTGTGTCCTTTTGTGTCCCATGCAAACATCAGTGTCTATTCTTTTTAGAATCTTGCAAGATTTATGATTGTCATGCACATTTAACTTTCCCGAGGAAAAGACTTAATGTATACAGTTCATGTTGCCTCTTATATTTGACAAAGTTGTTGCATTTATCTCCAGGTATTTTGTTGGATCACAGATATTTCCCGATGTTTTGCTCAATGACATTGCGGGCCCAGAAGGAGATCCTTTGCTTTTGAGTTTAAAGCTATCTGTAGATGTTTTGGTGAGCCATTTTTAAACTCTAAGTTCCCTTGTAGTCGGTGCTTCAAGTTTGCAACTAAAACTAATTGAATGTCCTTATTCACTTTTCTTTCAATATCTCCTATGAAGCACCCCTTTTTACTGGCTTTCTGCATGCATCTGTTGTTAGTTAGGACGTACTTGACAAAATCTTGCATGTCGTTTATGTGTCTTCAGAGTTGCAAACAACCTTTAATTTGGACTCTTCATATTAATCAATCTAAAACTTGGTGCTGTAAACTAGTAGTTGTGAGTTTATTTATGTGGAACTGATTGCAACAGTGTGGATAAAGAGGAAGGAAAAAAAGTAGGGTCCTGAAAAAGAGTGTAAGGAATTGCTCCTGATAAAAAAAAAATTCCAGGCAGGACACGAATGTTGGTGTTTGTAATTACTGAGTTTATTTAAAAATAATAATCTTTGTCCCCATTTGTAGGTTGTTTCTTGTCCTTGTGCATTGGGTCTTGCTACGCCCACAGCAATCCTGGTTGGCACCTCACTTGGTACGATGCTTTTGATTTCTGTATTTAGTAAACTTAGACAACTGTTACTTGAAGTTACTTGAACAGTACACTCCACTTTTATAGTTACACTTTAACTCCATTTACTGTGATTCCCATTTCTTGTTTAATGGGTCCTGTATAGATTTCTTCTAATATCATAGTCTGCGTTGACAAGAGTATGTATATAAGGACCCTATGCTAGCATTCCTCATTGCTCAAATATTGATTCATATTATCTGATACCAAGGTTTTCAATTTTCTTTTCCTTGAAAACTGATTGGCACTGAGTAATCTAATATCAATCACTTTTTCTTTCCATTTATACTCCCAATAATACTAATAATGGCCAACAAAAACTATTAATGAATTAATGATGATAAGGTTAATTTTGTAAAGTTGTTATACTCTTTCACGTACTCATTAGTTTTTGTTTGGTCAACTGTGGTTCTATAAATATATATTAATGAACAAGACACAAAACGCTTGCGTAACAAAGTAACCATGTCTTAATCAGGCTTGGGATAAGGTATCTTATCTAGTTTTTCTTATGCCCTCGAATTTGTCAACTTTTATTGTGTAAAACATGCTGCCGAGCAAACTGGTAAGGTATTTTTAGTATCTCTTTTTGTAACTAACTCTCACATTAGGCACGTGTTGACCATTGACCAGGAGCAAGAAAAGGACTTCTTATTAGGGGAGGGGATGTGCTAGAACGCTTGGCCAAAATAAATTATATTGCTCTAGACAAGGTAATTCCATGTTCATAGACAGTATTATTCGTCTTTCCTCAATCCTCCCCATTCGCCATATACAAATATTTATATGGTAACATGCATGTATTTATGTAATAAGTACTGTGTTAATGACTTTAGTAGGATGAAAAAGAAATTATTAAGTTTGTATTGTGCATACCAAATTTCACATCGAGACAGAAAACTCAAAAAAAGTATGTGAGTGAGTGGTCCCTTATTATGTTCTGCTTTATTGACACTACGTAATGGGAGCCTATATAGTAAGTATGCTGTACTATGTTGTAGAACAGATATACAGTACGCATAACTAACAAACAAATATTAATTATTTTGAAAGAAAAAAAGAAAACTAATCTATACACTACTCCAACTTGTTAGACCGGCTATAATTTGTCTTGAAAAGGAAGAATATTTACTAGCACTGTGCTTTCAGACAGGAACCCTGACGAAAGGAAAACCAGTTGTGTCGGCCATAGGCTCTATCCATTATGGAGAGTCTGAAATTCTTCGGATTGCTGCTGCAGTGGAGAAGACTGCATCTCACCCAATAGCAAAGGCTATTATCAATAAAGCTGAGTCATTGAAGTTGATCCTTCCTGTCACAAAGAGACAGTTAGTTGAACCCGGTTTTGGTACTTTAGCAGAAGTAGATGGGCGTTTGATTGCAGTTGGGTCTTTGGAATGGGTTCATCAACGCTTCCAAACAAGAGTGAATCCATCTGATTTGACAAACCTGGAACATAGTTTGATGAATCATTCATCGAATACAACATCTTCTAAGTATTCGAAAACTGTTGTCTATGTTGGACGTGAAGGAGAAGGCGTCATTGGTGCTATTGCCATATCTGACACCGTGCGTGAAGATGCTGAATCTACTGTAATGAGGTAAGTTTACTTTGCTGTATGTGTCCTCAGAATATTCTACCTAGTACCACTCATTATAGGCTAATAATACCAGTGCTTCTTCTGACCAAATGTGAAGTTGGTTCACTTCACTTTTTTCAGAATAAAAGTGCAGTTTTTTTGTTCTACGAGCTTAGCATTCATTTCAATCTCAATACTAGCACAGCGTTACACCGTTTTCTTATCCATTGTAATGTACGCCATATACTGAATTTAATATATTTCCTGCATTCATTGGAAGTATTTGCCAATTCAAATATGCTTGTCTTTTTTTTAATCCTTCATGGGTGCATTTTCCGGCTGACTTTGTTGCATTTATTGGAAGGCTCGAGCAGAAGGGGATTAAAACGGTCCTCTTGTCAGGGGATAGGGAAGAGGCAGTTGCAACAGTAGCAGATATAGTTGGAATTGAAAATGATTTTGTCAAAGCATCTTTGTCTCCACAACAGAAGTCTAGTTTTATCTCCTCTCTAAAAGCTGCAGGACATCATGTTGCGATGGTATGTTGAATGACGACTGCTGTAATTGACCTAGTTCTCTCCCCCTCCCACTTGCTCTTTCATTGTAACTTTCTTTATCTTGGATTTTGGCCTTAGTTCAGTCGAGAATCATAATATGATAAAAGATCCACTGAACTTATAATATGATACCAAGGCTGATCTTAAATTTAGCGCGTACTAGTATCATAAGTAGTTATAAAGAATTGAATTTTGTTTTTTGTTTTTAAAGTTATTGAGATATTTACGGTTGCTATTAATTAAAGAACATGCCATGGAACAGCTTCACACCAAAATGCTTTCGCTGTAAAAGCATCATGCTGTGGAATTGCACTCAACTATTGCATCCATCTACCAACGAACAAAAAAATGACATTTTTACTAAGACAGTTTTTTTCTCCCCTTTTCTAAGGTAGGTGATGGGATAAATGATGCACCCTCTTTGGCTGTAGCTGATGTTGGGATTGCTCTGCAGAATGAAGCTCAAGAGAATGCTGCCTCGGATGCAGCATCTATTATACTTCTAGGGAACAAAATTTCACAAGTATGTCTTTTATGATGCCCCAAATTTTTTGTTTCACCTATATGCAATCCCCAAACTATTGATATTTTTTTTTTTTTTTTTATTTTCACCTAAATGGGTGGCAGATGGTGATATTTTGAAATACTTGAAATTTTCATCGCTTGTGGCAAATCTTAATGTTTTCTCATTGTTTTCAATTTACACGAGAATACAAGTGACCTGCTCAGGCAATCTTTTGTTTGATATAACAATGATGATGGCATAATGCATCCCAATATACGGCTCTCTTTTTGGGAGGGAGAGGGGGAGCGGGTATCCAAGCAGATTGTGAAATTTTTTAATACTTCGAAATTTTCATCGGTTATGGCAACTCTAAATGTTTTCTCATTGCTTTGAATTTGCACCATGATACAAGTGATCTGCTTAAAGCAATCCTTTGTTTCATACCACAGTGTTGTAATGTTGTAGGTTTTTTTTTTTTTTTTTTTGATTGTATTAATTTCATGTTCTTTAGCTTGTTGACTTTTATTACGGGAGAGAGAAGAACAAAATAGAAGGGGTTGTGGTGGGGAAAAAAGGAGCTCTCGTACAATAACATACTAAAATTTCAAAACTTTCTAACACTCTTCATTTTCTAACAGATGGTGGGTTAGTTTTCTAACTTTTAATTTGACAGGTTGTCGATGCGCTGGACCTGGCACAGGCAACAATGGCAAAAGTGTACCAGAATTTGTCTTGGGCGGTCGCCTATAATGTTGTTGCCGTTCCCATTGCGGCTGGTGTGTTACTTCCCCAATTTGACTTTGCTATGACACCATCACTTTCAGGTGAGCAGCATTCTACCACTCCATTCTTCTTTTATATTTCCTCCGGCTATTTAAGTTATTAAGAAAGATAATTAATTTAATTAGTAGTATTTGAGTTGTTTATAATTGTAAGAATTTTAAAATTATCTTTAAATACTTAATGTATGGAAAAAGAATAATAGTAGTATAATTTTAGTTTTTCAAGCTAAACTCTATAATTCTATAGTCTTCATCAAAGAGAGCCAATTGATGGCATTTTCTTAGGTATAAAAAAGTAATTAAGGTATTTTGATCAATAAATAGTCAGGAACAATTAAAATATAGTTTTATAAGAAGGGATAAAAAAATTTCAAAAGAATATCTTATAATTGAGAAGAAAGAGGGCTATTGCCTTCTGCATATGGTGCTTTGAGTATGTATTTTTCTTTATTCGGCAAAAAAATGGTTATTTTCTGTTTGTCACCCTTAATATTTAATCACAGGAGGACTGATGGCTATGAGCTCCATCTTCGTGGTTGGCAACTCACTGCTTCTACAGCTTCATGGGTCTCAGATCTCCAAAAAGGGCTAACTCTTGACAGCATTTGTTTCCCCTTCCGGCACAGATATGCTTAAATAACCTAGCATAGAGTATTATAGAGTAAACTGTAATTGTATCTATTAAAAGATGAGAGTGTATATTTTAACAAAAAGGAGAAAAAACATTGTAATACTTGTATTTTCGGTGAATGACAACTTAAAAAATATCTTGGCTATTATTTTCTTAACAATAATGAAGCATTAACGAAAATTTAAACATTGAGTCCAATGTCATATATATTCACATCCACTAAAGAAAATTGCATATTGTAATACAAGAGGAGAAAGCCTCTGCATATTAAGATGTGGTTTTCTATTCTCAATAAGGAAAAAAAATAAGAGATATATTGTAGTATATTTATTATCGGATTTTTTTAGTGATAACTTTTATTTAGAAAAACATAACTAAATTACTAAATTTCATTCATTACATTAGATATCATTCATTATTTTGATTTATGATTCTTTTTAGTATTTATCCTTCTAAAATTTTAATTTTAAACTCATGCTTTTGTGATTACCGATGGTGTGTAAGAAAAAAGTTTATCATTAGAGAATAATATGCTAGGTTTGCCTTTTAAAGTGAAAGAATAAGATGATGGTAGGAAACAAAAAGCTGATAGAATCCTTGATATTGCTATTAATCGGGTGTTATGCTCGAAATCAAAAGAAGTTACGTTACACCTTTTTTTCACGCTTGTACGGGGTGGATTGAAAAAAAAAAAAAAACCGT